>Ga0315543_1001285_pt1 | contig 27649 bp, 25 predicted proteins | sample SalMarSW160210MG_2_FD_203098 | JGI IMG/M metagenome (GOLD analysis project Ga0315543, IMG submission 203098) | Salt marsh sediment microbial communities from the Plum Island Ecosystem LTER, Massachusetts, United States - Salt Marsh Sediment SW1601-210 ... | reverse complement strand
GTTTACAGAGGACTGTCCACCACCTGACCCACATCAGGAATCGCTGGTATTTTGCAGCAGCCCACGCTACATCGAGCTTCTCCGTGCCGTGGGCACCGACCTGGTGGAACTGACTGGCAATCACTTCCAGGACTATGGCTCCCAGGCTACTCTGGATACGCTGGAGATGTACCGCCACGAGGGTTGGCCCTACTACGGTGGCGGGGCGAACCTGGAAGATGCCCGCAAGCCGCTAGTGATCGAGCACAATGGCAACCGCTTCTCGTTCATTGGCTGCAACCCGGTCGGCCCTGCCTTCGCATGGGCCACCGCCAATGGCCCCGGCGCGGCCCCCTGCGACTTTGAGTACATGCATGCCGAGATTGCCCGACTCAGATCGGAAGTAGACGTGCCAATCGTGACCTGGCAGTACTGGGAGTTTTATCGGTACGAACCAACGTCCCAGCAGCAGGCCGACTTTCGAGGAATGGTGGACGCCGGAGCCGCCATCGTCAGCGGGAGCCAAGCTCATCATCCACAGGCCATCGAGTTCTACGAGGGCGGCTTCATCCACTACGGTCTAGGAAACCTTTTCTTCGACCAAATGCATACCTTGGGAACGCGCCAGGAAATGGTGGATCGCCACGTGATCTACCAAGGCCACCACATCTCCACGGAACTGCTCACCTTTATGCTGGAGGACTTTAGCCAGCCCCGGCCGATGACTATACAGGAGCGGCGCCAATTGCTGGCAGCCGTGTTCGAAGCGAGTGGGTGGTAGCAACGAGAATCCATCGCGTTGTCAGCTTCCAGGCTTCCTTGTTACCGTTTCTCCCTTCTATACTCGGCCATCCTCAACACTGTACCCTCTGGCGGAGAGGTATCATATTCCGCCTCGCCCATCACCTTCAAGATGAGATGGACACCATACCCAGGCTCGGGCGGTCCCTCCAGGTTGGGAGGCGTGTAACGCGAGAGATCGGATTCCTTCCCGAAATCCCTGATAGTCAGTGCGGGCTTGTTCCCTTTGATGCTGATAGAGAGGATGATGCCCTTGCCGTCAGCCCCGTCATAGGCATACTGAATGATCTTGGCGCGAGCCTCGCTTACAGCCAATCTAGGAGCAAAAACCTCTTGGGGGATAAGCCTATGGCCTGTCCCTTTAGGGCCACCTAGCCTCGTGCTCTGGCGAGTTGGTCCGGGCGGCTTTTGATTGTCGGGCTGCCCATCTCGCGGGTCATCGCAGACTCTCCACTGCCTGGGCGGTGGTCGCAAAGATATCGAACACCCGGTTGAGCTTGGTGAGTTCAAAGATTCTCTGAATCTCAGGCTTTGTGCAACAGAGCCTGACATTGCCTTGCCCAATCCTGACTCTTTTGAAGAGCATCACAAAGGCCGCGAGGCCGGAGCTATCAATTGAATCCACCCCCGCCATATCAACGACATAGTTCTGCTCCCCTTCCGTCAGGAGCCGGTCGAAACACTCCCGCAACCGGGGAGAGGTCTCCAGGTCGATTTCCCCCTCCACAGCAATTACTACGAGCCCAGCTTCTTTGGTGATATCAATTCTCATGGTCAATTCCCACTCTCAACAACTCTACCCAGTCCCTATCACACTCCCGATCCGCCCGCTCCTTGCATCCCGAAGACCACGCGGAGCCTCTCTCGACAAGAATAGCCTCGCCAGGTCCACAAGTTCATCCCAAATTGCGGTCAGCCCCTCCGCAACAGCACCTCCCATTCCAAATCCGTGACTCGCAGTCTGTCTATCCCAGCACCGCCTTCACTCTCTTGACAACCTTGGAAGGCCTGAAAGGCTGGGGCACGAGCTCGTCTGCACCAACATGGAATCCCTTCTGCTTGTCGGCCTCCTGGCCTTTGGCGGTGAGCATAACCACCGGAATAGCTGCTATCCCGGGATCGGCTTTCAACTTCCTCGCTAAGACCTTCACCGCTCCACCCACAATGATCGCTCCGGTAAGTTCCTTGATCTGGCCCTGGAAAACGCACGCCCCTGCCGTCCAAAGCATTCACCCCCGCTTGACGACTATGCTGCCAGTCGGTACACCAATGTCTCGCGCGATGACCGGGCACTTGACCTGCAATAAGAAGAACAACCGCTTTCCTCCTGTGCTGAGTGTTTCGTAGTTTCCCTGTCCCTTGGCGATGATGACCTCGGCCTTGTCATACAGGCGGCGGAACTCCTGGCTGCAGCGCTCAAGAATGGTCCCCGGCTCATCGCAGCCTGTGCTCACAACGTGGGCCACACGGTCCAGCCCAGCGGCCAGAGCATCCTGCCTGGTAGCATCGTTCAGAACCGGCCCGCTTTTGACTGCATAGGTCACCGGGACAGGGTGTAACTGTTCGATCAGCAGACGATCGAATACAGTCTCACCAGCATTGTCGGCCAGATAGAGCGCCAACGGCGCACTTTTAAGGGCCTCTTTCAAGGGTCCACTATCATCTATGCCCCAGCGCTGGCCCAGAACACGTTCAATGCTCGTCCACAAATCATACTCCCCTGATACTCCACAATCAATGATGTTGCCAGCAATAGCCAGCCGCAAGGCGCGGTCGAAAGGATCAGTCGCCTTGCTTACGAGCTGCTTCAGGCGAGGGTAAACAGCCAGAGCCTCCTCTGTGTTGCGGGCCTTGACCTCGCGATAGGGATCACTGTTCCCAGTCTGCGCACGGATGAGGCGATGAATATGACCGCCCATCTCGGGCGGCGTGCTGCCAGGTTCAACGTGCTGCAGCGCCTCTAGCACGCAGTGGAGTACTGCAAGCTGCCCCGCTTCGTCGGCTCCAGTCAGGCGCGCTGCCTCTATTGCCTGGCGCACAAAGCAGGGATAACAGTCCAGGTATATTCTCACGTGTTTATCTTTCTTACCTTTTGTTTGGAATTATAGCGTGACGTGGGCCGTTATGCAAGCGGAGTTCGGTGCAATGCTGAGCGAAAGTGGAGCGATAATTGCGAGAGGGTAAATACCACAGATCTGGCTGCTACTTTGACCCTTCAACGAGGAGATTCGGAGTTGTGCAAACCCAGACCGATTATTCCAAGCTTTACTGACCCGCCTCCCCTGAACGTTGACTTTCAGGCTGCGGGCAAGACCGCACCCCCTAGACCAAGCAGCGTTCCACTTCGGGCCAAACAGACGCGCGCCTGACAGGCGGTCAACAGGCATGTCTGTAGCTCGTAAGGAGGAAAACCAGCCGGCGTCGGACCTACACCCCCGGCAAGTAGATGCGGAAGAACGTCTTGTAGGCGTAGTTAGTGCTCAGGTAGCGGTCGCTCCAGCCACCAATAACGTAGATAACAGCGCCCTCCTCACCCGGAACTGACGCTGCACCAAGCGTTCGCCACTGTCCAAGCAGCGGCGAATCGAATACTGTCCACATGTCCTGGCCCAAGTCGTAGCGCTCGTTGAAAGACAGGTACTGCGTCCATCCACCGCCAATCGCGTAGATGTAGCCTCCAGCAGTGACCGCAGCCAGTCCCCCGCGTCCCATGTGTAATGACGCCTGGCGGGTCCACGGATGCTCCCCCGATCCCTCTTTGGCTGGCTCGTAAACCTCACACAACGTGGACTCGCTCTGCCCGTCATAGCCACCGAGCACATACACGCGCCCGTCAACGACGGCTGCAGCGCAGAAGCCGCGTCCCTCACTCATAGGCGCCCCTGTGGTCCAGGTGTCACTTGCAGGATCGTAGATCAATACCGTATCGAGATAGTGCACGCCGTCCGAGCCGCCGAACAGGTACAGTTTGCCGTGCACAGCGGCGATAGCGTAGGCAAATAGCGGCGTCGGCAAGGTGGAGACCTCGCTCCAGGCATCGGCCTGCGGGTCGTAGACCTCTACCGTGGCGATGGCCTGATCCATGGCATCGTACCCGCCAGGTACGTAAATCAGATCGTCCAGCACCACTGCGGCGATGTTGTGCACGGGTCGGGGCTTGCTGGCCCGGCGCGCCCAGGTGTCCGTGGTCGGGTCATACACCTCTACCACACCGCTCACGCCATTCGCCGTGTCGCCGCCGATAGCGTAGACCTTTCCCTGCCAGGCGACAACCGCCAGACGCGCACGCGAGGTAGGCATCTGGGCCCTGCTGTCCCAGCGCGACGTGAGTACGCCTGGCGGATTGCTTAGCACTCCGTCTGTCCGATCCGTGAACTGCCCGCCCGTGCTATCGGGAGCCGTGCGAGCAGGTGGCAAGAAGACAGCGAGCGCGATAAGCAGTGCGCTTACCACGAAGAACGCCCTCTGCCACACCGCAATGCGTTCCCGAGGCAAAGGTGGCTGCTCTTCCTCCAGGCCAGCAGGAGGCTCCACTCCTTCGAGCACTACCCAGCCTTCACGGATAGCGTGCAACGTGGCCTCGGTGCGCGACTCCACATCCAGCTTACTAAAGATGTTGCGCAGGTGAACCTTGACCGTGTTCACGCTGATGAACAGGTCGCGCGCAATCTGCTGGTTGGTGGCGCCGGTGGACACCAGCTTGAGTATCTCCAGCTCGCGTTCACTCAATATGGGTTGCGATGTAGCGCTGGTCTCCATGCTGCGAAAACTACTTTGGCCCAAGCCAGAAGTTGCGCAGCGGCACTCCATTGGCCTGGCGCACATCCACGGGCAGCCTGGCTTCCCCCAGGATTACCAGGTCCTCGGCGTGACACAGCACCACTCCGGCTGGCTGCTTGAAGCGTTCTGCGTATCTCGGCAGCCAGGTCCGCACGGTGGCTGCCAGGTCATCAGTTGGGCCGGCCATGATCCACAGGTACAACTGGCCCAACCTGTCCGTTGATGCAGTAGGGGGAGCCTTTCTCTTTGCTGTTCGCCGACGCGCGGTAGGGGTTCTGCGTCGGCCAACCCCGGGCTTAGCCTTTGCTGCCTTCTCAGGAGGTGCAATCTTCGCTTCGGGCTTGTGCTCAACCTTCACTACCTTCACAGGAGGTGCAGCCTTCGCTTTAGGCTTGGGCTCGACCTCTAGTTCCTCCACACGTGGTCCAACCTTGGCTTCGGGCTTGGGCTTAGGCTTCACGATCTCCTTAGGACGTGCAATCTTCGCTTCGGGCTTGTGCTCAACCTTCACTACCTTCACACGAGGTGCAGCCTTCGCTTTGGGTTTGGGCTCAACCTTTAGTACCTCTACACGTGGTGCAACCTTGGCTTCGGGCTTGGGCTCAGCCTTCGCTACCTCCACAGGAGGTGCAGCCTCCACTGTGGGCCTGGGCTCAGGCTTCGCCACCTCTACAGGAGGTGCAATCTTCGCTTCGGGCTTGTGCTCAACCTTTGCTACTTCCACAGGAAGGGCAGCCTTGGCTGTAGGTCTGGCCATCTCGGCAACCCCAGGTATTGCTTCAGAAATAGGAAACTCTTCCAAGAGCTTGGGCTTCGCACGCGGCCGGGGACGCTCCGCTGTCTCCCGGGCACGTGTGGGAGCCGGGGCAGGACGAGCCGGCTGGGATTCAGGAGCTGGGGCTTGCCTCAGCACGTCCTCCCAAATGCGGGCCTGCTCTGCCTGTTCTCGCCGCCAAGCGGCCACCTCTTCTGGCGTAGCCGGCCCGGCTACCTTGCCGTCTACCAGCTTCACCCAACGGCCTGGTCTGAATTCCAAGTAACTGACCTTGGACATCATACTCTATTTTACCACGTTCTGCAGCGAAGTAGCAAGTTATCAAGCCAGTTGTAGACGTAGCATGTGCAATTTCACCGCAGGGTGAGGCTACATCTCTACGATTACCTTTGTCCTCCTGATGGCGCTGCCGGAACTTGAACGTCCAAGGGACAATAAAACGGGAGCATGTGCCGCTGCTCCCGCTTTGTCTGGCATAAAGCGCGCCCCGAGGGACTTGAACCCCCGACCATCAGATTTCAAGTCTGCCGCTTCCCCGTTGCAGCGCCGTTGGCCCCGCCCGACTCCGCTTCGCTGCGGGCCCTTCCTGAGGTCGCGGGGCGCGACGCAAGCCGCTTCGCGACGACGAGGGGGTGAACAGTCTCCGCTGGGCTATGGAGGCTATCTGTAGTGCTGATACTAGAGACGTGCACATGGATACATAGCAGACTGCGGTACCGCGCTCGCCATTTGACGTTGCTAACCCCCGGCAGTGCGACCGAAGGCGGAATCTTGCCCTATGTTTGGCAGGCAAGTCGCGGCAGCGAAGCGCAGACGCGAGTGGGGCAGAGTCCCCGAAGCCCCGTCGAGCGGGACGAACGGCGCAGCGGAGCGGGGCAACAGCCGCGGAACACCAGACACTGATTCACACCAGGCGTCGTGTATTGCTATCTCCTTGCTCCAGGAGGACTCTACCATGACCCGTTCACTTTCCGGCCGTAAATGGTTTCATTTTTGGATTGCCGATAACCTTAGTTGATTATCAAACTTGACGAATGGCATAATCTGTGCTACAATGTAACTGCCAGTGGACGAAACTCGGCTTCATGCCGTGTGAGTGTTCAGCTGCGGCTGGGCAGTCCTATATCCTCTGGCATTTGTTGTAGAGCTGTTAGCAATAGTGGATTTCTTTTTGTGTAGTATTCCCCATAGCGGTGATTGCGCCTATCATCTATGTCAATCACCAAGCAGAACTTCTCACACTAGCAACATCCAGCAGGCCCAGAATGAAATAGCGCGAACAACCGTGCGTGCCAACTATCACGAGTCCCTTCTTGTTGAAAAGAACCGCATCGCCAGCCTCATCGACAAAGTAATGCCGAATTGAGTGCGGTGTCTTGTTCGCTGGTTGCTCCGCGTGCGGGACGCACATCATAATCGCGCCTCTTCCTATCAATCAAAAAACCCGTCCACCTATCGCAGTGAACGAGCTGCTATGCCAGAGTATTTGCGCTGCGACGACCATTTCATTTCTCCGAGGTGAGACGCTATAGGGTGGCCTTGGGGGGTGTGTCAGAACAGAGTTGACACTAGCCGAGCTCTATGACGACGCAGGTAAGCGTCCGCTCAACACCCTCGATGGTGTGTATCTTTTCCGTGACCAAATCACCGATAGCTTTGACGTCACTAGCTTCCACGACGGCTATCACATCGTGAGGGCCCGTGACGACATCGGCGGCTTTGACCCCTTCCGCCCCACGCAGCGCCTTCACCACCTCGCCTGGCTTCCCCAGGGCTGTCTGAACCAAGATGTAGGCTCTCATCTGTTCACCTCCTATGTGGCAGGCCAAGCTTCGGACAAGACTGCCGTTGCCACTACAAGAATCTCTGCTATGGTGGCTACTGCGGAATTTCTTACCACATATGGTGAGAGGCACCGTGGCCGTGCCCTGGGCTGTTGCGGCCGCCGCAGGGTCTTTTTCTGGCAGCTATCATACAGCTTGTGCCCTGCTTTCGTCAAACAGCCAGTGTATCCAGCGCGCCCGGAGGGATTTGAACCCCCGACCATCAGATTCGAAGTCTGCCGCTCTATCCGCTGAGCTACGGGCGCTTGTACACGGATTATATGGCACTGTGGGGACGGTGTCAAAGGAGCTGCCCGACCAGCTACGGTCCGGGCACGCCCATGTACGCTTCCACCACCTGCCGGAACAGTGGCGCGGCGTTGCCCCCACCCTCGCCGCCGTGTTCCAGCACAACAGCCACGGCAATCTGGGGGTCATCAACCGGGGCGAAGCCTACAAACCAGGCGTGGGGCTCACCAGGTGGAGCTTCTGCCGTGCCAGACTTGCCGGCCATGCGCACGGTCGCACCAAAGAAAGCCCGGCATGCCGTGCCGCGCGTGACCACGCCCTCCATAGCGCGACGTACCACTTCCAGGGTTGCCGCTGAGACGGGCGGGTAACCCAGTACTTCTGGGCCAAAATCCTCCACGTCGTCACTCATCAGCGAGCCAATTCGCCGCACCAGCCGCGGACGATACAGCGTGCCCCCATTGGCAACCGCCGCAACCATGTTGGCCATCTGCAGCGGCGTCACCAACACGTCTCCCTGCCCGATAGCCATGTTCACCGCATCGCGCGGCAACCACTGCTGTTCCGCTCCGGAATAGTGCTGTGCCTTCCAATCGGGGTCCGCTATGAGACCTGCCGCCGCATCCAGGGCATTCAGCCCTGTAGGTACGCCTAGACCAAAGCCCTTCGCGTAGCGTGGCAGGGCATACGGGTCATGCTCATTCAGTGCCTTGCCCACTGTCCAGAAAACGATGTTGCAGGAATTGATCAACCCCTGAAGCAGATCAAGCGTGCCATGCCCACTGCGAAGCCAGCAATAGCGCGTGAGGCCGTCAGCCAGGCCATCCCAGTGTCCAGCGCAATAGAAAGTGCTGTGCTCAGTCAGGCCTAATTCCTCCATGCCGGCACACATGGTCACGATCTTGAAAGATGACCCAGCTGGGTAGGCGCCAGCAATAGCACGGTTCAGAAAGGGACGCTCGGGATCGTCCAACAATGCCTGCCACTGCTCATCTGTAGCGCCAGCAGTGAGCATGCCAGGGTCGTACCCGGGATGGCTGACCAGGGCCAGCACCTCGCCGTTGCGTACGTCCAGCACGGCGATGGCTCCTACGCGCTTGTCCAGAATGCTTTCCGCAGCACGCTGCAAATGCACGTCCAGCGTGGTGTAGATGCTGCGGCTCGGTTCTGCAGGCCGCTCGGCCAGCGTCCACACGATACGGCCGTCTGGACTGATGATGGCCAGTGTGCCGCCCCGCGTACCGGCCAGGTGCTTTTCGCCCCAACCCTCCAACCCCGATACGCCTACCAGATCACCGGCGCTGTAGCCTTGTGCTTCGAGGCGAGACAGCGTCTCAGCATCAATTTCGGCCATGTAACCTATCACCTGCGCAGCCAGGCTGCCGTGGGGATAAGCCCGCACTGGTTTCTCACGCCAGGCGATGCCCGGCACCGACGACAATAACGCCTCATTGGCCTGCGCGGCTTCGGGCGTTATGTCACCCACCGGCATGAACCAGTCAGGACGGCCCGCGTGGGCATATTTGGCCTTGATCGTCTCATTTGGCAGTCGCAGCAACGTTCTCAACACATAGAGAAGCTGGGCTTCGTCCTCAATCTGGCCGGTCACTACGCCTAGCTCAATGATATGCCCTTCCGTAGCCAGGGGCAAGTCTTTGCGATCGTAGATGTTGCCCCGCGAAGGCACATTTATGAACATGTGCACCAGATTATCCCATACCAGCAGGGGAAAGATAGCTTTTGGTGTCCAGTCCACCGCCCAGCGTTGCCCATCGTAAGAGAGGTCCAACGCGTTCTCAATCTGGAATTGGCCCGCCAGCCGTGTGTCCATCGTCAAGGTGAAGCTGACCTGCGCTGTGGCGGCCAACACGCGCTGCACGCCAGTGATACTGGCGGTCAACCCGGTCATGGTCGCCTCTGCAGCGATAGCGCGGTAGCGTGAAACGAATTTCTCGGCAGGCACAGCCGCCACGGCTGAAGAGGAAAGCATGGCGTACATCCTCTCGTAGGAGCCATTTTGCCAGGCACGCAAGTATTCGCGCGCCACGGTCTCTGCTCCAGCGAGGGAGGGTGTGGGCGTCGGTGAAGGAATCGGCGTAGGTTGTGGCTCAGCCCGGCACGAAGAAAGCGCCATGAGCGCCAGCAGCAATGCGCAGCTCAACAGACAGCGCCAGTGCACAGCCCAGAGTCCTTTCTACAGGTGAAATGCCCGCCTTACGGCATCTTATTATACTCTATGCCACTTGTTTTGGGAAGCCGCGCGTACCAGTCGCTGAACAACAGAAAGCCTCCCCATCCTGGCGATGGAATGCTTCTTCCGTCACGCGTCCAGGCCCAAGGTCGCACTCTGATGACGTTGCGTGTACGCATAATAACACGAACTTGCTGGAATATCAAGAGGGAGTCTTTGCACAGTTTCCAGTTAGTAGCATGCTCATTGACAGGTTCAGCAAATATGCGTACAATAGTGTCAAACGGTTTGCAGCTCACCTGAGAACTGCTGACACCCGGGAAATGATAAGCGTTGTACCGTATCTTTGTTCTTCGGGAGAATCTCTATGAAGAAGATCCTCGTCATTGACGACGAACCTGATGCGCTCAAGATGTTGACCATGACCCTCAAGGCTGCCGGTTATGAGGTGGTGACGGGCGCCAATGGACAGGAGGGTATCCGTCAGGCAGTGAAGGAACGCCCCGATCTGATTGTGCTTGACGTGATGATGCCGGGAATGGATGGCCACGAGGTGAGCCGCCGGCTGCGCCGTATGGCTGACTTTGCTCAAGTCCCCATCATCTTCCTCTCTGCCCTGGACCAAGTAGATGACAAAGTGAAGGGCTTGCGCGCTGGGGGCAGCGACTATCTCACAAAACCCGTGTCTCCACAGGAGTTGCTGGCTCGGATAGCTGCTTTCCTGGGCGCCTACTCCGCGGAGCAGGCCTACGTGGCTGCGCTGTTCGGCAGCAAAGGGGGCGTAGGCACGACGACGATAGCTGTCAATCTGGCACTGTCCCTGCGACAGCAAGCCCGGGCATCGGTTGTACTGGTAGATGGACACGAGGAGGGCGGTGATATAGGAGTTTTCCTCAACATCTTGCACAGCCATCACGCTGGCGAGTTGATGGGTGTCATTGACCAGTTGGACCAGGAGATCTTCAGGAGCGCGTTAGTGGAGCACTCATCTGGCTTGCAGGTGCTGCTGTCACCGCCCCAGGGCTCGGCTGTTTTGCCTATTCCCCCATCAAGTTGGGCACGGATCCTGGCCGAGTTGCGTAATATGGCGGATCTCGTTGTCTTTGATGGGCCACCTTTGCGTTCGGCCAGTTGGGCACCCGTCCTGGATTTGGCTAACGACGTATTCCTGGTCATCACGCCCGAGATCAGTGCGATGAAACGAGTCGGCTTCGCTCGTGATCTGGCCCAGTCGCGGAGGCAGGAGTCCGTCAGCGTGCACGTGCTTCTCAATCGTTACACCAAACAAACCGGCTTCTCCGTCGGTGCCATCACCCGCACCCTGGATACTCCCATTCGTGTTCGCATTGACGACGTTGGCCCCTTGAACACCTATGCCATCAATCACGGCGTACCACTGGTGTTGAGTGACAGGCGCAACCGTTTGACCCGGGCGATTTCGCGCCTTGCACGTGAGGTTATCGAGCAGCAACCAACGGTTGCTGTTCAGAAGAAAAGGAAACAGCCCCTCGCTCTATTGCGGCGCCTGTTCATGATGTTGTGAGGAGTCACGTACGGCACAGCTATTCGGAGGCGTATCCATGACTGGCAAGATACTGGTCGTTGACGATGACCCCTCCACTCTCCGCTTCATGAGACTTTTGCTGACAGCAGAAGGTTTCGCGGTAGCCACAGCCCAGGATGCCCAGGAAGGGTTGCGTGCAGTTCAGACAGAGCAACCTGATCTCATCATTCTGGACATCATGATGCCGGACATGGACGGGATGGATATGTGTCGCCAGCTACGCGGCCGACCGGACACGGCGGACATTCCCATTATCTTCCTTACGGCCAAGGTGCAGCTTGATGACAGGGTTGCAGGCTTGAAGGCCGGCGCTGATGACTATATCACAAAACCAGCCGAGCCCAGAGAGATTGTGGCACGGGTAGAGGCTGTGCTGGCTCGGACAAGACGCGCACCGCCAGCGAGGCAGGGACGGGTAGTCGCCCTGATTGGGGCCAAAGGGGGTATGGGCACTTCCACCATGGCCGTGAATCTGGCGGTTGCGCTGGAGCAACGCCAGTTGTCTACTCTGCTGATTGATTTACACCACTATTCCGGTACGATTGCGCAGCAACTCAAGCTTGCGGTACGCTCCTCGCTGACAGATCTATTGGCACTGGAACCCGATCAGATTGACGGTCAGCAGGTGCAGAGAGTGCTCATGCTGCACCCCTCGGGCGCGCGCGCCCTGCTGAGTCCTCCGGCCGGCGCAGGCCTGATCGAATTGCCCGTAGGCCATGCTACAGCGATTGTGCGCGGCGCCAAGTTGCTGTCCGATATCGTCCTCCTGGATTTGCCACACGTGCCGTCGCCAGCTTTGAAAGAGGTGCTCAGCCTGAGTGACATGGCCTTGATTGTGCTGGAGCCAGAACCCATACCCGTGGCGTGTGCGGAGCAGACTCTGCCTCTACTTGAGGAGGCCGGTCTGATAGGCGAGGCGGTCGGCCTGATTGTGGTTAACCACACGCAGTCTGTGACTAGTCTTCCGTTGGCTGACATCGAGCGCACGTTGAACAAGAGCTGCCTGGGCGTCATACCCCCTGCGTTCGCAGAACTGGCCCATTCAGATCACCACGGCACGCCAGTAATCCTATCCAAACCGCAAAGCATGGTTTCAATCTCTTTACGAGAGTTGGCCGAACGAGTGCAAACTAGGGTTTCCAGTCTCGGCCTCTACGCGCGTTAACTACGACTGTCAATGCGGATATAATACCTATGATTGGCCCTGAGGAACAACTGGCCTTGTTGAAGCGGATTGCAGCCCTGGCTCATCAGGTGTCCAGCGCACAAATGCTCTATGAGAGTTTGGCGAGGCAACTGCACGGTCTGCTACCCACTGATTACGTCAGCATTGCCCTGTTGGACAGGGATGAGGACGGGGTGTTCGCCTTCCAGATGGCTGGGCAAGATAGCATCAACGCGACGAGCAACAGGCTGCCTCTGGAAGCAGTCGGCAGTCTGGGCTGGGCGCTGGCGCATCATCGTGCGCTGCTGCGCGCTGATCTGCCCCTCGACCAGCGTTTTCCAGAGGATGGGCAGTTGGTTGAGGCAGGGATACGGTCGCTGCTTAACCTGCCCCTGATGGCTGGCGAGGAAGTGCTGGGCACGCTCACCATTGGCCACAGCGAGGCTGACGTCTATTCCGCAACTGATATCCAACGTCTGGAGCCAGTCTGTGCGCAACTCGCTCTGGCCCTCGAGAACGTGCGGCTGCGCGCCGGGCTCGGTCTCCCCGAGCACAGCCACGATCAACTGAAACGGCGTTTGTCCGAGGCAGAAGACTGGGCCGCAGAGCTAGAACGCCTGCTGGACGTAGTCACGGAGCTGCAGCGCGTAGCTGCCCCCATTGCGGGTCAGGACTCCCTCGACAAAGTATTGACGCGCATCATGGAGACCATCACCGAGTTCATGCAGGTTGACCATCACATAAGTGCTCTTCTCATGGCCAGAGAGGGCCAGGCCAGGATGGTCCTCAGGGTAGTGCAACCGAGCACACCCCGTCTCATCGCTGAGGCCAAACAGAAACTGCTGGAAGGGTTCGAGTCGTTGACCGGTCAGCACCTGCCTGAGCAGTCTATCGAGCTGACGACAGAGATGCTGGCAGAGCCATTGGCCGGCGATGACCAGAGCTTGCAGTCATTTATTATTACTCCGCTGATCATTGCCAGGCGCGTCATCGGCATGTTCAGTGTGAACAGCCCGAATCCAGGCAGCATGGCTACGGGGGAGATCAGTCTGTCGGCAGCGGTGAGCAGTCAGGTCGCCATCACCGTGGAGAATGTACGGCTCTTTACGGCACTGCAGGAGGCATGCGAGGAACTCAAGCACCTCGATCGGCTGAAGGACGAGCTTGTCAGTACCGTGTCCCACGAAGTGCGCGCCCCCCTTCACTCCATCAGCGGATTCGTGGAATTGCTGCTCAGTGGAAAGATCAAGGACAAGGCAGCGCAGCAAGAGTGCCTCGAGACCATAGATCGACAGACTCAGCAGCTGGCCCGGCTGATAGACAGTTTGCTAGACGTGGCGCGTATGGAAGCGGGCCGCTTTGCTCTGCGAAAAGGCCGTGTACATATGCACGAGGTAATTCAAGAGGTGGTGGCAGAGCTGCAGCCGATGGCCGACGAAACGCGAATCACACTGGTGAACAGAGCGACGCCTGATCTCCCCATCATCTTCGCAGACTCGGAACGCCTGGGGCAGGTGGTCAGGAACCTGATTCACAACGCCCTCAAATTCACTCCCCACAACGGTCACGTGACGATCTCGACTTTGGTGAGCGCTGACCAACTGGTAGTCACTGTGGAGGATGACGGGATCGGCATCCCAGCCGAGGCAATACCCCACCTATTTGAACGCTTCTATCGGGTGGAAAGCTCCGACACCCGCCGTGCCCGCGGGACCGGTTTGGGGCTGTACATTTGCAAGCAGATTGTGCTCGCTCATGGTGGCGACATCTGGGTTGCCAGCAAGCCGGAAAAGGGGGCGACTTTCTGCTTCAGCCTGCCGCTGAGCGATGCTTGTCAGCCGCCGAACGACAAAAGCCCGTCTACCGCTTCGCAGTGAATGGGCTAATCTATCTGCTATGGCGTCCATGCACCCCACCTACCTCGTGTGGTAAGAGACACCGTGGCTGCAGCTCGATTGACCGCTAACTGGTAACTGTTCCAGCACCCCTGGGGCGATTCGAACGCCCGACCGACTGCTTACAGAGTACTGCACAAACATGTAGACCAATAAGCCCCACTTTCAACGCGAAAGTCCTTTGTCAAGTTCAGTGATTCATGCACGAGGCAGTAGAAGGCAGTTGCTCTCCCGTCTCCGCTTCGCTGCGCGCCGTTCGTCCCGCAGGGCCGAAGGTCCCTGACGGGAGGACGAACGGCCCCGTCGTAGCGGGGCGAACGGTGTCCACTGAGCTACAGGGGCAGCCTGTAGTGCCTGTGCAGTCTATACCACTACCTGTTGTGGTCTATGCTGTTAAGGTTGACAGCCGTTTATCACCGAAGCAGTCGGTCTGTTTCGACCAACAAAGAAGCCCTACCGGTGACTTTGCATCTGGCAGGGCTTCGTCGTATCCTCGCCTTCGGCCTGGGCTGTTCGCGCAGGGTGGTCCCGATATCCGTTACTCCACAGTAGCATTGTCAGTAGGCTCCCCAGACTGAGCAGGCTCCTGGGTCAAAGCCTCAATCTTCAGCTTATCTATCGTCGGCAAGGGATGCATTGGGACCTCCATACGACGCATCAGGTCATGCGCAGACTCCCTCGCGTACGGCCAGAGCAGTGTGAGGATAGTGGCGCCTAATCGAGCATCTTGCACTTCATCTTTGCTGGGCAGAGAAACCGACGAATCCCTTGGCCTCCACAAGCCGTCCAGCGACAACCGCATGCGATACTCAGGGGCCGCTTCGTTTGGAAACACAAGGTTGAGAGTGAGCCTCCCGAGCAAGCCTTCCCCGGCCACTGACACCCGAACATCACTGTGCAGGACTGGTTTGGTGACAGGCTCATGACCGGGCTTGCGCCCTTCTAGCCTTTCGACACGGACCTCATAGAGACGCACGGCCGTCAATTGCCAATCATACAGCACTCTGTTTATGTCCTCAGGTGTCAGGGCTGCTTTGGCAGCCCACGATAACTTGCTATGAACGGCTGTGTCCTCTGACTTGGCAGTAGTCTTCGCGTCCATTTACGCAGCCTCTATTGCCCGGCCGTACCAAAGAGAACCTTCCCGACGAGACCCGAATTCTCTCAAGTCGAATTTCACTTGGTTGTGCCACACGTCCGGTTCAGTCAGCACATCGAGCCATGGAATGGTCGGATGCACCACTTGTGAAAACTCGCCTTCGGCCTGGAGGACTGGAATCGCGTTGCGCATATCTGCCTCAGCCTGAGCCCTTTGGGTTTCTGGCCGTACAAACTGAATGCGTAGGTCAGCACCCAAAGCCTTGGCCAGTTTGTTCAGAACCGAAAGTGAGGCACGTGCAACACCCGTCTCCAATCGTGAGATATTTGACTGTGCAGTCCCAGCCTTCTCGGCCAATTGCTGCTGCGTCATGCCTAACTCAATGCGCAGACGCAACACTTCACGTGCAATTTGGAATTGTGGGTCAAGGTCCTCATAGGCTTGCGCGAACTCGGGCTTCTTCTTTAGCTCAGCAATCAGTTCTCTGACTTTCATCAACAACCCCTTACTTTCCTGAGTAGTAGGCTTTTACCTCGCTAGCTCTCTTGTCGGCTGTCTTGATGGCATCGGTGGAAAAATCCTTCTTCTTGACAATGTGCACGACGACGATAGTTCGACGAATCCGGATGAGGAGACAGCGGTAGCCAGGCTTTCCACGGATGACGAGTTCACAGACATGCTGCCTCGAACTGCGTATCCTCTTGAGGTGTCGCGCTTCGAAGAGTTTATGCAAGCCATGCTCGGCGACTTCTTCTTCGAGCTGCTCGAGGTTCCTAAGAATGAGTGCTTGCTGTTCGTCGGTTTGCTTCTGAAGGAACTTGTGAACGACGCCCCGGTTCTTCCACGGAGGATATAGCTCTACTGACCAGTTGATAGCGTTATGCATGTAGTAGCCTTCAGAGCCCGTCCCCATTATAGCAAATTTGCCATATTTGTCAAACACCGTCCAGCACACGCAAGGTATCTGCGCCGGGGTGGGAACTGAAAAGCCCACTCACCGCTTTGCAGTGAACGGGCTGCTATGCTACAATCTGAGTGCGACGGTGTCCACTGCGCCGTGGCCGCGCCCTGGACTGCGGTAACAGTCGCGGGCTTCTTATTGCCGCTATTCTACACCCGAAACGCTAGAAATCAAACAGCATTCTTGTTGCACTGCGTGTGCACCCCCTGGAGCCAGGCACCATCCCTCGGCCAGCTAGGCCAGGCGCGGCGGGCGTTCTTGCCTTCCCTGTGTGGCCGCCGCATCGACATAGCCGTCGCCGTCGCACTCGCACACCGGCTCTGGTGTTGGCGCATACAGCGCCATCATCCCCAGTGGCTCAGGCCATGCCATGAGCACAGTGAGCGCCAGGATGGTGAAGGGTGGCAGAAGGTGTTTCTAGGCGAGGTCCTCTTTCTTCATCAGGTCTTTTGAGCTTAGTCGGCCGAACCGCCCTCCGACCTCTCATCAGCCATAAGGACCAGGATAGTCTCATCACCACGTTGCATCGGAACAAGTCTCTTGCCCTGCTGTTCCAGCCACTGAATTATGTCTTCATTGAAGAGCTTCTCGTTCTCCTGCCTTCGCTCTTTCTCCAACGCCTCCTGGCACTTCGCGCGGTTCTTCTGTGCTGCGTATTCCGTTCCGGTGATTTCCCAGGAGCGATGCCGCTTGTGCTCCAAGACTGAATGTGGACTCTCCCAGTAGTAGCAATACAGATGGAAAACGCGCTTGTCCCCAGTCTTGTCGTCCTTGAAGTACCTGAAGCACGACCCAATGTTCTCAGGAATCCGGCTCATTCGATAGGCCTCCTTCAGCGTGTTTTTCGGCCCTGACCCTCTCAGGCGTCTCACCCTCGACCTGAGGCCCCTGCTCAGGACACGCGCCCCACCACAGTGACTCGTCGCCGAAGCTCACGCATTCCTGAACTTCGATTCCCGCCTTGCATAGAGGGCACCGGGCGGGCGAGCAGCGATTCGCATTCGTCATGATGCACTGAACGCTGCCGCCTGAATCTGCGTGAACGTCTTGCGGTCGGTCATTGCCAGGAACTTGCGCCCATCCTTCAGGTAGGCGGCGAAGTAGATCTTCGACTTGTCTTTCCTCATTCCCAAGGCGAAGACACCAAAGAGAAGAACTCTGCTCCAAGTGAGCTTCTTGATTGAGTCTTCCGTCTGAACCTCCACGCGGTCCAATTCCTTCTTAAGGTCCAGCTTGACCGACCTTTTGAGCCTACCCATCGGGATGACCAGCGTCGGTCCCCTGCCCAGCTTGGCCTTCTTCCTCTCACCAAAGTCACCACCTAGTATGTGAACCTCAGCCATTGCGCCTCCCCACTATTGTGTGCTACGGATTGCACCTCTTACACGGCACATACCCTGCTGCTACTGCTTGCTCTCGCGTCTTAAAGCATACCTTGTTGCCTTCCTTCATCCGTTTCACCGAACTGCACCACCAATGGTGAAAAACCTTTGTGTTGCTGTTGCCGATATATGGACATTCTAGCGTCGGCGCAGCTGTAACCGTCGGTGTTGGTGTCGGCACCAGCGTTGCTGTAGGTTCTAGTGTGCTTGTCCCCGTCGGCAACGGCGTTGACGTCACTGTTGGCGTGTCAGTCGGTAACGGTGTGTCAGTAGCCGTGGCCGTTGACACAGGCGTATAAGTTCGCCAAGACGTTGGGGCAGGCATTGGCGTCGGCGTTGGGGCTGTGGGCAGCAGCGTGCCCACAATCACGCACGGACACAGCAAGAGCACCGCCAGGACAACAACCAGGATCGCCTTGCCCAGACAACCCCGCCGCCATGTGTCACCCGCCCACTTGATTGCCTTTTTCATCGCCGCCCCCTTGGCTCAGAATTCAAAAGCCCGTCCTCCGACCTGCAGTGAACGGACTGCTATGCTGCAAAACCTATGCTACGGTGTCCACTGCATAGTCTCTTACCACACAGGTAAGAGGCACCACCTCTTACCTCATCTGGTAAGAGACACTGTGCTGCAGGTCGATTGCCTCCAACTGGTAACCGACAACTGGCAACTGTTCCAGCACCCCTGGGGCGATTCGAACGCCCGACCGACTGCTTAGAAGGCAGTTGCTCTGTCCACTGAGCTACAGGGGCACATTCATATTATACTCAAGCATTATTGCACAGGGAAACCGGGTTGTACTACCTCCGCGAACTCTTGCGGAACTGTTCGTCCTCGGCCAGGGTGCGTTTCAAGCCCGTTTCCAGGTCTACCTTGGGTCTGAAATCCAGCTTGTCACGCGCCAGCGAGACGTCAGCCACCAGGCGGCTGACGCCGCCGCTCTCCATCTCGTTGTACAGGCGGTGTGCGGTGCGTCCTGTCACCAGCTCGATAGCGTCCACCAGAGCATTGATGGCCACCTCCTGGCCGCTGCCGACGTTGATCACTGCGCGGTCCACGCTGCTGGCTTTCGCTGCCGCCACCAGTGCATCCACCACGTCACTGACGTAGACGAAATCTCTGCTCTGCTTGCCATTGCCATAGATGACCAGCGAACCACCACCTAGTATCTGCTTCAGAAACCTGGGAATCACTGGCGCATGAGTGGGCGGGATGCTCTGCCCCGGCCCGTAGGCATTGAAGATGCGCAGGATGACGGTCTCGATGCCCCAGAGCGCGCCCAGCGCCAGCACATAGCCCTCGGCGGCCATCTTGCTCACCGCATAGGGACTCTCCGGCTTCAGGCGAGCAGCCTCACGGACTGGCTGTTCCCGCTGCTCGCCATAGGCGGCTCCTGAGGAGGTGAACACGACCCGTTTCACTCGTGCATCACGCACGGCAGTCATCAGGCCCACAGTGCCGCCCACGTTGACTTCATTGTATTCCACCGGGTAGAGAATAGACTCTGGCACCGAAACCCGAGCGGCCAGATGGTAGACGCAATCCACGCCCTTCAGCAGCGTCCACAATTTGGGGACATCCCGTGTGTCCCCACGAGCAAAGACGGCGCGTGAATCAAGGCGATTGCGGTCACCTGCGCTCAAATCATCCAGCACGCGCACGCGATGCCCTTGCTCAAGCAGACGATTGACCAAAGCTGACCCGAGGAAGCCGGCCCCGCCAGTGACGAGAAATTTCATGTTCTCCCCTGTTGCGTAGAAGAATATGGAAAGCGCTGCGCTTTGCAGCGGCATTATAGCCTAGGTACAGATAGCTGTCAATTGCAACACGGGTGCAACCCAGTTTCTCCGCGTTTGCACGGCAGCCGTAGAGACGTAGCCTCACCCTGCGGTGAGATTACACATGCTACGTCTCTACTCAGGTTTAGTGACTTGGACAGAAAGCAGTATAATGCGCGTGACATCCAGCCAGGAGAACATACCATGCTACATGAATACGTTGGCAACATTCATCTGCACACGGTCCACTCCGATGGCCACGCTACACACGCAGAGATCGCCGCTATTGCTGCGCAGGCAGGTCTGGACTTTGTGATCCCCACCGACCACAACGTCTACGTGCCCAACATGGATGGCTGGTACGGCCACACGTTGCTTCTGGTAGGCGAGGAAATCCACGACGTACACCGTCGCCCTCAAGCCAATCATTTCCTGGTGTTCAACGTCGGTGAGGAGTTGCTGCAATATGCGCAGGATCCGCAAGCGGTTATCAACGCCGTGAATGAGCGCGGCGGGCTGGGATTCATTGCCCACCCCTTTGAACACAGCGGTACCTATGCAAATGAGCCGGAAATCAACTGGGTGAATTGGGAAGTCTCAGGTTTCACAGGCCTGAGCATCTGGAATTACATGTCAGAGTTCAAAAGCTATGTGCACAACGCGCCATCTGCTCTCTTGGCAGCCTATTTCCCCCAGGTCGTCATCCGTGGGCCATACCCAGAGACCCTGCTCAAGTGGGACGAACTGCTGCGCGAGCGTAAGGTGCCCATCATTTGCGCCTCGGACGCCCATGGCACAACCTACCGCTTTGGGCCACTGCATCGCGTGGTACTATCCTATCACTTTCTGTTTCGCGCTGCTAATACCCACATCCTGACGCTAGGACCGTTCAACGGCCAACTGGAGCACGACGCCCCCCTGCTGTACGATGCACTGCGCGAGGGTCGCGGATTTGCAGCCTATGACTTGCTGGGGTCAGCAAGAGGCTTCCACTTCAGCGCGCAGAGCGGTGAGAGGGAAGCCACAATGGGAGGGGAACTGCCGCTGCGAGACAAGGCGGAACTCACGGTTTCCACCCCGCTTACCGCCGACATCCGACTGCTTTGCAACGGACAGGTGGTCGCACGGACAACGGGAAAAACCTTGAGCTACGTCGCGGATGAACCAGGCGCCTACCGCGTCGAGGCTTACCGCCGTTACTGGCTGAGAACACGCGGCTGGATCTTCAGCAACGCCATATACGTGACCCCGCTTGCCCCTCAGTTAACCCAAAACAGCTGATGGCTGTCTCGCCACCAGCCGTTCGCCGTAAGCACAGTCCCTTTACTGCGGCAGGTAACTCAGCAGCAACCGCCGAACTCCCGCGTCATCTGCAAATTGGGGCCCAAGCACAACAAGACCTCCAGTATACTCCGTCACAAGACCGGCGCTGTCTATGTGCATCTTGATGTTGGCCACCAGTTGTCCCGGGTTCGCCTGAGGGTAGACACCAGCCTGGCAGACGAGTGTGCCAGTCTGCGGCGCTTGCCACGGATCAGTGACCACCTTCCCGGCGCCAGCACTAATGATGAGGTCAACGCCAGGTACCATCTCCGTCAGCCGGACATTGGACTCCCAGCCCAAATTGGAAAGGACGATAATGACGTTGGTCTGCGCCTGCAATTCCTTCACGTAGGCTGCAAGAGCAACAGCAGGATCAATGATTGCCAGAGAGCCAACTATATGCCCCGCAGCAGGCCGGGGCTGATCCGCGACCTGCACAGGTGTTGGAGACGACGGCCCGGAAAGCGGAGACGGTGCGGGGGCAGGCTGTGGTTTGTCCCCCTGCAGAGAGACGAGCCTATCCAATGGCGGCTCAGGTCCCAAAGAAGCCGGCAAAAGACTCTCACTCCCCGTCAGGCCAATGATGCCCACTGTGCGCCCACCTACCTCAAGCAGTACGTAAGGGTCAGCAAACAATTCGCCTGTGGACTGCACAATCACGTTTGCCGATAGCACTGCGAATTGCGCGTCTGCGATGCGCTGCCGCAAAATGTCCTCACCCAACTGCAGATCGGTTTCACCCAAGGCCACGGCATCGTAGCCCATCAGATTCATGGCCTCTGCTATCACCTTGCCCTGTGATTGCACCGTCACTGACACGCGGCTCCAGAAAGTGTTCCCGCCATCCAGCAGGAGCAAATTGGCGTTCTCTGCACGGGCCGCTTTGATGAAGGTAGCTCGCCGAGCCAACCCACCCACAGGGCGGCCTCAACCACAAGGCTCCGTCTCACCCACCGTATCAGAAGTGTACACGACCACCAGGTCAATGGGCTGAGGTAGAGGCGTCGGAGTGGACGTCGGTGCAGGAGTGGCTGTCGGCGCTGGCTGCGGGGCCACTGCGCAGCCAGCCACGGCCAGCATCAACGCTCCAATGCCCATCAGAATAAGCCAGGCCGGTCTCAGTCTAGTTCCACGCATAGTTGGATGCTCCAAGGTCTCTATGTTGCGAATAACAGGTCCAAGTATACGTCACCATCGCACAGAAGTCAACGTCGTCTGCCATCGCAGGGCTTTTCCATTTTCGAAGGGGATGCTATGCCCAGCGACAATCTGTCATTGCGAGGTTTTCCATGACGCATCCGCGCCACTCATTGTGTAAGAACATCCGATCTGTCATTGCGACGAGCGCAGCGAGGACACTTGCACCTGCGCTGCAAGTGCAGGTGAGCAATCTCCACCTATGGCTGAGAGGGGACTGCTTGGCCCCACTCCGCTTCGCTTCGGGGACTCCCGTTGGTTGCTACGCTCGCCCTGGGTCTTCCCCTGGGTCTTCCCCTGGGTCTTTGGCCCCAGGGACAAAGGTGGCCCAGGACCAAAGGCAATGACACTGGCGGGCTGAGTTCCACGACAGCCGCACGACTATGGAAAAGCCCTGCCATCATCCCGCCTGTCTCGCCGAAGGCGATGGCTCCGACGGGAACGCCCGAACTTGACACACCAGCACAAGGCAGGCTAGACGCGTACAGGCAAATGCAGTATAATGCCAAGTGCAGCAGATAGGAGAGCCAACTCCCTGCTGTCATCGAGGTGAAAGGTGCCAGAATTCAGTCTTGTGTCGGACTTGAGGCCCACAGGCGACCAGCCGCAGGCGATTGCCAAACTGGTCGAAGGGCTCAAACATGGATACAAGCATCAAACATTGCTGGGGGTTACTGGTTCTGGCAAGACCTTCGTCGTGGCCCATATCATCGCTCAGGTGCAGCGGCCCACCCTGGTACTGTCTCACAACAAGACGCTGGCAGCACAACTCTACAGCGAGTTTCGCGAGTTCTTCCCACACAACGCCGTGGAGTATTTCGTCAGCTACTACGACTATTATCAGCCTGAGGCCTACCTCCCGCGCACAGACACCTACATTGAAAAAGATGCCGACATCAACGAAGAGATAGACAAACTGCGCCTGGCAGCGACCTCTTCCCTGCTGACACGACGTGATGTGATCATTGTGGCCAGCGTGTCTTGCATTTACAACATCGGCTCACCAGAAGAGTATGGCCAAGACGTGGTGAAACTCAGGCGTGGAGAGACACGACGCCGTGAGCGGCTGCTACGCCATCTCACAGAGACCTACTACCAGCGTAACGATACGGATTTCAGCAGGGGGCGCTTCCGCGTGCGCGGCGATACCGTAGACATCTTCCCAGCCTACCGGGAAACCGCCCTGCGCGTAGAGTTCTGGGGCGACACGCTGGAGCGTATCACCGAGATTGAGCCGCTGACTGGCGAGATCCTCCTGGAGCACGACTTTGTGCAAATCTTCCCGGCCAAGCACTTTATCACCAACAAGGAGCGGATTGAGGCTGCCCTGAAGACCATCGAGGCAGAACTTGCGGAGCACCTGGCCATCCTGCGTCAACAGGATAAGCTGCTGGAAGCGCAGCGCCTTGAACAGCGCACGCGCTATGACATGGAGATGATGCGCGAAGTCGGCTACTGCTCCGGCATCGAGAACTATTCGCGACATCTGTCAGGCCGCGCTCCAGGCCAACAGCCCTGGACACTGCTGGACTACTTCCCTGATGGCTTCTTGATGATTGTGGACGAGTCGCACATGACATTACCCCAGGTACATGGCATGTACAAGGGCGACCGGGCACGCAAACAAGTGCTGATAGATTACGGCTTTCGCCTGCCCTCGGCACTGGACAACCGGCCCCTCCGCTTTGAGGAGTTTGAGAAGCACATCAATCAGGTCATCTATACCTCAGCCACGCCCGGCCCATACGAACTACAACATTCGCACCAAGTGATAGAGCAGATTATCCGTCCTACGGGCCTGGTTGACCCCGAAATCGTGGTCAGGCCCACCAAAGGCCAGATTGACGATTTGTTGGCCGAAATCAACAGGCGCGTGCAGCAGGGTGAACGTGTGCTTGTGACCACCCTCACCAAACGCATGGCCGAGGACCTCGCAGACTACCTGCTTGAGACGGGCATTAAGGTGCACTATCTGCACTCGGAGATACATACCATCGAACGGGTGGAAATCCTGCGCGACCTGCGCACGGGTGTGTACGACGTAGTGGTGGGCATCAACCTGTTGCGCGAGGGGTTGGACTTGCCCGAGGTTTCGCTGGTCGCCATCCTCGATGCCGACAAGGAAGGCTTCCTGCGCAGCAAGAACTCACTTATCCAAACCACTGGCCGTGCTGCGCGCCATGTGCATGGGCAGGTAATCATGTACGCAGATGACATCACCGAATCTATGCGCCAGGCCATAGACGAGACCAACCGCCGACGTCAGATTCAGGTCAAGCACAACGAACGATATAATATCGTCCCTACGAGCATCATCAAAGAAATCCGCGACCTGACAGACCGCGTGCGCGTAGCCGCCGAACAGCCTGCTGAATACGTCGTGACCAAGGACATTCCCAAGGACGAGCTCTTCAGATTGATCAAAGAACTGAAGAAGCAAATGAAAGCCGCCGCTGCGCAGCTAGAGTTCGAGAAGGCGGCGCTGCTGCGCGATCAAATGCTTGAATTGCGCCGTGGCCTGGAGGACGAAACCCTGCCCGAATGGGAGCGAGTGCGGAGGGCAGCCATGTCGGCCAGACGGCAATAGAAACAGAGGCCGATAATGAAATCGCCACCTAGTGCGAATTCCAAGGTTGCGGTTGGCGCACGCAAAGATCGGCCCGCTACTACAGAACCTTGAGTGCGAGTACAGTGCCAGCCCCTACAGGCTTGGAGTGGGCACGGATCTGTTCGTCATCGCCGACACATGCGCACAGGGCAATTATGAGCGTTCAGCAATCCACCAATACAACTGTGACAGTAGGCGCGCCGAGTTACCTCCGGCTTCACGCCAGTGGTGAACTGACACGGCGCATCGAGCGCGCGTACGAGATACTGAAGCATTGCACCTTGTGCCCGCGTTACTGCGGTGTGAACCGCCTGGCAGGCGAAAGGGGCTACTGCCGCTCCGGAGCTGAACCCATTATCGCCAGTTGGGCTGCCCATCCGTGGGAGGAACCTCCTATCAGTGGTGCGAATGGGTCAGGCACGATCTTTTTCACCTACTGCACAGCACGCTGCTTATTCTGCCAGAATTACCCTATCAGCCAGCTCGGTGTTGGGCAGCAAGTCACTGTGCAGCGCCTGGCCGAGATGATGCTGGAACTCCAGGGGCGCGGATGCCACAATATCAACCTGGTCACTCCTACGCACTTTGTGCCCCAAATCCTCGCCGCACTGCCCATCGCCATCGAGCAAGGTCTGCGCTTGCCGCTAGTCTATAACTCCAGCGGCTACGAAACGATAGGAACACTGCGCCTGCTTGACGGCGTGGTGGACATCTATCTGCCGGACGCCAAATACGCAGACGAAGCCATCGCGCGTCGCCTGTCCGGATTTTGTGGATACGTGGCGGCCAATCGCGCTGCACTGCGAGAGATGTACCACCAAGTTGGCAAAGAACTCCTGCTCGACGAGAATGGTCTGGCAGCGCGCGGTATGATCATCCGCCACATGGTCCTGCCAGGGGGACTGGCCGGGACGCGGCAGGTACTAGCCTGGATTGCCCACCAACTTTCGCCATTCATCCACATCAGTTTGATGGCCCAGTATTTCCCTGCCCACAAGGCTGTTGGTGATCCGATCCTGGGCCGCAAAATCACTGACGAGGAGTACCTGGAAGCTCTGGCAGCGTTCGATGCGCTGGGGCTGGAAAGAGGTTGGAGACAGGAGCATTGTGAGGCGGAGCTGTAGCCAGTGAAGGTTCGGCAAGCATACGCCCTGATAGGTGATCTCATTGCCTACAGTCGGGATTTTGTGCACATAGCCATCTATGTGAGCGATAGCCAGAATGACAATGCACGAAGGAGGAGACAAAAATGCGTAGGCTATTCGAGGACCTGGCAGACAGAGCAAAGTCTGGCCTGGAACGGGCACAATTCGAAACAGACAAAGCATTACGTATCAGCAAGGCAAAGAAAGAAGCTGAGACACTCGAAGCAGAATTCAAGGCCAAGCTGCAAGAGATGGGGCGCCAGACTTTGGAGCTGCTTGAGAAAGGGGAGATCAGCAACGCGTCTTTGGCAAGCCTGTCCGAGGGCATTGCAGTTCTGAGAGTCAGGCTGGACGCCAAGGAATCTGAGCTTGCCTTGATTAAGGCAGAGACATTCGAGGAAAGTCAAAGCACAGAGGGTACTCCACCAGCGGCTGCTGCTGAGCAAAGCAAGTTCTGCCCAGCTTGCGGCTCGCCGGTACCCACCAACGGCGTATTCTGCCCCAAGTGTGGTAACAAACTGAGCTAGCTGAGGCCGTGGCCCGCAGACATCATGTGAATCACAGGCACTAGGATCTACAAGCGGTAATTCACCCCTGGCCTGAGCGGCTCTGCACTTTGACCTCTCGCGTGTAGGTAGTCTTTGCTCCTGAGCACGTAGTCTCTTGACACCTTCGGTGACCAAGAGATGGAGAGGGCGCAGAGACTTTGCTCTGAAGGATTCTCACGATTTCTCAGCGTTCTCTGCGAAGCGTCCCCCTGCGGAGCGGCGAACGGCGTCAAGCGGTCGCCCGTCGCCCGTAGGGCATGCAAAGCGAGGGCATGCAAAGCCAGGGCATGCAGAGCACGAACGGCCGGCGTCCTTTTGACGGGGCGGCAGGCTCGCCGGTGCAAAGGCAGCCTGACATTCGTCTCAACACGGCTCAGGGAGGCTGCCCGATGACAAAAGTTGCATTTCTATCAATCTTGGTGTAGAATGAAGGCGCGCCCTTCACGGGTGAAAGGAGCCGAGACGATATGATAGATGATAATGGCAGGGCAAAAGCCCTTGAAATCACGCTATCCCAACTGAGGAAACGGTTTGGCGAAGGGTCGGTCATGAAGCTGGGGGATTCCTCCCAGTACAACGTGGAGGCAATCTCTACGGGATCGTTGGCTCTGGATGCTGCTCTTGGCATCGGCGGTGTACCACGGGGACGCATCACGGAAATCTATGGCCCCGAAGCATCCGGGAAGACTACTTTGGCGCAGCATATTATCGCTGAGGCACAACGCGCAGGCGGCGTGGCCGCTTTTATAGACGTGGAACACGCCTTGGATCCCACGTACGCCGCCAACTGCGGCGTAAATGTGGACGAGCTCTACATTTCTCAGCCCGATACTGGGGAACAGGCCCTTGAGATTGCCGAAGCTCTCGTACGGAGTGGGGCAGTTGACGTGGTCGTCATTGACTCTGTAGCAGCCCTGGTGCCTCGAGCTGAGATCGAGGGAGAAATGGGCGATGTCCACATCGGCCTGCAAGCACGCTTAATGTCGCAAGCATTGCGCAAGTTAGTTGGCGCGATCAAGCGCTCCAACACAGCAGTGGTCTTCACCAACCAACTGCGCATGAGGATTGGGATCATGTTTGGGAATCCCGAGACTACAAGCGGAGGCAGGGCCCTGAAGTTCTACGCTGCAGTGCGTCTGAATATCCGCCGCATGGAGGCCATCAAACGGGGGGGCGAGGTCATTGGTAACCGGACCAAGGTGCGTGTCCAAAAGAACAAAGTAGCACCGCCATTCAAGACGGCAGAGTTCGACATCATCTACTCCGAAGGAATTTCAAAGACCGGCGGCGTGCTCGATATGGGCGTGGAAGTCGGCATTGTCGAAAAGAGTGGGGCGTACTACTCATACGGTGACACCCGGTTGGGCCAGGGGCGCGAGAATGCC
>Ga0315543_1001283_pt1 | contig 27657 bp, 16 predicted proteins | sample SalMarSW160210MG_2_FD_203098 | JGI IMG/M metagenome (GOLD analysis project Ga0315543, IMG submission 203098) | Salt marsh sediment microbial communities from the Plum Island Ecosystem LTER, Massachusetts, United States - Salt Marsh Sediment SW1601-210 ... | reverse complement strand
CCATGGTACAGCAATCTCCACGGTCCAATTCCTGTCCTCAGATGCAGGGTTATTGATGGTTCCGTTCACGTTTACTGCGACCTTCAGTCCGCTGATATTCCAGCCGGTTATGGCTGGTCCGCCATCCCGGTAAGGTTTTACCATCAACAGATCCCACACTGTACCGAACGCATTCACCTCCAGTTCATAGTATAGATGTGTATCCCCATCAGGGTCGATAAAGATCTCGAAATCGTTATCATAATAGATTACGGTATCGCGCTGCCGGAGGGTTGCCCAGACATGTTTCTCTTCCAGTTCTGCTGCGAAATAGAAGTTATCATCATCCCACACCATTTTTACACGGGATTGCTGAGTCGGCTGGTTGTCCTTGTTGCCTGTAATATCTACGAACGGATTTGTCCAACCAACCTTGCTCCATGCATCTTCACTGATCAAGCCATCTATTACCGGATCTGTTTCTGCCCGGTAACAGATATACGATTCCGGTTTGACCGGAATTTGAAAAGTAGAATCAATAGAGGCATCCATATTCTTTCCAACTGCAGATTCATCATCGTTCCTTACTGAACATCCGAATATTATCGAAATTATGCAGATGAAACAAATTAAAATGATTCTGTTCATTCTATGAAAAATTAAAGGAGGTACTACACCTGTTAAGCACCTATTTAAAGGATTATTTCTCGTTATTTGTATATCCTGTTTGATGATTGGAAATGTCTTTAGTGAAATTTGGTGTTTTTGTGATTTTGTGGCTGATCTGTATTCTGATATAGTAAAATTTGAAAAACCTGCCACAAAAACACTAAAGCACTAAATCACACCAAAACCATAGATTAAGATTAATAATAATGAATTATACTTTAATAATTCACATAGTTTCAGTATTAAACAACGTTTCTCCAGAATTTTCGGTTCATGGCTCGTTCATTAAAAAAGGTTACACCTGCCGCGCCACCATCCATTGCATACTGAACCGCCTGTGCAATGTTATCGGGGGTGAGTGCCGGAATAAACAGACCACTGTACAGGGGGATTCTTCCATTCAGTCCACGGGTTCCTTCCCGTGTAGCAATTTCTATCCATGCAATATTCTTCTCATAAAAATTGTGATAGATCATCGGATAGACTGCATCAAGGTTCCACTTAAGCCATTCCTGCCTGACCAGTTTCCTGGCAATCTCCGGAGTAGGGAATACTGCTGCCGTAAGTTTCTTTTGGTGATCCCTGGTAACCTGAGCCAATTCATTAACCAGGCGGGTTACAGAGTCGTACCTGAACTGGAGCCAGGCCTGGTGCCCGGATGGGTCTTCGATATCCATCGGATCGATCCCTTCCTGCTTTTTAAACTGGTCCCGACAGACATCACAATAGCAGAAATCAAATTCCGGGTACTCTTTATCCTGAACAAGGTTATATTTCGACCACAGCCCGATTGGAAGGATAACGTCGGAGTGCCGGATATAGTCGAGGTGTACTCCATCCAGGTTATCCATCATTGCCAGTCTTTTCACGCGTTCGGCAATAAATTCACGAACTTCAGCACGAGAGGGACAAAGCCAGCTATAATAATCAACGTAGGGTTGATGTTCGACCGTTGATCTGCCATCCCGGCTAATGGTAAACCATTCCGGATGTTTTTCCATGGTTTCCCGATTGCGGTGGTTCAGTACAACAATCCATGCATGGATTTCCAGTCCGGCTGATTTTGCCAGAGAAGCCATTTCCGGGTATTGCTCTTCCGAAGCCTGCATCAGTATTCCACTGACACCAAGACGGGCAAGTTCCCTGAATTTGTTTTTCCACTGTCTGGGTGAATCACCCCGGGCAGACATCCAGACCCAGACCGGCATTTCCGGAACGCGTTGAAGGGATCTGCACCCGCTGAGGAGAGGTGTTCCTATGGTGATTCCAACTGCTCCAAGGCCCACCATCCGGATAAAATCTCTTTTTTTCATGGTTATGATGCATTAAAATGGGTATTCGTTTTATGTGTGAAACCAATTATTTTTCTCCTCCCATTCTTTCCAGGGCAGAAAGGTAATAAGTAAGGCTTGCGGTACCATCCATTGTTGGTTCATTTGTTGAATAATCCGCAAAATCATCGTGATACACAACCAGTTTGGACTGGAAGGCATTGTACTCATCCTCTGATGCAAGGTAAAGTCCTTTCAGGTTGTTGTATATTGAACCATATACGGGACCGTCAATCAGTCCGCCGAGGGGTTGCTTTTTCAACAGGCGAACAGCTGCTGAGTGGGTATCCTCAGGGTAATCTCCATCCTCCGGTAATCCAATGATCATACTTGTTCCCCAAGGGTTACAACCGAATAACCAATCCCTGAGGGAAGCCTCCATCGGTTGATAGCTGTCATCACCTGTAAGCTCATGATAGAGTCTGCACTGGGTCAACATGGCCACAACCAGGTTATTGGAACACCAGACAAACGGAATCCCATAATAAAAAGCATTTTCTTTTCCTTTGCGGTACACGTTATCAATTCCATCCTTAATGTACTCAGTGAATGTTGAGCTAATTTCCTGATCGGGAACTCCGGCAAGGAAGACGTGCCCCAGGTTAACAAACGGGTACCACTGGTAATGTCTGGCTGTGTCGGCTCCCATCCATGGGATGACCGGTTCTGTATTTCCATTACCGGCTGCATCCGCCAGGTATTTCTCATCACCGGTCATCCGATAGAGTGTGCTTGCTGCCAGCTCCATATCATCCCGCCAGTTATCTTCCTCATAGAAATAGGGGGCTCCATGAGGAGCGGTCTGGCACACTCCCGGATTCTCCTCTCCAAACTCATATGCATCCACCGCTTTTTGTTTCAGGGCAGTGGAGAATTCAGGGTAAAAAGGCATCAGGATGTCAGCCCCCAGAGCAAATGCTGCAGCATATTTCCCGGCAGTAGAAGCAATGCCGGTTGCCCGGTTTTTGTTCTTCTCCGATCCCTGGACCCTGCCTGTACAATAATAAACCGGTCTTTCAGCACCACGACCATAATCTGCACTATCTTCTGCCGGTATTTTGAATCCGATATGATCCCGGTCATCAGCTATCTGATTAAACATCACTCCCTTTTCCGGATTCATTTTGACCAGCCAGTCCAGACCCCATTTTGCTTCATCCAGAATATCGGGGATACCATTCATCCCGGGATGACCATCTTTATCAAAATCATCATGAAAGAGAGCGGGATTTTTCATGTAAGCAAAAAGCATCTGAAATACAGCGTTGGCCGATGTGGCCACATACTGTAAATAATCGGATGCATCATGCCAACCGCCCGTGACATCAATATGAGTGGAATCCACTTCCGGATCGGGATGAAAAACAATGAATCCATCATGCATATGGCAGGAATCGTTGAAGAAGGGATTATAACCACACCGCTGTTGACGCATGTATTCCAGAAGGAAATCTGCTGTTCCGTCATAAACATCATCATCGATTTTGAACTCCGGAGATCTGGTATTGCCTGCCATGATATAAAACTGCCCCTCCTCCCGAAAGGCAGAGAAATCAAGTCTGCAGGTAGAGCTGAAGGGTCCGTATTCACCAAAGGGCTGGATGTCTTCCGACTCCCATACGGGTTTGCCTGATTCAGCTTCACATACCCGAAACTCAACGGGTTCTTTTGCACTTTTACTCACAAAAACCGCAATTTTTTCGGTTGAAGGAAGATATCCAAGCTGGTTTATTCTGATCCAGCTATTCCTTTCCTCTCTTTCACAACCTGTAAAATAAAACAACAGCAACAGGGTAAAGGTCACAGCAAAGATCTTCCCGTATAGTCTCAAAAAACAGTTTTCCGGAGAGAGTGGATGATTTTTTTTTCGTGCCCGATTTAACATATACTGTATCGTATTATGTACAACCAATTCATCAATAAAAAGAACCGCCTACTGCAATGATCCTTTATTTTCTTTTGGGTTGAACGCCCCGTTGTTTTGCTGCTGCTTCAAGCCGCTGTTGCCACTTTGATTTTTTCTGGGGTTTCTTTTTGTTCTCTTCCATTCTCTTCAGGATGGCTCCTTCATCAAGAAACTGTTTGGTGATCAGGTTCTGTCCAAAGGTGATCAGGTTTGCCAGGAAGTAATAATAGGTCAGACCGGCGGAGAAATTATTCAGAATCAGCATAAACATGATGGGCATGATATACATCATTCCTTTCATCCCGGGCATTTGACTGCTTCCGGATGCTGAGGGGCTATTAATTTTCATAGTAACTATGGTAGACACTGTCATGAGGAGTGTAAAGAGGCTTATATGGTCTCCATACATTGGTATGTTAAAGGGAAGGTCAAAGATGGAATCGTAAGTAGAAAGATCATCGGCCCAGAGGAATTTTTGTTGTCTCAATTCAATTGATGCGGGGAAAAACCTGAACATGGCAAACAGGATGGGCATTTGGAGGATCATGGGCAGGCACCCACCCATTGGACTCACTCCGGCACGTTTATAGAGAGCCATGGTTGCCTGTTGTTTTTTCATCGCATCTTCCTTCTTGGGAAATCGGGCATTGATCTCGTCGACCTGTGGTTTGAGGACTTTCATTTTAGCCTGTGACATATAGGACTTCCAGGTCAACGGGAACAAACCCATCTTGATGATGATGGTCATCAGCAGGATAATGATTCCATAGTTGGCAATGTATTTATTGAGCCAGTTGAAGATCGGGATGATCACAAACTGGCTTATCCACCGAATGATATTTCTACCGAGGAATACCAGTTCTTCGAGTTCCACTTCATATTTTTTTAAGGTATTGAAATGGTTTGGACCAAGGTAAAACCGAAAACCGATCGTTTCATCACTACCTGCCTCGTAAGGGATACTCAATTCAGCCCTGAAATTCCTGAGATAATCTTCTGACTCAGGAAGTTTTCTGGAGCTTACATACGCATTGAGAAAATAATTGTCGGCAATCAGAACGGAAGAAAAGAACTGATCTTTAAACGCCAGCCATTTAACCCGGGTGGTTATTTCATTTGTCTCTTCGTCTTTCTGCGATCTTTCCCTGAAGCCGTCAACTTCTCCCTGATCGTATTTATATTTAAGTGATGTATAATTGTCTTCGTTTTGTCTTCCTTTCTCCTGCTGAGGCAGGTAAATTTCCCAATTCAAATCAAGTGAATTCAGGTTTGACGGGATAATATCCGTCATTCCAACCAGGTTAATATCGAAATCAACCATATACTCACCGGGGTTGAGTGTATAGGTATATTCTATGTATTTCCCGGGTTCCGAGACCAGTCGCAAGGCAACTGATTTAGGGGATTCTGATGCATCGAGATGCCTCTCGCTTCCCAGGGGTTCAAAATAGAGGTTACTGGTCCCAACCGGTCTGTTTTCCCGGGTAAAGAATTCAAATCCAAAGATGGTTGAATCGCCATTGAAAAGGATTAATGGAAGTGAATCGTAGGTTGTATATTTTTTCAATTGTGCGGTATAGATCCTTCCTCCAAGTGTGGAAATGTCCAGTTTCAACAGTTTATTTTCCAGTGTAATCATCTCTGTCTCAACACCAGCAGCCTGGCCAAATACTCCACCGAGGCTTTCCTGGTCATCGAGTTTCAATGCATCCTGGACATTTTCCGGAGTGGAAACCGGTTGTTTCACTGCCGGTTCAGCAACCTCAGCCTGTTGAACGGTATCTGCCTGAATTTGGGAAATGGCTAAAATACTATCGATTTCACTAATTCTTAATGCAGGGTAAGGCTGTTTTGGGCGTATGCGCAGGGCTTTCATATAAGAACCCTTGGCACTAGGATAATCTTCTGCATTATACAGAGAGTCGGCTATTTCTACCTCCTTATTAAATGCCTTGTTTAGCCGGGTATTATTAAAATAGCTAAAACCTATAAAGATGGCACCAATCAAAAGGATTCCAATAATTGTGTTTTTATCCATTATTCGTTGTTCTTTTCAAAGGCATAAGGATATTATTCCGGCCCCATTATTCATCCAGTGCTTTACGGATAAACTGAACAAACAGGGGATGTGGATTTATCACTGTACTGCTGTATTCCGGGTGGAACTGCACACCCACAAACCATTTATGTCCTGGTATTTCAACGATTTCAACCAGGTTTGTATCGGGGTTGATTCCCGTAGCTTTCATGCCGGCTTTTTCAAAATCACGTAAATATTTATCATTAAACTCATAGCGGTGTCTGTGCCTCTCCCTCACTTCCGGAAGTCCGTATGCTTTATAGGCATTACTCCCTTTTTTCAGCCTGCATGAATAGGCTCCGAGTCTCATGGTCCCGCCTTTATTCACAACATTCTTCTGCTCTTCCATCAGATCGATAATCGGATAATCGGTTTTACTGTTCATCTCCGTTGAATTGGCAGTGGTCCAACCCAGAACGTTCCTGGCATATTCGATCACAGCACACTGCATTCCAAGGCAGATTCCCAGGAAAGGGATGTTGTTTTTTCTGGCATATCCGGCGGCTATTATTTTGCCCTCGATTCCCCGCTTCCCGAAACCCGGAGCCACAAGGATCCCTTTCAGGTCCTTGCATTTTTCAGAAACTTTTTTCTCTGTAATCTGTTGGGAATGAATTAAGACCAGTTCCACTTTGCATTCATTCATCGCCCCGGCGTGAACAAATGACTCGGTGATCGATTTATAGGCATCCTGCAACTCAACATACTTTCCAACCAATCCGATACGTACTTCTTTTTTTGGATTTTTCAATTTGAAGATAAATTCTCTCCATTTTTTCAAGGCCGGTTCTCTTCTCACTGCCAATTTGAGTTTTCTCAAGGCAGTGACATCAAGCTTCTCCTTCAGCATATAGAGCGGCACCTCGTAGATGGTTTGGACATCGATGGATTCAATAACAGAAGTGATGTCAACATTACAGAAGAGAGCAACTTTTTGCCGAATGTCGTCGGTCAGGACTTTTTGTGTGCGGAGCACCAGTATATCAGGCTGGATCCCATTTTCCAGCAGTTCTTTAACGGAATGTTGTGTGGGTTTTGTTTTCAATTCACCGGAAGCAGGCAGGAAAGGAACCAGTGTAAGGTGAATAACCAGGCAATTGGAGGATCCCATTTCCCATTTCATCTGGCGGACCGCTTCAATATAGGGCAGGGACTCAATATCTCCAACGGTTCCGCCTATCTCCGTGATAACGACATCATACTTGTTTTTCTCTGCAACCAGTTTGATCCGCCACTTTATCTCATCGGTTATATGGGGGATAACCTGGACTGTTTTACCCAGGTAGTCCCCTCTTCTTTCCTTGTCGATCACCGCCTGGTAAACCGTTCCGGTAGTGACGTTGTTTTCCTGTGATGTCGGGAGATTCAGGAATCGCTCATAATGGCCAAGGTCAAGGTCGGTTTCTGCACCGTCTTCTGTAACATAGCATTCTCCATGTTCATAGGGATTCAATGTTCCGGGATCGATGTTAATATAGGGATCCAGTTTTTGTATCCCGATAGAATATCCCCGGGCTTGCAGTAGTTTCGCCAGTGATGATGAAACAATTCCTTTACCTAATGATGAAGTAACCCCTCCAGTAACAAAAATAAATTTAGTCGAAGACAATGTCAATTGTTTTATTAATTTATGGTCCAGGTGTTACCTGAATGAGTTGTTTAATAATGTTGTATTGATGTTATCAATCCGTATCAGACTGATCGATCAATTGAATCTTCTCTTCCAGCAGCTTAATGGAGTTCTTTGCCCGACTGATTTTCAGGTGTACCTCTTTGATCATAGAATCGGCATTTTTTGATTTGGCAAAGAACCCGATATTGTTCTCCCACAATACGATATCATTTTCCATCTGTTTAATCTTATTTATAAATTTTTCCCGATCCTGTTGAATTTTCAATTCGGCTTTCGGGTTTTCCCTGATATTTACCAGTTTATTCTTGTATTTCAGCAGGCTTTTTTGATTCTCGCCGACTTTCAGGCTGTCGAATGCCTTATTTATTGTATCCCTGTATTCCTGGAGAACCTCATCCTTATGTTTGAACGGGACATATCCAATTTCTGTCCATCTGCGCTGGTAATCATTCAACTGGTTAAAATTCTCCTCCATATTTTCAACCGGCTTGAATTTACCAATCTCCTTGATCAGTTCTTTTTTCAGTTTCAGGTTATCTTCATAGGAATTGTCAATCTGGGCATAATGCTCAGATTTTTTCTGAAAGAATGTATCGCAGGCTGAACGAAATCTTTTCCATATTTTTCCGGAGTGTTTTCTGTGCACCGGTCCGATCTCCTTCCATTTTTTCTGCAATTGAATAAGGTCTTCTGTTGTTTTCTGCCATTCTGTGCTGTTTTTAAGGGATTCAGCCTGGATGCAGAGTTCAATTTTTTGCTGCAGGTTATTATTCTGGACCTCTTTGTTTTCAATATAAAATTCCCGTTTATTGGTAAAAAAGGTATCGCATGCTTCCCGGAATCGCTGGTATATTTTATTGTTGCTTTTTTTCGGAGCATATCCGATCGTTCTCCAGATTTTCTGTAGCTCTATGACTTCGCCTGATTTTTTATCCCATTCTTTATGGGAGGAGATAGTCTGTTTATTAATCTCTTCAATCTGTTCACACAGGTGGTTTTTAGCTTCCAGGTTTTTTTTCTGTGTTGATTTCAGTTCCTCATAGAACTCCTGGTGTTTTTTATTGATTTTGGATGTTGCTTCCCGGAACCGTTCCCACAACTCATTTTTCACCTCATGCGGTACGGGGCCGATTTCACGCCATTGATCGTGCAGTTTTTGAAGTCGTTTAAAGGCATTCACCGCGGAGGGTTCCATCATCAGTTCCTCGGCTCTTTCACAAAGTTTTATTTTTGCTTCCAGGTTTTTTTTCAGGTCCAGGTCGCGCAATTCCTTATTTATTTTAATATAATCATAAAACTTCTCAACGTGATGATGATAGGTATTCCACAGATCTTTGAGGGTTTGTTGCGGTACAACACCCACCTCTCTCCAGCTTGACTGAAGGTCTCTGAACTCCTGAAATGTTTTATTGATTGATTCTTTCCGGTTAATCAGGTCTTTAATCTCCTCGATGATATGGTATTTCTCCTCCAGGTTTTTCTGTTTCTGAAGTTCAAGATCCTTGTTATAGGAAGATTTAAGGTTTCTGTATTTAGCAAGCAGCTCTTTTATCTGAATTTCACGGGGATCGTCTCCCGGCATGAAATCGATAATATCACCACCCTCAGCAAGAAAAGCTTTCTTCTTTTTTTCTAATTCAATTTTATGTTTCTTATAGAAATTGATTTTAATGTTTTCCACATCGTTCCTGATTTCCTGTACCGGCCGTTCTGAGATCAATATGGTAAGGGTATTCACCAATTCATCAATGGAAAAGGTTGTATAGTCAACATCTTTGACGGTAATCTCCTCATCCTCTTTATCATGATCCTCTTTCAGATCCTCTTTTTTATCGGATGGTTCAGAAAGGGCACTTTCTGCCTGTGGTGAATCGGAATGTTTATCGGTTGGTGTAGCTACAGCGTGGTCTTCCTGGTCGGGTTTTTGTTCGGGATCCGTTTCTGATCCCATATCCCCTGTCTGTTCGGGTGGGGTTTGAATCTCACTGCCGGAGTCAGTTTCACCTGACTCAACCGCGGAATGATCTTCCTCCGGACTGAGGAGGGTTTCATCTTTCGAATTTGCAGTTGCTTCCTGCTTACCAGAAGCAATGTTTTCATTTTCCGGACTCAGGGATGCCTTATCAACATCTCCTGAAGTAGCATTCTTTTCAGCCATCTCGCTGTTGTCTGTAGGGTCCTTCTTATTTTCAGGTTCCGTTGCGGATCCCCGAATTGTTCATCATGAACAGAATCATCATTCAATGTAGTCTCCATCATTATTCCCAATTTAATCATCCTGCTACAAAGAAAGCGGTGCGAACACAAAATTACGAAAATATACAATCTGAGCCGAATAGCAAATTTTTTACTGCAATTTAGAATAAATTGCGGTAGCAATGGGTTTCAAGTCTGTATACAAATCCCGGGTTTTTTATTTGGGAATTAGTCACTACATTTGATTTAAAACCGATGAGGATAGATATAATAACCATATTACCCGATCTCTTTACCGGTCCACTCAGTCATTCCATTATCCAACGGGCAAAAGAGAAAAGACTGGTTGACATTGTCATCCATAACCTCAGGGATTATTCCAATGACCGGCATAAAAGTGTGGATGATTATCCCTTCGGTGGAGGGGCAGGAATGGTCATGAAAATTGAGCCGATTTACAAGCTCTGGACGAAATTAACAAAAGAGAGGGCGTACGATGAGGTGATTTATACCTCTCCCGATGGGAAACTTTTTGACCAGAAAACAGCAAACAAATTATCACTGGCAAAAAATATTATCCTGCTATGCGGTCATTACAAAGGGGTAGATCAGCGGGTTCGTGATCATCTCATAACACTTGAACTTTCCATTGGTGATTTTGTGCTTTCGGGGGGGGAGCTTGCAGCAGCGATCATCACTGACTCCATCGTCCGGTTGATCCCGGGCGTTATCTCTGATGAGACCTCAGCACTAACGGATTCATTCCAGGATAACCTTCTGGCTCCCCCTGTTTATACCAGACCTTCAGACTTTAAGGGTTGGAAAGTGCCGGATGTATTGATCTCAGGGCATGCCCAAGAGATTGAGAAGTGGAGAATGGAACAGTCTGTTAAACGTACGCGAAAATTGAGACCGGGTTTGCTGGAAGAATAATGATATTGGTTCAGGGTACAGAGTTAAAGGAAAAAGTCGACAGTCTGCAGTACGCAGTCCGCAGTGTGAGAAGTTACGGGTTACGAGTTACGGGATACGAGTTACAGAGACAATTCCGCAGTTTCCGTACATACAATTATAAAATTTATCATCATGAGAACATGTATCTTACTCCTTCTTTTAATCTTCCCTGGCTGGCTCTACTCACAGCAGGTTGCAGATACTTCCTATCATCCAATAATTGAGGATCCGGAATATGAATCCGGGAAAGGATCTGTAATTTTTATCGACGAAGGCCATCATAATTTTCATACAAAGAATGGCCGGTATAAAGCTTTCTCAACCCTTTTGGAAAGAGACGGATATCAGGTTAAAGAATATAAAGGAAGATTTAATAAAAAGCAATTAGCTGAAGGAAAAATCCTAGTAATATCCAATGATAAGTATGTGATCTTTTTGCCTGATACAGCCTGGGTTTTTGACAGGAAAACTCCTGTATATAACGTAAAAGGATGGTCTCAGGGCGCCTTTAAGAAATATGGAGAAGGGAGAATTGTGGTATTTGGGGAAGCTGCCATGTTTTCTGCTCAATTAGCGGGAGAACAGAAGATAAAAGCAGGTATGAACAGAGAGGATGCAAGGGAGAATTACCGATTACTGCTCAATATTATTCACTGGCTGGATGGGAAGCTGGATTAATCCTGGAACCTGCCCTCCGTGAAATAATGCTTTGCATATTACAATTAAATAGTATTACTCAATGCTCCTGCTTTAATAACATAAAAGAAAAACCGTAAATCATGTACAAACTTGTGCTTCTTCGTCACGGTCTGAGCGAATGGAACATGCAGAACCGGTTTACCGGGTGGCAAGATGTTGATCTGGCAGATGCAGGAATTACCGAGGCACGCAACGCAGGGCAGTCTCTCAGGAAGGCCGGTTTTGCGTTTGATGCTGCCTACACTTCAGTGCTTAAAAGAGCTATACGCACGCTTTGGATTGTACTTGACCAACTGGATCAAATGTGGATTCCAGTTATTTGCGACTGGAGATTAAACGAACGACATTATGGAGCCTTACAAGGTCTCAACAAGGCTGAGACGGCAGCCAGGCATGGTGAAGACCAGGTTCTTATTTGGAGAAGAAGTTACGACGTACCACCACCAGCGGTTACAGAAGAAGATGAACGTTTTCCTGGCAACCAGGCCAAATATGCAAACATTGAGAAAAATAGGCTGCCGAAGACAGAATGTTTGAAAGACACTGCTGATAGAGTAATCGAGTATTGGGATGAAACTATTTCCAGGGAAATTTTATCCGGTAAACGGCTCCTTATTACAGCACATGGCAACAGCCTTCGAGCGCTTGTAAAATATTTGGATGAAATAAATGACGAAGAAATCCTGAAGCTGAATATACCGACAGGTATCCCCTTAATTTACGAACTTGACTCAAATCTGAAACCGTTGCGTCACTATTATCTCGCTGATGACGAAACACTTACCAATGCATTGAACACATTAGCAAACTAAGACAAAACCAGGTAACCTTCTTATCTGAGGATTTTTCTTACCAGTGATACCGTAAAGTATGCCATCAGGAACATGCCTGCAAATCCTTCAATGGAAGAGACGACACGTGCTGCACCGGTTGGAAAATGGTCTCCATAGCCGATGGTGAGGAAAGTAATTGCACTATGATAAAAAGCACGGGCAAATGGTTCTATCTCATACCCTGTGCTGGAATGGATTTCTGAGACACCTGCCAGGAAAAGAACATAATAAATCAAGCTGAAGAGAACGTACCAACCTAACATGGACATGAGTACACGCAGTGGAGCGGTTGCATAGAGTCCGGCCACGTCCAGAACAAGCCATTTGAATCCGTGCCAGGGATAATACCAAAGTCCATTGAACCTGCTCTTTTTCAGTACGCTTTCCAGTTTTGAACGGGCTTCATACCGTTTAAATTCCACATACGATCTGTCCTCATCCCCATACTGGCCTGTCTGGTTAAAGTTCTCTTTAAGAATCCGGAATTGTTCGGCTTTCTCTGCATTGTTCGTATTGGTTTGAGCGGAAATGACCTTTTTAACCCGGCTGTTTTTCCAATCGATATAGATGGTTCCGAGAAGACGCATGCCGGTAAGATTCAAAACCGAGATGTCAACATCAAATTCATACGGTTTCAGGTCAATGATATCACGTACAATGGTGTCCGACAGATCCATCAGTTCACACCGGGCAACACGAAGGTCGATATAATGATCCAGGTGACACGATTGCAGCGACAGTTGCCGGAATTTTGAATTAAGAAATGAGACTGCTCCCTGACCAAAATTTGTTCTGTCGAAGACAACTTCAGCCATCTCAAATTCAGCCAGTTCAAAATTAAAGATCCCTTCACCCATGATGACTCTTTTGAAGTTAAATTTGCCATTTTTGATATCTGCACCCTCAAAGGTCACATCACCATCACCGAAGACTGCCCTGTTAAAATTAACCCTTCCATCATGAAACTCAACGGTACGAAAATCAACCTTGCTGTTACCAAACTCTACCTGCTCAAAAGATATGTCTCCCTCCCCGAACTTGGCATAATGAAAATCCACCTTACCGTCCCCGAACCGTGCTACTTTAAAACTGACATCTCCCTCGTTAAAATGGGTGTTGATGAATGATGTTTCACCTCCTCCAAAGTCGGTATTTATAAAATAAATGGAACCTTTACCAAAATCGGTATATTGAAAATCTTTGACACCTTTGCTGATGAACGAGTTTTTAAAAAGGAAATCGCCTCCGCCAAAATGACAATTGGCAAAATCAATATTACCATCGCGAAAATGGACGTGAGAAAAGCTGACATCACCTATTCCAAACCTGGAAGAATGGAAAGAGACACTTCCGTGTGCAAACTGTGTATCATCAAAATTGATGGAACCCTCTTCAAACTCAACATAGGAGAAATCGGTAACATATTTTGAATCAAAAAAGGCATGACGTGCTGACAGGTGCCTGATCCGGATGTACTCCTTCTTGTCCATGTTTTGCCGGCTCCTGTAGTCAGAAAGAGAAAAGTTTTTGATATAACAGTGATCCAGGTTGATGGCTTTTTTGTCCCTGATCATCCGATATATCTCTTCCGTTTCGATATATCCGAACCGTTCCGTTGAAGATACAGCCTGGTTTGCTAACAGGTATGATACGATCACAGTTTTCGGAAAAACAACTCCCGCATCAGAAGAGAATTGGTCATTCTTTATCTCTACCTTAAAATAGGGGTAATCCAGGATCATGCAGCATTGATATTAACCTTTGTATAAATACAAATATAATAAAATCAAAGTCCTGGAGAAACCGATCGATCCTTACCGGTGACAAATTTTCCGATAGGGACACACCCGGCATACCTTTTCATCCTCAACCTGTGTGAATGGAACTGCCGGATTAATCATTTCCTCCACAAGTTCAATCAAGTGGACCAGGAACTCCTCCTTCTGCTGATGGAAGTCCTTGATTACCAAATCGGGACCGCCGGTTTCCTGACAATGAATATGATAATCGAACGGTTCCTTATAAAGATCCCTGACATAATATAATCCGGGCATTATTTCATCATCAGAGAACTCATCAGACACCAGGAGAGCATAGAGGAAGGTCTGAAAAACTGCATTATTCCGTTTTGGATCCCCTTTTTGAAACAGTTTTTCCATCCCCCCATAGTTTAATTCTCCTTTCCCGGTCTTGTAATCAATGATTCTGACTGTACCTTCCGTCTGATCTATCCGGTCAATGGTCCCTCCAATCCGGATGTCAATCGTTTGTCCAGGGTTTACGGTATGCAAACAGGTGGTAAACAGTTCTTCCAGGCAGAGAATCTTAAGGGGAAGAAAATTCCTGTCTACAGTCAGTATCCGGTTAAGGTATTTTCTCAGGATCTCGAGAATAACCAGGTTCCTTCCGCCAAAATCCCGGTTTTTTCCCGTACCAGGTGTTTTAATGAACTCCTCCATGATCGATTGTTCCAGGGCGGAATGTATCTTTTTCCGATCACGGATCAGGTTTCCGATGCCTTCTGCATCCAGCATACGATTTTTATAGGGTGAATAGAGCCGGTTAATGGCTTTATGAAGGATGTTGCCGAAAACCTTGAAGTCAATCTCTTCCGACATCTCCTCGGGTTCTTTCAAACCGGCAATGTAGCGGAAATAAAATTTCAACGAACAATCCAGGTAGGTATTTATACCACTGGGTGACAAATAGGGATAACCTTCGGCGTTGCCTGAATAGCTCAGGATATCAAGCATGATCCGTTCATCCTTTTCGATGGTCATGATCCCGGGATTCACGATCTGAATATCAAATGCGAGTGTTTTTTCAACCGGTTTGATTGCCTGATTATACTTAAGCTGGGTCAGGAAGCGACTCATTTCACCCGATTTCATTCCTTCGCTGTTGTTGTTATAGATGAAGGTAATGTGTTTGGCTCGTTGTATTAACCGGTAGAAATAATAGGCATAGATGGAATCCTGGTGTTCGAAGGTGGGTAATCCGAATCCCTTCCTGAGGTTATAGGGAACAAAAGAGCCGGTTGATTGTCCACGGGGCAGTATCCCTTCATTCAGGGATAGGAGGATCAGGTTTTCAAAATCAAGGGTTCTGGTTTCAAGAATACCCATGATCTGCAACCCGGCAAGGGGTTCACCGGTAAAGGGTATTTTCCTGTTTTTAACCAGCTTGTTGAGCAACTTAAGATAGGTTTCCAGATTCAATGTTACTTCCTCATCCGTTATTATATTTCCCAGCTGCTGGATCGCCAGGTAGAGGTGAAACATATACTCCTGGTGTAATGCGGGTTTTTCCTGCTCATCCTGATCTTCCGGATTGAGTTTATGGAAAAGATAGAGAAGAATCTCCATCAAGTAGGTTGACATGTGTGCCGGTGTATCAACTTTCCGGAAAATCATATTCAACAACTCATTATGCTTGAAGACAGAAGCATCTACAAATATTTTATTCCCCCGTATAATCTCCCCAATCATTTCTCTGATCTCCGGAATATTCTGCCTGAGGATGTATTGATGACTTAGGATAGAAAGGACCGGTTTATGATAGAAGAAGAGGTTTTTATCTGAATCACCCTTTTTTCGTTTCTGAAGATCAATCAGGTGGATCACCAGGCTATAGAGTGGTGTATCTTTGATTGGATAACCCATAGTAACATTGATCTTTTCAATTTCCGGGGGGATTGAATAGAGTACAGGCATCAGGAGCTGTTCATCAGCAAGAACGATTGCCGTTTTATCGTGTTCATCATTCGTCATACAGGGTATTTTCTCCAGTATCTGGGGTAGAAGTTTAGCCTGTGCCACTCCCGTAGGAACAGCAATAACTTCCATCATTTTATCATTACCTTCGAGGTGCGAAAAAGAAAAATCCATTTCAGCCTGAGGAAACCGTTTCATGTTTTTCCGGATAAAAAAACCGGCTTCGTGGTTGATATCATGGAGATAAGACTCATCATAATCCCAGAAAAACATACCCTTCCCCTGTTTGTATAAAAATTCAAACAATCGCTCCTCACATGAGTTTAATGCATTGAATCCCACCATGATAAACGTGTCAAATTCAAGATCGAATAGGGTCTCTTGTATTATCTTTTCCACCACTTCGCGGTAAGCCATTCCCTCATACCCTCTTCTTTTATTCAGCAGGGCCGATCGGAACCCCGAATAAATCCGGTTCAAGAGAGGCCATAACTGAATGAAATCGCTCTTGTGTTTTGTATCCTTTATAGGATTCAGGTTCTTCCAGAAGGTTTTAATTGCCTCGATTTGGCTATCAGACAGATAAGAAAAGTGGTCTTCGAGCTCTTTTAATGCTTCAAGATTATGAAACAGATCCGCTGCATTCACCAGGTATTTATCAATATCATCGAAATCATTCAGGAGCATTTCGCCCCAGTAATAAAAATCGTCAAAACCTTCGGTCGTACCGGTCTCTTTTCTGAATACTTTATAGAGTTCAAATATCAGTTCCAGATTTTCAGCAACCTGCAGATCCGACAGGTCCTGCATCAGTTCATTAATCGTTTTACATGCCGGGGACCAGATGGGTTTAACAGTTATTTCGGACAGGTACTTACTAAAGAACAGACCGGCTCTCCGGCTCGGAAAGACCATACAAATCCTGTCAAGCTCTTTTTCGTATTTCCGGTATACGATGTTGGCTATATGCTGCAGAAAGTTGTCCATTATTCAGTTGCTTTGAATTTCTTCCCCTGCCAGGAATCAAGCTCTTCCAGTCGTTCTTCAAAGAGTGTAAGTATCTGATCTGTACGTTTCATGAACCATCTTGGACCAACAATCAATTCCGGAGGTGCTTCTCCGGTAAATCGTTCAACCACAAATTCCGGATTCAATCGTTCGAGAAATTCGATAAAAAAATCAAGGTACTCATCCCATGAAAAGAGGTTAAAGATTTCAGGTTTTTCAAAATATTCCCTGGCCATCTCTGTTCCTTTTATGATCTGAAGCTGGCGAAATTTCACATTATGGAGTGGCAATCGGGAGAGGATTCCAGCTTCATCAAGCATCTGTTTCCGGGTTTCACCCGGCAATCCGAAAATGATATGGGCACCGACCTTTATATTTCTATTTGCTGTTTCGATAATCGCTTCCTCACTCTGTTCAAACGTATGTTTTCTATTTACCCTTTCCAGGGTCTTGTTATAACACGATTCGACACCGTACTCAATGAGCAAAAAGGCCTTCTCGGATAGTTCACTGAGGTAGTCCAGCTTTTCCTGATCGACGCAATCGGGTCTTGTACCGATTACCAATCCGATAACTCCGGGGATGCTAAGGGCTTCATCATGGATCTTTTTCAGGTTATCGAGGGTTGAATAGGTATTTGAGTAAGCCTGGAAATAGGCAAGGTATTTTTTTGCTCTCCTGTATCGTTTTTTATGGAAATCCATTCCTTCCTTGATCTGTTGTGCAACGGGTTTAGAGGCTTTGCAATAGGATGGATTAAATGCTTCGTTATTACAATAGCTGCAACCTCCATATCCAAGTGTACCATCCCTGTTGGGGCATGTAAATCCTGCATCAATGCTCACTTTCTGAACTCGTTCGCCAAATTCTTTTTTGAAGTAATTGGAGTAGGCATTAAACCTTCTCTCATGTCCCCAGCTATAGATCCTACTGCTCATAGAAATACCTCTATTTGTTTTTTCAGACTTCCGTACCAGATGTATCCCCTGACTGAAGTGTATCCCATTTCCATCAGGTATTTCATGTATTGCCTGATCTGGGATTTGTACGATTCCTCTTCAACTTCACCAAATTTATAATCCACCACAATGGCTTCTTTATCTTTTAACATGACCCTGTCGGGTCTCCGGACCTTTCTATTCTTCAGCAGAATATCTGCTTCTGTTTTCACCTCCCATTTTTTGTTAAACCAATCATGAGCCAGTGGGTCCGAGAGCATTTCGCTCGCTTCTTTTTTCATCTCGTTTGCGAGCCCGGCTGAAATTTTACCTTTTATCAGTAACCGGTTTACAGCATACTCCAGGTCATCTCCTGTTATCATGTGCTCAAATAATTCATGCATCAGGTTTCCATGATTAATCCGGGCTGTTTTTGCATCATCCTCCATGATAAAGTAGTCGGATTTGTGAAGGTTCAGCAGCAACCGGTTTGCCGGAGTATCTGCCGGACGATTGGTGCGCATCGTTATGATATTATGCGGTCTATCCCACTCCTTGCCTGCAACCGGATCCATACCAATGGTAAGCTGCAGTGTTTGTTCATTCCATCTGACCGGTTTTCCGAAAGGAGACGATTCCATCTCTCCCGGGTCTTTTTTCACGACCATGGATTGGATAACATGATAGATCAGATCACCCACCTGTTTCATATCACCCTCTTTATCTGCCGGGCTAAAAACATAAAGTTTATCGACCGGCCTGGTAAAGGCTACATAAAGGAGATTCAAATTATCGACATAAGCATGCAGTTTCTCACTGTAGTAGTCATCGTGAAAAATAGTCCCTGCAAGCTTAGAGGAATAATTTACAGGTACCAGTTCGAGGGCATCAAAGGGTTTGCCGGCAGGTTCACACCAGATGATGTTCTGTTTGCCGGGAATGTGATCCAGGGTCCAGTCACAGTAAGGAATAATGACCACCGGGAATTCCAGTCCTTTGGCTTTGTGGATGGTTAATACCCGGATGGCGTTTTGCTGGTCTGAGACGGATATGGTCTTTTTCGGCCCCTCCTTTTTCCACCATTCCAAAAAAGACGGAAGATCAGAAGTCTCGTTTCTTGAGAATTCGACAACAACATCCAGGAAAGCCTGAATAAACGGAACTTCGGAATCTACCTGATGAAGGGTAAAGTTCCGGATAATCCGTTCTATCATCTCATACAACGGCAGGTAGGGTAATACCGGTACATCATTAACAAACCCTTGGGGGAATGAATCTTCTATCAGTTTGTGTAGTGAATCGGGGTCCTTTGATATGGATTCTAAAAATCCCAGATCCGAGGGGGAGTTTGGATTGAAGTACCGGTTATATTCCGACAGCATAAAGGCGCCATTTATCCGGTCATCAGGGGTATGCAGATACCTCAATAGGGAAACAATGAGTGAGACAGCAGAAGATGTTTCGAGGAAGAGTGATTCGTTGGACAGGACTTCGTATTGATGGTTCTCCGGATCTACCCGCATCGATTTTTGCAGCAACAAACTGGTTACAATATCCTTTCCATCCTTGTTATTCCTTACCAGGATGCATATATCTCCGGGATTGTATCCCCGGTCAAGCAGGTTATCCACAAGTGAGGGAAGTTCTTTTTTTACCTGTTCTTTCCAATCTTTCTCTTCTTTATCAAACAGTTTCAGCCGGATGAAACCACCGCTTTTATTTTCTTTATCAGGAATCTCCTGGAAAGTATCTTCATACGCCCTTGTGATCTTTCCGGAGAAGTTTTTTATTCGTTCCTCACCGGATGCCCGTTCATCCAGGTTTGACAAAAACCGGTTTTCAAGTGATAGTGCTGCTTCTTTGAAAAAAAGGCTATTGAAATGAACAATGTTCTCTCTGCTTCTCCAATTGGCTTTGAGCGGCAGAGTGCTGATCAAGGGAGCCTGAAAATCCTTGTTCAGTTGTTCTGACAGTATTTTCCAGTCACTGTTCCTCCATCTGTAAATCGATTGCTTCACATCTCCAACAACCATGCAATCGTGATTTTCGGCAAGGCTATTTACCAGAAGCGGGCGAAAATTCTGCCACTGGATCCATGATGTATCCTGGAATTCGTCGATCATGAAATGGTTAAACAGCGTTCCTGTTTTCTCGTAAATGAATGGTGCATCATTGCCCTCAATGATCTCCTTCAGCAATGCGGCAACATCTGAAATGAGGAACAGATTTTTTTCCAGGCAGTATTCCCTGACCTGTTTTGTTAAATCGGTTAGTATACCAAGAGTATAGATGAATCTGGAAATGGTTATTGCAGTCTGATAATCTTCCGAGCGGGTATCATAGAAGTGAAGGGAATCGCACAGGAGCTGGTTTAATCCAGCCTTATATACATTTCCAATTGACTCTTTCTTCTCACTGTTTTTAGTATACCAGGAAGAGAGGGTATTGCATGCATTCCGGGCCCTCACACCCGGATTGAAATCTTTTTTTTCTGCAAGTTTCCTGAAATGGTTGGCAAATCCTCCTTTTCCATACTTAAAATCTTCGATACACAAATCATACCGGGCAATCAACTCCAACCCTCTCCTGCCAAAATCCTGCAGGGTGGTTTCAAATTGATGGATAATTTTATTGAGGTCAGCAAGGTATTTGTCAAGGAGTTGTTTATTACCCAATTTCTCAATCAGCGGTTTGCTGAAAAGCTTAAACTTTTCCCTGAATATTTCCTCCCCTATATCCAGGATATCCTGTTTAAAATTCCATGACTTACCATCCTCAATTTTTGCTTCTGCAAAACGCACAAGCCACTCTTTCAGGGGATCATTGTCCGACAACCGGAACAGCATCTCATCGACCGATTCAGTCAAAATCTTCTTAACATCCATTTCCAGGTTAAATCCTGACTGAAGTCCAATTTCACGGGTAAACGATTTCAATACATGGTGAAAGAAGGAATCAATGGTTTCCACAGAGAATCTGGAGAAATCGTGCAATATAAGGGTAAATGCCTGCTGAGCATTCTTCTGCACATCATCGGGAGGGATCCTGCTCCTTTTCACCAATGGTTCCAGATAGGGCGAGGGATTTCCTTTGGCGAGGTGAAAAAGCTCATTTACAATCCGGCCTTTCATCTCTGCGGTGGCTTTGTTGGTGAATGTTACCGCCAGTATTCTCCGGTAAGCATAGGGATTGCGGATCAGGTGCAGCAGGTATTCAAAGGCGAGGGTATAGGTTTTGCCTGATCCGGCAGATGCTTTGTATACGGTGAGGTGTGCCATTAATCCGGATGAATGAATCGGGATTAAATGTACTGAAAAACCGGGAATGTTGGAATCGGGTAATCGGATTTTGGAAAAATAGATGATGATATAATGCTTTGATTCGGTTACAAAATTTTATATATTTAGAATCAGTTCAGTTCATATTTACGAAGCCCTGGAAGGGCGTAAGCAAAATAATTTAAAACGCAATGGAAGAATATATACCCTCATCTGACCGGTATAAAGCCATGGAATACAATCGGTCCGGGAAAAGTGGTTTGTTACTGCCTGCAGTATCTCTTGGTTTGTGGCACAACTTCGGATTCGTTGACGACTATGAAATTGCCAGGGATATTATCCTGAAAGCATTTGATTCCGGCATAACCCATTTCGACCTGGCGAATAACTATGGTCCTCCTCCAGGATCTGCCGAAACCAATTTCGGACGGATCCTGAATAAAGATTTGAAATCATACCGGGACGAACTGGTTATATCCACGAAAGCCGGCTATTACATGTGGCCCGGTCCTTACGGAGAGTGGGGATCACGAAAATACCTGATTACCAGCCTGGATCAAAGTCTCCATCGCATGGGATTGGAGTATGTTGACATCTTCTATTCCCACAGGCCCGATCCCGACACGCCCCTGGAAGAGACCATGAGTGCACTTTATCATGCAGTCCGTTCAGGGAAGGCACTCTATGCCGGAATCTCAAACTATGATCCTGAAATGACCAGGAAAGCCTGTTCCATTCTAAGGGAGATGGGCACTCCCTGCCTGATTCATCAACCCAAATACTCGATGCTTGTTCGGAATATGGAAGATGGATTGCTGGATGTCCTGGAAGAGGAAGGTGTTGGCTGTATTCCCTTTTCTCCCCTTGCCCAGGGATTATTGACCGATAAGTATCTAAAAGGTATACCTGCTGGATCCAGGGCAGACAAACCCCATGGATTCCTTGAACGTTCTGCCATCACTAAAGAGCTGGTTGATAAGCTGAGAAAGCTGAATGAGCTGGCAAAAAAACGCGATCAATCCCTTGCCCAGATGGCTCTGTCGTGGATCCTTCGTGATAACCGTATTACGTCGGTTCTGATCGGAGCAAGCTCTGTTTCCCAATTGCAGAATTCGATGGCCTGCCTGAATAATACCGATTTTTCTGATCAGGAATTACAAAAAATCGATCAAATTCTGAATGGTTAAAAAGAGCAACCTGAAATGAAAAAGTATATCCTTATCTGGTTATCGATTATCTCCTTCGCCTGCTTATGTAAGGGAGGAACGGCAGGTCCCTCGGATGATGAGATCTTCCTGTTGATCATTCCCTTAATCCTGTTCATCCTCTGTCTTGGAATACCAGTCATCATGAAATTCCTGAGAGAGAAGATCGCCGAATGGAAAGAGAAAGAACACCTTAAAAACCACGAGAACGGAATAGCAGGATAGTGTTGCTTTTGGCGAGATATGACTTGTACAAGCCATGTAACTATTGATCTGTCTTTCTTTTCCAGTCGTTATATTCCAAATCCCCCTAATCCTTTTCACATGAAAAACCTGAACATACGATTCGCTGAACCTGCCGATACACCGTTGATCCTGAGATTCATCAAGGAACTGGCAGCATATGAAAAGCTTGCCCATGAAGTGGTTGCCACAAAAGAAATCCTGGATGAAACGCTGTTTGGTGAAAAATCCTATGCTGAGGTAATCATTGCCGAATACCATGGCCAACCGGTTGGTTACACTCTCTTCTTCCACAATTTCTCAACTTTCCTGGGAAGGCCAGGTATCTATATCGAAGATATCTATGTCACTCCGGAATACCGCGGCAAGGGCATTGGTAAAGCACTCCTGAACTATTGTGCAATGCTCGCCAGGAAAAGAAAATGTGGAAGAATGGAATGGTGGGTGCTGAAATGGAACCCAGCCAGAGAATTCTATGAAAAGATCGGCGCCGAAGCCATGGATGAATGGGTGGTGTATCGGTTGACGGGAGAGTCTATGGAAAAGATGGCGGAGGGGAGTGAAGATAGTGGTGAGAGATGAGAGGTGAGTTATGAGTTGTGAATCCCGCCTACAGCGGACAAGGGGTGAGAGGTGAGTGGAGTTGTGAATGATGATTGCGGGGTAAATGTTATTGAGTTATTTGGTTAGTAGGTAATTGAGGTGTCTGATTGGAAAATTGAGAATGAGTAGCATGGTTTTAGCTAAATTGGAAAAGATTTCTCACTCCGGAGGAGTTGAATAATTAATAGCCCCGGGTGACCCTGTGAAATAATGCTTCGCCGTAACGCTATATCTAGGGGGTAAAATAATGCTTCATTTTAGCATTTTGCCTGGGGAGAATATCTATTTCACAGGGGAAACCCGGGGTTTTGTGTGACCACGAAATCGCGGTCCAACTGCAAGGTTGATGAGCGGGAAATCATTCCCTGGACCGCACATTACCAGGCGTCAATCCGAGTAGAATGATTTAAGAGGGAAAGATTGAGAGACGAAGTGACTATGTGATTGTGAGCCGGGGAGAAAGTCGGAAGCCCCCAGTCTGCAGTACGCAGTGGGCAGTAAAAGTGGATCCTGGGTACTCGGTAAAAGATGAGAGATGAGAAGTGAGTTGTGAGTATTGAGAGGGAGCAAAGTTATTGGGTTAGTGAGTTATTGGGTAAGTGAAGTCTATCCAGTAATTGTTGAATATTAGATAATTAGCTCCGTAGGCCATTCCGGCCGAGAGCGAAATGTTGGTAGCCCAGTGGCCCGCACAGGGGGCGGTCCTGTGAAATAGTGGCTCGGCCACTAATGCGAAGCATTATTTCATAGGGTAAGCCCTGGGTTTGGTAAACATCAAAAAAAGCGGACCAACTCCAATGCAACACAAAGGGAAACCCTTTCATGGACCGCAATATGCCAAACGTTCATAAAAATTGCATTTATCCGTCAGACAGCTTGCCTGTCGAGGCAGGGCTCTCCCCACAGGACAGCAAAGCCGTCAAACGCTGCCAGCAGGCAGGGTATTATCCCCTGTTTATCAATATTTTAAAAACCGATAGTATTGGTCTTCCTATTAGCACAACGGGTTGAGTTACTATTGAATTACTACAGAATTACACGATCCACCGCCAGGTGGTGAGTAAATTACACTCATCCGTTAGCAGGCGGATGAGTGAATTACCGCCCCGAAGGGGCAAATTACACGAGCGAAGCGTTTTCACGCAACTTTAAACACCTCTTTCACTTTGGCGATCATTTGATTTTCGGTAAGCTTATCCGATGGATCTACCCGTTTTATTTTTTTATTCAGGTTTTTTTCTCGTTCAACGATTTTTTTCAGGCTGGTTTTGGCATTTGCAGGTCCGAAAATGTATATGCTATGGGCATCTTTTGTTTTTCCAATGATGGATCTGAAATAGTCTTTTAACTGGTTGTTCTTTCGTTTGGTTTTTTTCTTCTGTGGGTTAATGAGCATTCCGCCTAAGCGGGAATAAGATTTTGTTTCACCTTCAATTCGAACTCTTGTTTCAACATTTGATTCAATTTTTTCAACTTTTTCATTACCGTCAATCAAGGTAATGATGTAGGCTTTTTCATTATCAAGCCAGATTCCTACATTTTTTTCCATAATCTAAGGTGTATTTATTTAGTTGATAACGCCTGCCGGGGAAGGATTTCCCCGTATATTAAAGAACGCGATATGAAAATTTTATAGTATACTAAATATACAAAATTATGAGGCAGAATTCAAGTTTTTTTTAATTAAAAAATATAATTTTAACAGTTGTTGTGATACATAAAACTAACCGAATCAAATTAAAAATAAACATCATGAAAAACAGAATCCTGTTTTGTATGTTATTCCTCTTGTCTGGTACCTTATATGTATTGGGACTGACTTCAGGAATCGACATCAATGACACAAAAATATTGAGTCAACCTGCCATCAGTGAATCTCAAATTGCTTTTGTCTATGCCGGAGATCTTTGGATTGCAGATCAGTCCGGCAGTAATCCGCACCGGTTAACTTCTGATGAGGGAATAGAATCGAATCCATTTTTCTCTCCCGATGGACAATGGATTGCATTCAGTGCCCAGTATGATGGGAATACGGATGTATTTGTTGTGCCTGCTACAGGCGGAATTCCCAAAAGACTGACATGGCATCCGGGATCTGACTATGTCAGGGGATTTACACCCGACGGGAAATCCATCTTATTTATCTCCTCCCGGCACGACTATTCGGGTCGTTATACGCAATTGTTCACGATACCTATTGAAGGAGGATTCCCTGTACAGTTGAAAATTCCAAATGCCTATAAAGCAAGTTTCTCTGCTGACGGGACAAGGATGGCGTATACTCCTCTGGGAGAAGTTTTTCACGAGTGGAAGAATTATCGCGGAGGATCTGTTGCCACCATCTGGATCATTCGTTTTTCTGACTTTTCTGCGGAAAAAATACCACAGCCTGAAGGCAGATGCAACGATACCGATCCCATGTGGATTGGGGACAGGATCTTTTTTCGCTCCGACAGGAATGGAGAATTCAATATTTTCTCCTATGACCTGGCATCGAAAAATATCCGGGAGCTAACCACCCATGAAGATTTTCCCGTTTTGAATGTCTCTGCCGGAAAAGAAAGGATTATTTATGAACAGGCAGGTCATCTTCATATTCTTGATCTTTCGAATAATCAATCTCAGAAACTTCAAATCGGTGTTGCGGCAGATCTGCTGGAATTAAGGCCACGGTATGTCAAAGGTTCCCGTTATATTCGAAATGCCGGAATATCCCCTTCAGGAGCAAGGGCTGTGTTTGAATTCAGGGGTGAGATCATTACAGTGCCGGAAAAAGAGGGAGATCCGCGTAATCTAACCCTAACCGTTGATGCACACGAAAGATCACCCCTCTGGTCTCCCGATGGAAAAACCATTGCTTATTTCTCCGATGAATCCGGTGAATATGAACTTTATCTGAAAGCCCAGGATGGAAAAGGAACTCCTAAAAAATTCAAACTCAATGGAACCGGATTCTACACCATGGGATACTGGTCCCCCGACAGCAAGAAGATCACGTTCAGTGACAACGGACGTAACCTTTATTGGATACATATCGAAACCGGGAAAATAACCAAAATCGGCAATGATTATTTCATTTCCCCGGGAGCCTTTGGAAATTTGTTTGGTACCTGGTCTCCCGATTCGAAATGGATTGCATATACCACAAATAACAGGGCTTATTTCCAGCAAGTCTTCATCTATTCGCTGGAACAGAACAAATCTTTCCCCATTTCGGATGGATTAAGCGATGTGAGCAATCCGATAATTGATCCAGGTGGAAAATACATCTACTTCTTCTCATCAACCGATGCGGGCCCCGTTAAACACTGGTTCGACCAATCCACTGCAGATATGAGGATGACCCGTAATATATACCTTGCCACACTTCGAAAAGATATCGAATCTCCTCTCTTCAAAGAAAGCGATGAGGAAGAACCGGAAGAAGAGAAATCAAAGGATGCGGTTGAGAATGATAAAAAGGGCAAAGATAAAAAGGAAACAAAAACAGAGGAGCCACCATTCAGTATTGATTTTGATGGCATTAATGAGCGCATCATTGACCTGCCGGTTCGCTCAGGTAATTATCACAATCTTCAGGTTGGTGAAGAGGGAAATATCTACTTTATTGAAGCTACTCCAACATCACAGGGACCCTATGGTTCCGATACAAAGCTGAACATGTATGACCTGAAAGAGAGAAAAACGGAAACCATCCTGACCGGAGTGAACAACTATTTTATCTCGAATGATCATAAGAAAGTCCTCTATACCTCAGGTAATTCCTGGGGTATTATCAGTTCCTCCGGTTCACATAAATCCGGTGATGGGAAAATAGATACAGAAAATATTGAAGTCCGGATCGATCCTCCGGCAGAGTGGCGGCAAATTTTTGATGAAGCATGGAGGATCAACAGGGATTATTTCTACGATCCCGGTATGCATGGCGCTGATTGGAATGCTATGAAGGAAAAATATACCGTCTTTCTGCCCCATCTCTCCTGCCGAAGTGATCTGAACAGCGTTATCCGCTGGATGTGCAGCGAACTGTCTGTTGGCCACCACCGTGTAGGAGGTGGTGATTATCTTCAAAATCCCGATCGCGTAGGTGGTGGGTTATTGGGAGCCGACTATGCTATTGATAATGGCAGGTACAGAATCAAAAAAATATACGGAGGACTGAACTGGAATCCTGATATGAGGTCACCCCTGACTGAACCAGGTGTAAATGTTGAGGAGGGTGAATACCTGCTTGCAGTGAATGGGAAGGAGTTAACCGGTTCGGTGAATATTTATAGACTGTTCGAAAATACATCGGGCAAAATTGTCGAACTGACTGTAGGGCCAAATCCCAATCTGACTGGGTCCAGAAAAACAGAAGTGGTCCCGGTTTCCAATGAATGGTCACTT
>Ga0315543_1001281_pt1 | contig 27666 bp, 21 predicted proteins | sample SalMarSW160210MG_2_FD_203098 | JGI IMG/M metagenome (GOLD analysis project Ga0315543, IMG submission 203098) | Salt marsh sediment microbial communities from the Plum Island Ecosystem LTER, Massachusetts, United States - Salt Marsh Sediment SW1601-210 ... | reverse complement strand
GGCCTCCGAGAGGTATTCGAGAGCCCGGCCCTCATCCTCGGCCAGCTCGAACGGCCCCGCGAGCTGGTGGAGCAGGACCGGCACGATGCACTCGTCACAGGCGGCGGTGTGCCGCATGGCGCAGTCGTCGCAGTCGATGAACAACACCCGCCTCCTCTGCTCGTCCCGGCACGATCCATTCACTGCGATCACCGTATCCGGCCGGTGTGACAGAAACTCCGGTCCCGTCAGAGTGTGCGACTGGCCCCGCCGCCGCTCAGCGCCCCGTCACCCAGTTCACGAGCGCTTCGGTCCACAGGGTCAATGCCCCCGCCGCCTCGGCATGATCGCGGATCTCACGGTCGCTGCTGATCACCACCACCGGGCCTTCCACCACACCCGCCAGCTCCACCACTTCCTCGTCGGCCGACCGATCCTCCGCAGCAAAGCGAATCTCGAGCCCGCTCACCCCGCTCCTCGCTCGCCGCGGCTCGGGCGATGACGAGTCGTACACGACGACCACACGGAGGGGAGAAGCCGAGAGTCGCCGCCACCGGCGAAGCTCGTCGTTGAGGCGCCGGCGCCCTCCTCGAGCCGAGGGGCCGGCCGCTTCGAGCTGGTGCAGCACGTTGTAGCCGTCGACGATCACCGTGAGCGAGCTGCCCTGCGACAGCAGCCACCGCATCGCCTCGCTCGAATCCGGCGCGATCCCGGCCGGCAGCTTCGGGCAGAGGGGCGCGCCTGATGTATCCAGTGCCTGCGGCGCCGATCTTCCGAGGCCCGCCACTTGCAGATCGAGGAACCGGGCCAGCTCGATCGGATCAGAAGGCAGAGACGACGAGCCACGAGCCGCCAGGCGCCGCTCGGCGTCGGCACGCTCCCGGCGCAGACGGCGCACGTCCTGCCGGCACGACGCCGCGTCGGCCTCAGCCGTGGCCCGGAGGTCTCGCTCCGCTTCGAGCCGCCGCTGCAGATCCGCGATCTGAGCCTTCGGCGTCGGTTCGTTCCCACCCTCGGAGGCGCCGGCGCCGCGGAGTCTCCCCCGCAGTTCCTCGATCCGGCCCTCAGCACGACGAGCCGCGGCGGCAGATTCCACCTTCGCTCTCTTCAGCCGCCGCTTCGCCTCGCCGAGCTGCACCGACAACTCGTCGATGCGTCGCTCCAGATTGGCGCCACGATCCACCTCTCCGCGCGCTCGCTGCTCGGCGGCAGCCGTCGCCACCGTCGCCCACCATCCTTCGGGCCGTTCCAGAAACGCCACGGTGGCGGCATCGGCGGTTCCCTCGGCCAGCACCTCCGCCGCTTTGGAGCGGAGCCACTCGTCACGATCGAGCTCGAGGATGACCCGGCGCGCCAGAGGTGGCGGCAGACGCCCGCCCTGCCGAGCCGCGATCTTGCGAAGTGGCGCCGGGATCTCCTCGAACCCCATGTCCCCCAATGCCTTACGCGCCGCGATGACCGCCGGGGCGAGCACTTCGGCAACGGCGCTGTCGAGATTGCTCATGTCCCCATCATTCCCTGCCGACCACACATCCGGGCGCTCCTCGGTTTGACACCCAACCGCGAAGTGGCATACTCGCACTTGACCGACAACCCAGGAACCATGACCACCCACTCCATCCTCGTACTCGTCACGTAGGCGCATACGACGCCAACAGACCCGTATGCGCCTCCAACCCTCCACCCGGAGGGTTTTTTCGTACCCGAGGGCACCCGCCGACCAGGAGACCAAACATGAGCGAAACACTCACCGGAGCGCAAGCGCTGATACGAGCTCTCGAGCTCGAAGGCGTCGAGGTCGTCTTCGGCATCCCCGGCGGAGCGATCCTCCCAACCTACGATTTCCTGCTCGACAGCTCGATCCGCCACATCCTCGCACGTCACGAGCAAGGCGCTGGGCACATGGCCTCCGGTTTTGCCCACGCCACCGGCCGGGTCGGTGTCGTCATGGCAACCTCGGGGCCCGGAGCCACCAACCTCATCACGGCCCTCCAAGACGCCCACATGGACTCCATCCCGGTGGTGGCGATCACCGGCCAGGTGGCGACGGCCTCGATCGGAAACGACGCCTTCCAGGAGGCCCACACCTGGGGCATCTCGATGCCGTGCACCAAACACAACTATCTCGTCGCCAGCGCCGACGAGATCCCCGACGTGATCCGCGAGGCATTCCATCTCGCTTCCACCGGACGCCCCGGCCCGGTCTTGGTCGACATCCCGAAGGACGTCCAGGCAGCGACGATGGAGTGGCATCGGGCGGGCGAACTCGACCTGCCCGGCTACAAGCCGAGCACCCGAGGCCACCCACGCCAGGTGAAGGCCGCCATCGACTTGATCCAGGAAGCCGAGCAGCCTGTGCTGTACGCCGGTGGCGGCATCATCCGCGCCGGCGCCTCCGACCTGCTCCGGCGCTTCGCCGAGGCCGCCAACCTGCCTGTGGTCACAACGCTGATGGCCCGCGGCGCCATTCCCGACTCGCACCCGCTCGCCCTCGGGATGCCGGGCATGCACGGCAACTACACCGCCACCACGGCGATGCAGCAATCCGACCTGCTGATCACCATCGGCGCCCGCTTCGACGATCGGGTCACCGGTAACGTCGAAGCCTTCGCCCCACGCGCCAAGGTCATCCACGTCGACGTTGACCCGGCCGAGATCGGCAAAGTGCGCACCGCGGACGTTCCTATCGTGGGAGACGCCGCCGCCGTGCTCGGCCAATTGATCGAGGAGCTGCGGACCCGTCTCGGGGACGACCCGGCACCCGCCCGGGAAGCGTGGTTCGCAACGCTGCGGGATTGGCAGGAGCATCATCTACTGCGCTGCGATCAGGATCCCAACGGCCCGATCCAGCAGCCCTACGTCATCGAAGAGCTCCACCGGCTCACCGGGGGGAACGTGATCCTGGTCTCCGGGGTGGGACAGCACCAGATGTGGGCATCGCTGCACTGGGGCTTCGAACGACCCAACACGTGGATCAACTCGGGAGGCCTGGGAACGATGGGCTATGGGATCCCTGCCGCCGTTGGCGCCAAGGCCGGCATGCCGGACGAGATCGTCTTCGCCATCGACGGCGACGGCTGCTTCCAGATGACCATGCAGGAGCTGATCACCGCCAGCACAGAGAAGATCCCGGTCAAGATCGCCGTCATGAACAACGGGTCGCTGGGACTGGTGAAACAGTGGCAGCAGCTCTTCTACAACGAGCGCTACAGCGCCACCGAGCTGGGCAGCGACATCCCCGACTACGTCAAGCTGGCCGAGGCGATGGGCTGCGTCGGGCTGCGTGCCGAGCATCCCGACGAAGTAGCCCCGACGCTGGAGAAAGCACTCGCCATCAACGACCGGCCCGTCGTGGTCGAGTTCCTCTGTGATCCCGACGCCATGGTGTTCCCCATGGTCACGGCAGGTGGATCGAACGACAACATCGCCCTCGGCCCGGAGGATCTGACATGAACCACGTCATCAGCGTGCTGGTCGAGAACAAGCCCGGCGTGCTCGCCCGGGTGGCGTCGATGTTCGCCCGGCGCGGCTTCAACATCCACTCTCTGGCGGTGGGCCCGACCACCGACCCGCTCTTCTCTCGCATCACCATGGTCATCGACGGGCCCGACATGGAGCAGATCATCAAGCAGCTCTACAAGCTCGTGCACACCGTCAAGGTCACTGAGATGGTCCCCAGCGAGACGTTGGAGCGGGAGGTGATGCTGCTGCGGGTGAGCGCAGACCGCAAGCAGCGCGGCGAGGTCCTCGACGCCGCGGCCATCTTCGAGGCGAAGGCCGTCGACGTGGGCGCCGCCACCATCACCTTCGAGGTGACCGGCGACCCGGCGCGGCTCGCCGATTTCCTCGAGCTGATGAGACCGTACGGCGTGGTGGACCTGGCCAAATCGGGCCGCATCGCGCTGTCACGGGACGCCAAGAACAGAAACGGAGCCAAGCCCACCCTGAGATCGGCTTGAATGCGAGGAACGCGTTCGAGGAGCACAGCGGCATGACCAGCACCATGTACTACGAGAAGGACGCCAATCCGGCGATTATCGCCAACCGCAAGGTGGCAGTGATCGGCTACGGCAGCCAGGGCCATGCCCACGCGCTCAATCTCAAGGACTCCGGCGTCGACGTCGTGGTCGGCCTCCGCGACAACAGCCGACGCCGTCCCGCCGTCGCCGCTGCAGGGCTCAAGGTCGTCGCCCCCGACGAGGCAGCGGACTGGGCCGACGTCACCATGATCCTGGTACCCGACCAGCACCAGAAGCCGCTGTACGAGGAGGCGATCGCGCCCAACCTCCAAGCCGGAGACGCCCTGCTCTTCGCGCACGGCTTCAACATCCACTTCGGCTACATCACCGCCCCACCCGACGTCGACGTCGCCATGGTCGCCCCCAAGGGGCCCGGGCACCTCGTCCGACGCCAGTACCAGGAAGGCAGCGGCGTGCCGGCGCTCGTGGCGGTGCACCAGGACGCGACCGGCGAGGCGAAGCCCCTCGCCCTCTCCTATGCCCACGGCATCGGTGCCACCAGGGCCGGGGTCATCGAGACCACATTCCGAGATGAGACCGAGACCGACCTCTTCGGTGAGCAAGTCATCCTCTGCGGCGGGGTCGACGCCCTCATCCGGGGAGCCTTCGAGACGCTGACCGAAGCCGGCTACCCGGCCGAGATGGCCTACTTCGAGGTGCTCCACGAGCTGAAGCTCATCGTCGACCTGCTCTACGAGGGCGGCCTCACCTGGATGCGCTACTCGGTGTCCGACACCGCCGAGTACGGCGACATCACCCGCGGTCCGCGCATCGTCACGGACGAGACCAGGGCCGAGATGCGCCGCATCCTCAGCGAGATCCAATCCGGCGAATTCGCTCGAGAGTGGATGGCGGAGAACGCCGCCGGGGCCCCCAGCCTGCTGGCGGCACGGACGGCCCTCGCCCAGCATCCGGTCGAGCAGGTCGGCCGGAAACTGCGCGCCATGATGCCGTTCCTCATCGAGCGCAGTCCCGAGGACGAGGCATGAGCCGCCGACTCGCCGCTCGCGCCCTTCGCCTGCTCCTTCCTTAGCCGGGCGGGCCCGTCACGACCCGACCCGGCGCACAGGCGCATCTTCTTCTGCCACCCACCAAGGAGCAAGTCCCCATGTCCACCGACCGTCTGATCATCTTCGACACAACCCTCCGCGACGGAGAGCAGGCGCCCGGCATCGCCCTCTCTCCGGACGAGAAGGTCGCCATCGCCCATCAACTGGCGCGGCTCCGAGTAGACGTCATCGAAGCCGGCTTCGCCGCGTCGTCTCCCGGCGATTTCGAGGCCATCTCCCGCATCGCCGCCGAGGTCCGGGGACCGGTCATCGCCAGCCTGGCCCGCACCCTCCCCGACGACATCGACCGCGCCGCCGACGCGGTGGCTGCCGCGGAGCGACGCCGGATCCACGTTTTCATCTCGACCTCGCCGATCCACAGAGAGACGATGCTGCGCATGTCCGAGGACGAGGTGCTCAAGGCCGTCACCGAGGGAGTGGAGCGGGCCCGCCGCTACAGCGACGACGTCGAGTTCTCTCCCCAGGACGCCACCCGCAGCGATCCCGACTTCGTCGTCGAGACCTGCCGCCGGGCCGTCGTAGCCGGGGCAACCACCATCAACATCCCCGACACCGTCGGCTACGCGGTGCCCTCGGACTTCGCGGCGTTGATCGCACGGGTCTACGCCGACGTGCGGAACGGGAACGAGAAGGTGATCATCTCGACCCACTGCCACAACGATCTCGGTCTCGCCGTCGCCAACTCGCTGTCGGCGATTCGCGCCGGGGCACGGCAGATCGAGTGCGCCATCAACGGCATCGGGGAGCGCGCCGGCAACACCTCCACCGAGGAGATCATCATGGCGGTGAAGACCCGCCAGGACTACTTCGGAGTCGAGGTCGGCGCCGACACCACCCAGATCTTCGAGACCTCTCGCTTGGTATCGCGCCTCACCGGCTACCCGATCCAGTACAACAAGGCGGTCGTCGGCCGCAACGCCTTCGCCCATGAAGCGGGCATCCACCAGCACGGGGTGCTGCGGGACCGGGAAACCTACGAGATCATGGACGCGAGCTCCGTCGGCCAAAAGAGCTCGCTCGTGCTCGGCAAGCACTCGGGACGGGCCGCTTTCATCGATGCGCTCGAGCACTTGGACATCAGGCTCGACGACGAGGACCTCGCTCGGGCCTTCACCCGTTTCAAAGAACTCGCCGACCGCAAGGGTGAGATCTCCGAAGAAGGCCTGCGCGCCATCATCGACGAGGAGACCGGCCACGGGCCCGACCTGATCCGGCTGATGGGATTTCACGTCTCCGGCGGCAGCCGGGAGACGCCGGCAGCCGTCGTGACCACCGAGCGAGCGGGACAGGAGCGCCAGACTCGAGCCGAAGGAGACGGAATGGTGAATGCCGCCTTCGTGGCCATCCAGGAAGCCTTCGACATCTCAGCAACGCTGGTCGACTACCGAGTCAGCCCGCTCACCTCCGGCGCCGATGCCATGGCAGAGGTCAATGTGATCGTCCAGGTAGGGTCATCCACGTTCTCGGGGAGAGGCGTATCCACCGATGTGGTGGAGGGCTCCGCCCGAGCCTTCGTGTTGGCCCTCAACAAGGTGATCGTCGACCGCAACGGAACCACCCCGGACGAGCAGTGATGCACGTCATCGAAGGAGCAGCGAGGAGGCCGTGATGGAAGCATCGATCGTTCTCCTCCCGGGCGACGGGATTGGACCGGAGATCGTGGCCGAGGCCCGCAAGGTCCTCGAGGCGGTCGCTCGCAGCGGCGGACACGGCTTCACCTTCGAGATCCTGCCGGTGGGCGGCAACGCAATCGACACCGTCGGCGATCCCTTGCCGGCGTCGACGCTCGCCGCCTGCCGGGCCGCCGACGCGATCCTCCTCGGCGCCGTCGGCGGTCCGAAGTGGGACGATCCCGACGCCGCGACCCGGCCCGAGGCCGGGTTGCTGGCGCTCCGCAAGGAGTTGGGCCTCTTCGCCAACCTCCGGCCCATCCGCGCCCAAAGCCAGCTCATCGACGCCTCTCCCCTGCGACGCTCGCTCATCGACGGCGTCGACATCCTCTTCGTCCGGGAATTGACCGGGGGTATCTACTTCGGCCGCCAATCCCTGAGCGCCGACGGAACCCACGCTGAGAGCGTCATGGAGTACACCACCGCCGAGATCGAGCGCATCGTCCGGCTCGCCGCCGACACCGCCCGCCGGCGTCGCGGCCACCTGACGTCGGTCGACAAGGCGAACGTGCTCGAGGTGTCCCGCCTGTGGCGCCGGGTGGCGGCTCGGATCGTCGCCGACGAGTACCCCGACCTCGAGTACGAAGTGGTCCTGGTCGACGCAATGGCGATGCACCTCATCTCCCGGCCACGTGACTTCGACGTGGTGGTGACCGGGAACCTGTTTGGCGACATCTTGACCGACGAGGGTTCGATGCTGCCGGGCTCGCTGGGATTGCTTCCGTCGGCGTCGCTCGGCACAGACGGCCCCGGGCTGTACGAGCCGATCCACGGCTCGGCTCCGGATCTCGCCGGACGCGGCATCGCCAACCCACTGGCCACCATCCTGGCGGGCGCCATGGCCCTGCGGTACTCGCTCGGGCTCGAGGAGGGGGCGGTTGCCATCGAGAGCGCCGTCGGTCGGGTACTCGACGAGGGCCACCGCACCGTCGACATCGCCGCCGGTGGCGCCTCGGTGACGACGTCCGAGATGGGCGACGCGGTGGTGGCGGCACTCTGACGCGCTCCCGGGGCGGAATCCTGCCTCAGCGCCGAGATGACCCTCTAGTCTGAGCGCCCATGCGACGCTCCTCCATCTCACTGGTCGCCGCTTCGGCGCTTCTCCTCGGCGCATGCATGTGCAGCGGATTGCCGACCACGTCCGCACCAACCACGACCACGACCACCACCTCCACGACGACCACGACCACTCTTCCGCCCAATCCACTCGATGGCGTCGGCTACGCCCGGGGCCTCGACGACTCGCTGTATCCCGAGCTGGGGAACGGTGGCTACGACGTCGAGCACTACACGATCGACCTCACCTGGGATCCGGAATCCACGGTCATGACGGCACTCGTCACCATCAATGCCCTCGCCGTCGCCGACCTCGACGAGCTCTACGTCGATTTCTCCGGCTTCGAGATCGAAGAGATCAACGTGTCGGGCACCCGAGCGGGATACGTGCGCGACGATGCCGAGCTCCGCATCACCCCGGTCGAGCCCATCGCCAACAGGGAGCGGTTCACCATCGAGGTGCTCTACAGCGGAGAACCGGAGTCAGTCGCGTCGCAGGCCATCTCCATCCCCCTCGGCTGGATCGGAGCCCCCGACGGCACCCAGTACGTCGTGAGCGAACCCGACGGGGCACACACTTGGTTTCCCTGCAATGACCACCCGCTCGACAAGGCGACCTTCACTTTCCGTGTCACCGTCCCCGAACCCCTCACCGCCGCCGCCAGCGGCACGTTCACCGACCAAATCACCGACCTGGGCTCCTCGACATGGGTGTGGGAGTCGGACGAGCCCATGGCCACCTACCTCGCCACGGTCGTGATCGGCGACTATCAGATCGTCGAGGACCCCGCCTCGACCGAGGTTTCCGGCGTGCTGGTGCGCAACGTGCTGCCTACCGATCTCGCCGACAATCCCCCCCAAGTGCTGGGCCGCCAGGGTGAGATCCTCGCGTTCCTTTCGGAGAGCTTCGGCCCGTATCCCTTCGATACCTCAGGTATCGCCCTCGTGCCGGAGCTCAACGGCGCCATGGAGAGCCAGACCCTCTCGCTGTTCGACAACGACTACGCCTCATCGCCTGTCCGGTTCGAGACCGTGCTCGTCCACGAGCTCGCTCACCATTGGTTCGGTAACGCCGTCAGCGTCGGCGATTGGAGCGACATCTGGCTCAATGAGGGGTTTGCGACCTACGCGGAATGGCTGTGGATCGAGCACGAAGACGGACCGGCAGCGCTCGAATCCACGGTGGCGGATGCTCACGCCCAGATGACGGACGCCGGTCTCCCACCGCCCGGCGACCCACCCCTCGACGACCTCTTCAACCGTTCCGTGTACCTCACCGGAGCGCTCACCCTGCACGCCCTCCGTGCCGAGATCGGGGACGACGCCTTCTTCGAGACCCTGCGCGCCTACTACGCCCGGTACGCCGGAGGCCATGCGGTGACCGAGGACTTCGTCGCCGTCGCCGAGGAGGTCTCCGCCACCAATCTCACCGCTCTCTTCGACGCCTGGCTACACGGGCCAACCGTTCCGGAGCTGCCCACCCTGACTCCCTGAGCGAGCGGTAGCCTCTGCACGAGTGATAAGGAACAGCGTGACTCGATCCGAGGTAGTCGGCGCCGACATCGGGGTGATCGGCCTGGGTGTGATGGGCCGCAATCTGACCCTCAACATGGACGACCACGGGTTCACGGTCGCCGTCTACAACCGGACCGTCGCCCGCGTCGACGAATTCCTCACCGGGGAGGCGGCAGGCACTCGCGTCCTCGGTGCCCGATCGCTCCCGGAAATGGTCGGCCTGCTGGCACGGCCCCGCCGCATCCTGCTCATGATCCGGGCCGGTGATCCCGTCGATTCCGTCATCGACCGACTCGTCCCGCTGTTCGAGCCGGGCGACATCATCCTCGACGGGGGCAACTCACACTATCGGGACACCATGCGTCGCACCCGCCGCCTCGAAGCCGCCGGCTTCCACTTCATCGGCGCCGGCATCTCCGGCGGTGAGGAGGGAGCGCGGCACGGGCCATCGATCATGCCTGGGGGATCCACCGACGCCTGGCCCGACGTGCGCGGCACCCTGCAGGCCATCGCGGCCAAGGCCGACGGAACCCCCTGCTGCGACTGGGTGGGACCCGACGGATCCGGGCACTTCGTCAAGATGGTCCACAACGGCATCGAGTACGGCGACATGCAGGTGATCGCCGAGGCCTACGACGTGATGCGCCGCGGTCTCGCAATGACCCACGACGAGATGCACGACGCCTTCGCCGCCTGGGACACCGGGAAGCTCGACTCGTACCTCGTCGAGATCACCGCCGACATCATGGCTCGGCGCGATGACGACGGGACCCCTCTGCTGGAGAACATCCTCGACGCCGCCGGTCAGAAGGGAACCGGCGAGTGGACCGTGACTTCCTCGCTGGAATACGGCGAGCCGACATCGCTGGTTGCTGAGGCGGTCTACGCCCGCGTCGTGTCGGCGCTCCTCGAGCGGCGTCTCGCTGCCTCGCAGGTGCTCGACGGCCCGCGGTCCGACTTCGCCGCCGATCGCCGCCAAGCCCTCTCTGATCTCCACGGCGCCCTCTACGCCTCCAAGATCGTCTCGTATGCTCAGGGATTCATGCTGCTCGCCGCCGCCTCCGCCGAGCACGCCTGGGAACTCGATCTGGCGAGAGTGGCGTCGCTGTGGCGGGGAGGATGCATCATCCGCTCCCGCTTCCTCACCGACATCATGCGCGCCTACGAGAACCAGCCCGGTCTATCGGATCTGCTGTTGAGCCCGTTCTTCGCCGGCGAACTCGCGGCGGCACAGCAAGGCTGGCGCCGCACGGTCACCCGCGCCGTGGAGGCGGGGATCGCCGTTCCGGCCTACTCGTCGGCACTCGCGTTCTACGACGGGTACCGCACCGGCCGGGGCCCCGCCGCCCTCATCCAAGCCCAACGCGACTACTTCGGCGCCCACACCTACGAGCGCACCGATCGGGCCCGCGGGGAGTTCTTCCACACCGACTGGACCGGCGAGGACGGCGCCACGACCTCGACGGCCTACACCGTTTGACGCCTCGGACCGCCGCGGCCCACTTTCCTCAGGCACTCGCGCCTCGTAGGCTTTGTCTTCATACACCCGGAGGAGGATCGACGTGGCCACACTCCCGAGTGTGATGCCGGCGCTGATCACCCCGTTCGACGCGAACGGCGAGATCGACCTCGACGCGCATCGCCACAACCTCGATGTCCTCTCCGAACGCGGCGTCGAAGGGTTCCTCATCGCAGGATCGACCGGCGAGGGCCTGTACCTCGAACCGGGAGAGCGCCAGCAGCTCGTCGGCGCCGCTCGTGATGCTCTCGGAAGCCAAACCCACGTCGCCTGCGGCGTAGCAGGCGAATCCCTCCGACAAGCCATCACCCAGGTCTCGGAGGCCACCCAGGCCGGAGCCGACAGCGCCGTCGTCCTGACCCCGACCTCACTCGCCCGCGGAAACCACAAGGCGGTCCTCGACTTCTATCTCGGGATGGCCGAGGCCTCGCCCATCCCGATCCTCCTCTACTCGGTCCCGGTGGTGACCGGCTACGAGCTCCCCATCGACCAGATCGTCGAGCTGTGCTCCCACCCCAACATCATCGGGATGAAAGACTCCGGGGGACGTCCGGTCCGGATTCAGGAAGTGCACCGTCTCATCGACGACGGCTTCCTCCTCTACGCGGGGGTCAGCGCCATGCTGGCCCAGAGCATGGCGGCCGGGGGCACCGGGGCGATCACAGCCTCGGCCAACTACGTACCGGAGCTCGTGAGCCGGATCGTGGCGACGTCCCGCCAATCGCAGCCCGGTGCCGATGCCCTCCAACAGAGCCTCACGGTCCTCGTACGTGAGGTCGAGTCTCTGGGAATCCCCGGCACGAAGGCCGCCGCAGCCGAAGTCGGGCTTCGTCCCGGTCTTCCTCGTCGTCCGCTGCGGCCCGTGACCGGCGATCAGGCGGCGCGGCTCAGGGCCGCGTTGCGGCTCGCGGATCTCGCGGTGCGAGAGCACTCCGCTTCCTAGCCTCTCACCGTCACTCCGGCAGCGATCAAGCCGGCGGTGGCCACGTCCACGAATCCCCCGCCGCCGATCTCGATCCGCGTCGTCGACAGTCCCAGCTCGGAGATGGTCCCTTCGATGTCGCCCACCCGAATCCGATCGCCGGCCTGGCAGCGCCGCTGGACGTGCCGGCCGGCCGCGATCTGGCGGGCGAGAGGCACCGAGCCGAGTTCGACACTGTGGTGCGGGCCTGATCGGGGTCCACCACCACGAGCGCAACGCAGGATCCCTCTGCAGCCGCCGTCTTCTCCCCGATCCCCGGGTCTCGAATCGCCAGCGGACCGCGGATCAGTTAGCGTGCCGCCGTCATGCGAATTGGCATCCCTCTTGAACGCCGGAGCGGTGAACGACGCGTCGCCGCCGTACCCCAGACAGTCGAGACCATGGTGGGCTGGGAATGGGAGGTCGTCGTCGAGACCGGAGCCGGCACCGAAGCCGGTTTCCCGGACGACGCCTTCACCGCAGCCGGAGCCACCATCGTCCCCGACGCCGCCGCGGCTCATGCCGCGGACGTCGTGCTCAGAGTCGGTCCTCCCCTTCTCGACGAGGTTCCGCTGCTGCGCGACGGAGCCGTGCTCGTCTCGCACCTCGATCCGTTCGTCGACGCCGCCCTCGTCGCCGCGCTCGCCGAGAGGGGCGTGACCTCGATCGCCATGGAGGCCATACCGCGCACCACCATCGCCCAGAGCATGGACGCCTTGTCGTCTCAGGCAACGGTCGCCGGATACGCCGCGGTATTGCTGGCGGCACAGGCCTCCCCCAAGCTGCTCCCGATGATGATCACCGCCGCCGGCACCATCCCGCCCTCCAAAGCTCTGATCCTCGGCGTCGGCGTAGCCGGCCTGCAGGCCATCGCCACAGCTCGCCGCCTCGGCGCCGTCGTCCATGCCTACGACATCCGCCCCGAGACGCGCGAACAGGTGGAGAGCCTGGGCGCCAAGTTCGTGGCGGCGCCGACCGAGGCAGGTGACGAGTCGGGCTATGCGAAGGAGGTCGGCGAGGACACCCAGGCCCAGCAGCACGCCGCCCTGGCGCCCTTCGTCGCCGAGGCCGACCTGCTGATCACGACGGCTCAGATCCCGGGTCGGCCCGCACCGCTGCTCGTCACGACGCCGATGGTCGAGTCGATGCGCCCCGGCTCGGTCGTGGTCGACATGGCGGCCGGCTCCGGCGGCAACGTCGAGCCGTCGCGGCCCGACGAGATCGTCGAGATCAACGGCGTCCACATCTACGGGCCGACGAATCTGCCCAGCGCCGCCCCGACCGACGCCAGCCGCATGTACGCCCGCAACCTCATCACGCTCCTCGAGCGGGCCAGAGACGGCGCCGGGATCTCGATCAACGTCGAGGACGAAGTCTTCGGCGAATGCACCATCACTCAGCACGGTGAGGTCGTGCACACGCGCAGCCGCCAGTTGCTCAAGCTCGAAGGAGGTGAGGCGTGAGTCCGGCGTTCGTCACCGGCATCGTCGTGTTCGTCCTGGCGGGATTCGTCGGTTTCGAGGTCATCTCGAAGGTCCCGCCGACCCTGCACACACCTCTCATGTCCGGCGCCAACGCCATCTCCGGCATCACCATCGTCGGAGCGCTCACCGCCGCCGGCCTCAGTGAAGGTACGACGGCCACCGTCCTCGCGTTCCTGGCCGTGACGACGGCCACCATCAACGTCGTCGGCGGCTTCCTCGTCACCGACCGGATGCTCGAGATGTTCAAGAAGAAGCCGGAGCGCCGCAATGTCTGAGATCGAGCTTCTCTACCTGCTGGCCGCGGTGCTCTTCGTCGTCGGCCTCAAGCAGCTCTCGACGCCGCGGACTGCTCGGCGCGGAAACGCCATGGCAGCCGCCGGGATGCTGCTGGCGATGGTGGTCACGCTCGTCGATCAGGACATCATCAGCTGGGCGACGGTCATCGCCGGCCTCGTCGCCGGCGGCGCCATCGGGGCGGTGCTCGCCATGCGCGTCCAGATGACGGCCATGCCCCAGCTCGTCGCCGCCTTCAACGGATTCGGCGGCGCGGCCTCGACCCTGGTCGGGCTCTATGAGGTCATGAACACCGACGCGGAGTTCGCCACCGAGACCGGCGTCACGGTGGTGCTCGCCCTCGCCATCGGAACCGTGACATTCTCCGGCAGCTTCGTCGCCTATGCGAAGCTGCAGGGCCTCATCAGCGGCCGCCCGTTCTCGTTCCCCGGTGCCAAAGCGCTCAACGCCGTGCTCGCCGCCGGAGTGCTCGGGCTCGGCATCTGGGGCGTCGCCGCCGACGCGGTGCCTGCCTACTGGCTCGTGGTGGCGGTGGCCTTCGCACTCGGCCTTCTCGCAGTGACGGCGATCGGTGGCGCTGACATGCCGGTCGTGATCTCCCTGCTCAACTCGCTGTCTGGCGTCGCCGCCGCCATGGCCGGCTTCGTCATCCAGAACAGCGCCCTCATCATCGGCGGCGCATTGGTCGGAGCCGCCGGGTTCATCCTCACCATGCTGATGAGCGAGGCCATGAACCGCTCCCTCGCCAACGTGCTCTTCTCCGGTTTCGGAACCGAGGGCGCCGGCCCCGTGAGCACCGGCGACAAGCCGGTCAAGAGCGCTACGCCCGATGACGTTGCCATCGCCCTCGCCTACGCGGAGCACGTGATGGTGGTGCCCGGCTACGGCATGGCGGTCGCCCAGGCGCAGCATGCCGTGCGGGACCTGTGCACCGCGCTGGAGAGCCGGGGCGTCGAGGTCAGCTACGCCATCCACCCGGTGGCGGGGCGCATGCCCGGCCACATGAACGTCCTCCTCGCCGAGGCGGACGTCCCCTACGATCAGCTTCTCGATCTCGATCAGTCGAACCCGCGTATGCCCCAAACGGACGTGGCTCTGGTGATCGGAGCGAACGATGTCGTCAACCCGTCGGCTCGCGACGACGCCTCCAGCCCCATCTACGGTATGCCCATCCTCGAGGTCGACAAGGCCCGGACGGTCGTGGTCGTCAAGCGGAGCCTCTCTCCGGGCTTCGCCGGCATCGACAACCCGCTCTTCTACCTCGAGAACACGATGATGTTCTTCGCCGACGGCAAGGTCGCCATGGAGCAGGCGCTCTCCGCGCTCGCCAACGTGTAGGGAGGCCGGCGTGGCCGGCGGTCCTCGATGCCCCGACCTCATCCGGAAGGACGTGCGCTGACCATGGATTTTGCCGAGATCCTCCGCCACCGCCGCATGGTGCGCAACTACGCCGACGAGCCCGTCGACCCCACCGCACTCGATCGGATCCTCGCCGCCGCCCGCCGTGCTCCCTCGGCAGGGCACAGCCAGGGACAGTCCTTCGTAGTGATCACCGACCCCGAGCAACGGGCCCGCATCGCCCGTCTCGCCGGCGAGGACGAGTACCTGGCCGCCGGCTTCGATCCGTGGGTGTCACGGGCGCCGGTCCACATCGTGGTGTGCGTCTCCGAGGAGCGGTACCACGCCCGCTATCGCGAGCCCGACAAGCTCGACCAGCAGGGCCGCGAGATCGACTGGCCGGTCCCCTACTGGTGGGTCGATGCCGGCGCCGCCGTGATGCTGCTGCTGCTGGCGGCGGTCGACGAGGGTCTCGCCGCCGGCTTCCTCGGTGCCCACGCCGTCTCCGAGCTGAAGGCCCTGCTCGACATCCCCGAGGACGTGGCACCGGTGGGGATCGTGACCATCGGCCACCCGGCACCCGATCGCCGATCGAGATCGCTGCGGCGGGGCCGGCGCCCCGTCGACGATGTCGTTCACTACGAGCGCTGGGGTAACCCGCCGAGCTGATTCCGAGCCGACACCGGTTCGTGACGCGCCCTTCCGACGCCGTGGTTAGGATGCGAGGCCGCCTGGGTCAGGTCGCCGGCCGCTACGATGTAAAGTGTACTTGACACAGCTCTCCTCGGCAGGACATCTCTCGTGCTCGAACTGCAGGACCTCCACAAGCATTACGGGGACGTCGCCGCCCTCGACGGGTGCTCGTTCGAAGTCCGGCGTGGACAGCTCCTCGGCTTCCTTGGCCCCAACGGCGCCGGCAAGACCACCGCCATGCGCGCCATCTTCGGGCTCGTCCGGCCCGACCACGGAGCGCTGCGCTGGGACAGCGACACGATCTCGGCCGAGACCCGTCTCCGCTTCGGTTACATGCCCGAACAACGCGGCCTCTACCCACGGATGCGCATCCACGAGCAGCTCGTCTACTTCGGTCGGCTCCACGGAATGAGCAAGACTGCCGCCCGCCACCGAGCCTCGGAGTGGCTCGAACGGCTCGGCGTGGCGGAGCGACGCGACGGCAGGCTCGAGGAGCTGTCCCACGGCAACCAGCAGCGGATCCAGCTCGCCGCGGCCCTCGTCCACGAACCCGACCTGCTCGTGCTCGACGAGCCCTTCGCCGGCCTCGATCCCCTCGGGGTCGAGTCGATGGGCGAGATCCTCTCGGAGCGGGCAGCCGCCGGCGCCGCCGTCGTGTTCTCCAGCCATCAGCTCGACCTCGTCGAGGACCTATGCGAAGACGTCGTCGTCATCAACGAGGGACGGATCGTGCTGAACGGCCCGGTTCGTGAGCTTCGGGCCCGGTCGCCGTATCGCTACCTGGACGTCGAGATCTCCGGCGGCTCACCCGATTGGCCGTCCGCGATCCCCGGAGCAGAGGTGGTCTCGATCGGAGACGGACGGGTCCGGCTCCGGCTCGACGACACCGCCGACCTGGGAGCCATCGTCGCCGTCGCCGAGAAGGCGGGAGTGGTCCGCCAGTTCAGCTTCGAACCGCCCAACCTGTCGGAGGTCTTCCGAGAGGCGGTGGGACGGTGAGGCCGCTGACCTCACTCCTGCTGGTGGCGATCCGTGATTTCAAAGAGCGCGTGATGAGTCGCGCCTTCCAGTTCTCCACCGGACTGACGATCCTCCTCGTGATCGCCGTCATCGTCGCCCCGAGCTTCTTCGACAGCGTGGGCGGTGTGCAGTGGACCATCGGCACGGTTGGCGAGGTGGACCCGGCGATGGTCGAGCAGGTCACGGCCACCGCCCCGATCGCAGATGTCACGGTGGATTCCACCGCCTTCGACGACCTCGCCGCCGCCGAGACCGCTCTCGAAGACGGAGACGTCGACATCGTCGTCGCGCCTGGCCAGATCGTGGTCAACGATGCCACCGACCCCACCCTCATGGCCCTCGTCGACGCCTCGCTCATGGCGGCAGGCGCCCTCGACCGGGCCGCCACACTCGGCCTGAGCCCAGGCGACCTCGCCGACCTCCTCACCGGCGACTACGAGATCCGCAAGATCGGCGCCGACGGCACCGGAGAAGCCTCCAACCGAGCGTTCGCCTTCGGAGCGACCGTGTTCCTCTTCATCTCGATCATCACCTACGGGCAGTGGATCCTCATCGGGGTGATCGAGGAGAAGACGAACCGTGTCGTGGAGGTCGTGCTCGGCGCGGTCCGGCCCCACACGCTCCTGGCAGGCAAGATCCTTGGTATCGGCGTGCTCGGGCTGGCACAGTTGATCGTGGTGGGAGGCATCGCCCTCGTCGGGCTCCGAATCCAGGATGCGTTCGACGTCCCGACCGCAACAGCGGCCATCGCGCTCGCGGTCTTCGTCTGGTTCGTGCTCGGCTTCGCCTTCTACGCCACCGCCTACGCCGCCGCCGGATCGCTGGTGTCGAGGCAGGAGGAGGCTCAGAACGTCGCTTTTCCCATGACCATCCTGCTGATGATCGGCTACTTCGTGGCGTCCTTCTCTCTCGCCGGGGAGAACACGGTTCTCCGCATCGCCTCCCTCCTCCCCCCGTTTGCCCCGATGACCATGCCGATGCGCATGGCGAGTGGAGAGGCGTCGGTGTGGGAACTCACTCTCTCGCTCACGCTGATGGTGTGTGCGGTGTATCTACTCATCCGCCTCGCCGGCAAGATCTACAGCGGCGCCCTGCTCCGTTCGGGAGCCAAAGTGAAGCTGCGCGACGCGTGGCGCGCCGCCGAAGGCTGAGGCAGGTTCCGGCCCTGTCGACCGGCCGCTAGCATTCCCCAGAATCCGTATCGACACCCCGGTGAGAGTATGAAGTTCAGGGTCACGCGCCGCGCCCCCTATGCGCCTCCGGTCGAGTTCGTAGAGCGGAAGGGCACGGGACACCCCGACACCATCTGCGACCATCTCTCCGAGGAACTCTCTCGTGAACTGGCCCGCGAGTACCTCGCTCATACCGGCCGCGTCCAGCACTTCAACGTCGACAAGGCGGTGCTGGCGGCAGGGACGGTGGAGGTCGGCTTCGGCGGTGGACGCCACCTCCAGCCCTCGCGGCTCGTGCTGGTCGGGAAAGCCGACTCCACCCGAGAATGGCGGCCCGACATCGAGGCGCTCGCCGTCGCGTACAAGGCGAAGCTGCTGGAGCTGCTCCCGGACGCCACCGCGGAAGCCTTCGACGTCGAGATCTGGCTCAATCAGTCGTCGATCGACCTGGCCGCGGTCGTGACGTCACGGCTCGACGATGCTCCCCTCTCCAACGACACCTCGTTCGCGGTGGTATCGATACCCCGCTCGCCACTCGAGGAAACCGTCCACCGGGTCGAGCATCATCTCAACGGCGCCGCTTTCCGTTCCGCAGTCCCGGTGGGACGCGACATCAAGGTGATGGGGGCGCGCATCGACGGCACGATCCACCTCACCGTCGCCGTCGCGGTGCTGGCACGGGCCGTCCACAATCGCTCCGAGTACGAGGAGGCGCTGACCGCGGTCCACGAGGCCGTGGCCGCCATCACCAGCCAGCACCTCGGGCCCGGCGTCGAGGTCATGATCAACCGGGGCGACCGCGAGGACATGCCCTACCTGACGCTCACAGGGACCTCGGCCGAGGCCGGCGACGACGGCCAGGTCGGCCGCGGCAACCGCTTCGGCGGCCTCATCACGCCATACCGGCCCATGAGCCTGGAGGCCACCGCTGGAAAGAACCCGGCCGCCCACGTCGGCAAGACGTACCACGCCGTCGGTTACGACATCGCCCGCCGATTGTGCAGCGAACTGGACGTCGCGGAGACCACGATTCGTTTGCTGAGCTCGATCGGCCGGCCCGTCACCGATCCCGAGGCGGTACACGTCGAGATCACCGGCGACGCCGACGAAGCGCAGATCGCGAGCGTCGTCAAGGAGTGCTTCGCCGACTGGCGCGGGGTACGAGACCGGCTCATCGCCGGCGAGTACGAGCTCTATTGACCTCGCCGGGGCGTCACACTACCCGCCGGAAGGCCCGACGCCGACTCCGCCGGCGATGGCATCCAAGCACATCGCGGCACCCGCATGCGCCCTGCTAGGGGCGGCCATGAAAGCGACCCGAGCGTTGTTGTGGCGTCGAGCACTCGTCTACGATCCCCCGCACGATGAAGGCCGGGCACGGGCCGCGATCTCTCCCGGCCGGCCTCCCGGACGAGGGCGACACCGATGAGCCGAGCACAACGACCACCGGGCCGAGGACTCTACGACCCAAGGCTCGACCACGATTCCTGTGGCATCGGCTTCGTTGCCGACATCAAGGGCCGCAAGAGCCGGCGGATCATCGACCACGGCCTGACCGTCCTGACCAATCTCACCCACCGTGGCGCCGTCGGCGCAGACCCCTTGGCCGGAGACGGGGCCGGCATGCTCATCCAGGTCCCCGACGCGTTCTTGCGATCCAACGCCTCCGGAATCGACTTCGAGCTGCCCGCGGCGGGCCGATACGGCATCGGCATGACGTTCCTCCCCCACGATGAGGTCAATCGCACCGTCTGCGAGAACGCCATCACCGAGATGGTGCTCCGGGAGGGCCTGACTCTGCTGGGTTGGCGTGACGTTCCGGTGAATTCGACTTGCCTCGGCGAGAGCGTCAAACCCATCGAACCGCGCATACGGCAGGTCTTCGTGGGCTGGGGCAAGGATCTCGACGACACCGACGCCTTCGAGCGCAAGCTGTTCGTAGTCCGCAAGCAGGCCTTCTCCCACGTGCGGCAGCGTGTCCCCCGTCTCATCGAGGAGGGCGAGTTCTACGTGCCATCGCTTTCGGCACGCACGCTCACCTACAAGGGCATGATGCTCGCCGAGAACCTCGCGGTGTACTACCGCGATCTCGCCGACCCGCTTGTCGAGTCGGCGCTGGCCCTCATCCACCAGCGTTTCTCGACGAACACCTTCCCGAGTTGGCGGCTCGCCCAGCCCTTCCGCCGTCTGTGCCACAACGGCGAGATCAACACCTTGCGGGGGAACATCAACTGGATGATGGCCCGCCGCCAGTCCATGTCATCGGACATCCTCGGAGACGACCTCGAGAAATTGTGGCCGCTCATCGGCGACGGCGCCTCCGACTCCGCCACATTCGACAACGCCCTCGAGATCCTGCTGGCCGGTGGCTACCCGCTGGCGCACGCCATGATGCTGATGATCCCCGAGGCGTGGTCGAGCAACACGTTGATGGACCCTGAGCGCCAGGCGTTCTACGAGTATCACGCGGCGTTGATGGAACCGTGGGATGGTCCGGCGGCGGTGGCATTCACGGACGGTCGCCAGATCGGCGCCACGCTCGATCGCAACGGTCTCCGTCCCGCCCGATACTTCGTCACCGACGACGATCTGGTGGTCATGGCCTCGGAGATGGGCACCCTCGACATCCCCGAGGAGGACATCGTCGAGAAATGGCGCCTTCAGCCCGGGAAGATGCTGCTCATCGACCTCGAGCAGGGCCGCATCATCGACGACGACGAGCTGAAGGCCGACCTGGCAGGGGCCAAGCCCTACCGCAAGTGGCTCGACGAGACCCAAATCCACCTCAGCCAGCTTCCGTCCGAGGTGGCCTCCATGCCCCCGGCCGCCAAGACGCTGCGGGCGGCGCAGCAGGCCTTCGGGTATACCCGAGAGGACATCGAGTTCTATCTCAAGCCGATGGCGTCAACAGGACAGGATCCCATTGGCTCGATGGGCCGCGACATCCCTCCGGCGGTGCTCTCCGACCGACCCAAGATGCTCTACGACTACTTCAAGCAGAACTTCGCCCAGGTGACGAACCCGCCCATCGACCCAATCCACGAGGAGATGGTCATGTCGCTGGTGTCCCTGATCGGACCGCGCCCCAATCTGCTCGATCTCGACACGAGCGGCTTCCACCGGCGCCTGGAGGTCGAGCAGCCGATCCTCACCAACGTCGACTTGGAGCGCATCCGCCGCATCGAGAACCACGTCGACAACGCCTTCCGAACCATCCGCCTCAGCATCTGCTACCCGGCGAGCGAGGGCGCAGAGGGCATGGAGCCTGCCCTCACCCGACTCTGCGAGCAGGCCGGCCAGGGCATACGCGATGGCTTCAACATCCTCATCCTCTCTGACCGCTGCGCAGACATCGATTGGGTGGCCATCCCGGCTCTCCTGGCGACATCGGCGGTCCATCATCACCTCATCCGTGAGGGACAGCGCACCGAGGCCGGCCTCGTCGTGGAGACCGCCGAGGCCCGACAGGTCCACGATCTCTGCCTGCTCGCCGGGTACGGCGCCGAGGCCATCAATCCCTATTTGGCGTTCGACACCATCTCCTCGCTCGTCGACGAGCTCCCGGGCGGTATCACCGTCGAGGAAGCCCAGCGACGCTACGTCACAGCACTCGACAAAGGCATCCTCAAGGTGATGTCCAAGATGGGCATCTCCACCTTCCAGTCATACTGCGGCGCCCAGATCTTCGACGCCGTCGGCCTCGCCACCGACTTCATCGACCGCTACTTCACCGGCACCTACTCGATGGTGGAAGGCGCCGGCCTCACCGAGATCGCCAAAGAGACCGTGTGCCGCCACCGCGTCGCGTACACGACCAACCCGCTCTTCCGCAGAGGCCTGGACGTGGGCGGCGAGCTCGCCTTCCGCCTCCGCGGCGAGGAACATGTCTGGACCCCCGAGACGATCACCCTGCTCCAGCATGCCGTCCGAGAGGGCAGCTACGAGAAGTACGAGCAGTACTCGCGGATCGTCAACGACCAAAACGAGAAGCTGAAGAGCCTGCGAGGCCTCTTCGAGCTGGACTTCCTCGACGAGCCGATCCCGCTCGACGAGGTCGAGCCGGCCGCCGACATCGTCAAACGCTTCGCCACCGGCGCCATGTCCTTCGGGTCCATCTCGTGGGAGGCCCACACCACCCTCGCCATCGCCATGAACCGGCTGGGCGCCAAGTCCAACACGGGCGAGGGCGGAGAGGAGGCGAGCCGGTACCGGCCCATGGCGAACGGGGATTCCGCCCGGTCCGCCGTCAAGCAGGTCGCCTCCGGCCGCTTCGGAGTCACCACCGAGTACCTGGTGAACGCGGACGACATCCAGATCAAGATGGCGCAGGGCGCAAAACCCGGTGAAGGAGGCCAGATCCCCGGGCACAAGGTGAGCGCCTGGATCGCCGAGGTTCGGCACTCGACACCCGGCGTCGGCCTCATCTCGCCGGCGCCCCATCACGACATCTACTCGATCGAGGACCTCAAGCAGCTCATCCACGATCTCAAGTGTGTCAACCCCCGGGCCCGTATCAGCGTCAAGCTGGTCTCCGAGGTCGGGGTGGGGACCATCGCCGCCGGGGTGGCGAAGGCCTACGCCGACCACGTCCTGATCTCGGGCAACGAGGGAGGAACCGGCGCCAGCCCGCTCACCTCCATCACGCAGGCGGGCTCCCACTGGGAGATCGGCCTTGCGGAGACCCACCAGACTCTGGTCGCCAACCGGCTCCGGGGTCGGATCGCGGTGCAAACGGACGGCGGGATCCGCACCGGCCGCGACGTCGTGGTGGCAGCCATGCTCGGAGCCGACGAGGTGGGAATAGGAACGGCGGCCCTCATCTCTGAAGGCTGCATCATGATGCGCAAGTGCCACCTCAACACCTGTCCGGTAGGTGTGGCGACTCAGGACCCCGAGTTGCGCAAGCTCTTCCCAGGCCGGCCGGAACATGTGGTCGACTTCTTCATGTTCGTGGCCGAGGAGACGCGCCGGCTCATGGCCCGGCTCGGGTTCCGCACCTTCGCCGAGATGATCGGCCGCAGCGACCGCCTCGGCCAGCGGCGCGCCGTCGCTCACTGGAAGGCCAAGGGTCTCGATTTCAGCCACATCCTGCACAAGCCCGAGGCCCCTCCGGGAGTGGCGACCCACAACTGCGAGCAGCAGGATCACGGGCTGGAGAAGGCTCTCGACAACGAGATCATCACGCAAGCCGAGCCCGCCCTCGACCGCCGCGAGCCGGTCGCGATCGAAATGGCGATCTCGAACACCAACCTGACGGTGGGCGCGATGCTGTCGGGCGAGGTGGCACGGCGCTATGGGGATGCCGGCCTCGACGACAACACGATCTCGATCCGGTTCGTCGGCACCGCCGGTCAGAGCTTCGGCGCCTGGCTGGCGCGGGGCATCACCTTCGAGCTCGAGGGCGACGCCAACGACTATGTGGGCAAGGGCCTGTCCGGAGGTCGCATCATCATCAAGGCACCGCCCTGCGGCCCCATCGTCCCGAGCGAGAGCATCATCATCGGCAACACGGTGCTCTACGGTGCCATCTCCGGCGAGTGCTACTTCAACGGGGGCGCCGGCGAGCGCTTCGCCGTACGCAACTCGGGAGCAATCGCCGTCGTAGAGCGGGTGGGCGATCACGGTTGCGAGTACATGACCGGCGGCTGCGTCGTGATACTCGGCGAGACCGGCCGGAACTTCGCGGCGGGTATGAGCGGCGGCATCGCCTACGTCATCGATGGCGAGGGTCTCTTCGCTCAGCGCTGCAACCGGTCGATGGTCGACCTCACGCCCGTGCTGCCCGGTGAGGACCCGCCGATCAGCGGCGAGCCAACCCTCGAGGACCTGATGGCGGATCCCCTTCACCACGACGCTTGGCGCCTTCGCATCCTGATCGCGCGCCATGCCCGCCTTGCCGACAGCTCACGCGCCCGCGAGATCCTCGCCGATTTCGACCACTACCTCGGGCGGTTCGCCAAGGTCACGCCAAAGGAGTTCCGCCGTGCCCTCGAGAAGCCGGCGCATGCAGCCGCGGAGGGCGCCTGATGAGTGATCAGAACGCCTTCCGGACGGTCGCCCGCCGTGATCGGGCCTCCCTGCCGATCGAAGTCCGCGTCGACAACTACCGGGAGTTCACGGTTCCGCTCGAACGGGAGGAGTTGGCACGGCAGGGTCTACGGTGTATGGACTGCGGCACGCCGTACTGCCACCACGCCTGCCCGGTCGACAACATCATCCCGGACTGGAACGAACTCGTGGCCCGAGGCGATTGGCGCCATGCCGTCGAGGTGCTGCATTCCACCAACAACTTCCCCGAGTTCACCGGACGGATCTGCCCGGCACCGTGTGAGGAAGCCTGCACCCTCAACCTGCACGATGCCCCGGTGACCATCAAGACCATCGAGCACAGCATCATCGAACGGGCGTGGGACGAACGCTGGATCGAGCCGCAGATCCCGGCGCGGCGCACCGGAAAGCGGGTCGCCGTCGTCGGCTCCGGCCCAGCCGGCCTGGCGTGTGCCCAGCAGCTCGGACGGGCCGGTCACGAGACGGTCGTCTACGAGAAGAACCGGAAGATCGGCGGCTTGCTCCGGTACGGCATCCCCGATTTCAAGCTCGACAAGTCCGTCATCGACCGGCGTCTCTCCCAGATGCAGGCGGAGGGCATCGAGTTCCGGGTCAACAGCCACGTTGGCATCACCGTTCCCGTCGAGACACTGATGGCCGACTACGACGCGATCGTGCTCGCCGGAGGATGCGAACAGCCGCGCGATCTCGCCGTGCCCGGCCGCGAGCTCGACGGCGTGCACTTCGCCATGGAGCTGCTCGTCCAGCAGAACTGGCGCATCGGGGGTGAGACGATCAAGCACGAAGCCCCGGTCGTCGCCGAGGGCAAGCACGTGATCGTCATCGGCGGCGGCGACACCGGCGCCGACTGTGTCGGCACCGCCAACCGGCAGGGCGCGGCATCGGTGACCCAACTCGAGATCCTTCCCAAGCCACCCGAGAAGGTCGACAAGGCGCTGGTGTGGCCCGACTGGCCCAACAAGCTGCGCACCTCTTCATCCCACGAGGAAGGTTGCAGGCGCCGCTGGTCGGTGGCCACCAAGGAGATAACCGGCTCCGAAGGCCGGGCCAGCGCCCTGCACGGTATCGAGGTCACGTGGGAACAGGACAACGGGTCCTGGGAGATGCGCGAGCTCCCAGGGACCGACTTCGAGCTGCCCGCCGACCTCGTGCTGCTGGCGATGGGATTCACCAGCCCGGCCCAGGAAGGGCTCTTCACCGACCTGGGTGTGGCGCTCGACGAGCGCGGGAACGTCGCCGCCGGCACCGATGACTACCACACCAGCGTGGCCGGTGTCTTCGCAGCCGGAGACATGCGCCGCGGCCAATCGCTGGTGGTGTGGGCGATTCGTGAGGGCCGGCAGTGTGCCCGCGCCGTCGACGAGCACCTCATGGGGCGATCGGACTTGCCCCGCTGACCGAACCCGCGGTCGCCAACGTCACCACCAATCGATGGGCTGATGCTGCCGCCGCGGCCCGCGGCGAGGCGGATGGAGCCCCGAGCGCTTCATCAGCAGCACCACCCGCCGTCGCTGTGGGCGATACCGCTCCAGCAGCTCAACCATACGATCATCGTCGCCGTCTTCCTCACCCGCCAGCAGCCACGTCACCAGGCTCGGGAGATGTAAGTCTCCCAGCGGCACCGCGTCACGGTCACCAAGGGCCATGCCCATCACATGGCCCGCCGTCCACTCGCCGACGCCGCGCACCGCGAGCAGGCGTTCCCGGCCAGCCGCGATGTCGAGGCCCATGATCTCCTCCATCCGCGCCGCCCGCCGCGCTACCTCGATCAACGTCACCGCCCGCTTCCGCTCGATCCCCGCCGGATGGAGATCCGCGTAGTCCAGGGCGGCCAGGACCTCGGGTGCCGGCAGCAGCCGGAGCTGGTGGAGCCCCGGCGCCTCCGCCCCGTAACGCTCGATCAGAGCCCGCATGCTGCGCCGGGCCGACTCGGTGGTCACTCGCTGGGCGACGATGGTGGGCATCAGAGCCTCGAACACCCTCCCGGTGTGCCCCAGCCTGAACCCGGGCGCACGGCGGTGCAGCTCGGCGACGATGCCCGGATGAGGACGGAACTCCCGCGGCTCGTCGTCGAGCCCGAGGAACCGGGGAAGCTGCTCGAGGGCCCAGCGCCCTCCCGGGCCGTAGGCGACTGCCGAGACCGTGTTGCCGGTGCGCATGAGGTGCACGGTGACGGGGCCGTCCGAACTGCGCGTCGCCCACAGCGCCTCGTTGCCCTGGACCGAGGCGACAGGGCGAACCGTGAGCCCCAGCACTCCGAGCGTCGCTTCGAGATCGAGGGGCCCGCCGATGTGCAGCGTCCGCGAGAGCATCTCCTCGAAACCTAGACCCTCGTGCCCCGATACGAAGACGAGGACTGCGTATGATGCGACCCCCGACGACGAGGGATCTATGACCAGTGAACCGCCCGACGACCAGTTGAGCAGCGAGGATATGCTGCGCCGAGCCCGCCAGGGGCTCGGATCGGAGCCGACTGCTCCGTCCGAAGGTCTTGCTCCGGAGCCGGCAACGCCGCCGTCCGAGCCGACCGCCGAACCGGAGGAGCCACAACAGGAAGGGTGGACCGAGCTGGCCGGCGCCGCGGCGCCGTCCGAGCCGACCGCCGAAACCGAACCCCCCGTTGTGGAGCACTCCCCCGAAACGTGGCGCACGCCTGATCTGCTCACCGGAGCGGACGAAACCACCGTGCAACACTCGCCGGACGACTGGAGCGCGCAAGGCCCCCTCGAGACAACCGGGACCACACCCACCCGGAAACCCAGCCGCGGCCTGCTCAGCACCTTGTGGCGATTCAGCGGCCTCGCCATCCTGGCCGTCGTAGGAATCATCGCCCTCGTGTCGTTCCTCGACAGCTCGAAGTCCGTCGATCGCATCGAGGTGGGCGAATGCCTCGACGAGCCGAGCGGAGAGACGTTCGAGAAGGTGGACATCATCGACTGCGACGAGCCGCACGACTACGAGGTGTTCGCCAAGGTCACCATCGTCCCCACCACCGTGACCGTGCTGCCGGACATGTACCCGGGCTTCGAAACCGTCTACGAGGCCGCCGGCTACGCCTGCCTCGACGAGTTCGAAACATACGTGGGAACCGCCTGGGACGACTCGTTGGTGTGGCTGGACGTCTTCACACCGACAGAAGAAGGCTGGGAGGACGGCGACCGGACCGGGATCTGCGTCCTCTATCAGGGTGACTACGAATCAATCGTCAAGACCACCGGCTCACTGCGCGGGAGTGGCCTCTAGGCCGGCCGGCGCCAGTGCCATGAGGCCCGAAGGTACTCTCCGCGTCCGGGGATGGGCCATCGAGCTGCCGCTGCGCGAGCCGTTCGTCACCGCCTCCGGCACCGTCACCTCCCGCCGGCTCGCCGCCGTCGCCGTTGAACAGGAAGGCCTCGTGGGCTGGGGGGAGGCGGCGCCGTACCCCGGACACGGCGGTGAGGACTTCGAGCAGGCCTGGGATTGCCTCCGTTCCGGACTCGATGCTCTCCCCGGCACGTCGGCGGCCGCCGCTCTCGACGAAGCACTCACCGATCTCGCGGCCAAAGCCCGCGGCGTGCCCCTCTGGTCCCACCTCGGTGGCGAGGTCGCGCCCGTCGCTGCCAGCGCCGCCCTCGGTCTGGCAACCGACGTCGGCTCTGTTCACGACGCCGTCGAGAAGGCTCGCGCCCGGGGATACCGGGCCGCCAAGCTCAAGATCGGGCCCGAAACCGCGCCCGAGACGATCGCCGCCGTCGTGGAGGCCTTCCCCACGATGACGTTCGGAGCCGACGCCAACGGCTCGCTCACGGTGGACGATTCCCGCCTCGC
>Ga0315543_1001279_pt1 | contig 27674 bp, 21 predicted proteins | sample SalMarSW160210MG_2_FD_203098 | JGI IMG/M metagenome (GOLD analysis project Ga0315543, IMG submission 203098) | Salt marsh sediment microbial communities from the Plum Island Ecosystem LTER, Massachusetts, United States - Salt Marsh Sediment SW1601-210 ... | reverse complement strand
TCCGGCGATTGCACCGGTGCGCAGAGCCGCGACGCCAGTAGATTATAGGCGGCCGCTCGGCCGCGTCAATGCGCCCCACCGCGGCCGGTGAGACTCGTCCGCAGCGGAATCAGGTGAGCAAGCAACTCGCGAAGGCGTTTCATGGTGATGGGCATGTTCACCGTGACGCGATGTTCGGCCGTTCTGGCGTGTTTGCACCATTTATGTTGGGTTTCACCCAGCAGCAAGGCGGCGGGCAGCGATTCGGTGAGCGTGCTCTCGGCCAGGCGGTTGAAGATTTCCACGGCCGGCGTGCCGATCTCCTGTGCGTTGATGATGACGCAATCGGCGATGGTGGGCTGTTGGGTGAGTCTGAGCAGCGCCCGCTGGGGATCTCCGGTCAGCAGCACCCGGTAGCCCGCCTTGCGGAACCCATTGCGAAAGACGTCCTGCATTTCGGGCAAGGATTCAACGACCATGACGGCATGGCGCGCGGCGGCCGGGCCGCCCGCGTTTTGCAGACCGATTCCACTGGCCGATGGCGAAGGGGCGATCGAGGCGGTCTGGTCGATCGGCGTCTTGCTCTTTTCCCGCAGTCGCCGGGCGGCGATCCTCAGGTCGGAAAGCATGGCGCCGGGAGTCTGATAGCGGCGGTGCGGCTCGAGCGTCATTGCCTTATTCACCACAAGACTCACCGAGGGGGAAAGGGAAGAATCTACCCGCTGCACGGGAAGCACTTCCAGGAATCGCGTCTTCGACAAGCGTTGGACGCGGTCGCGGGTTTCCTTCAAGGCGGGGCGGCCGATGAGCATGTGATAGAAGATGGCTCCCAGGAAGTAGATGTCGCTTCGCGCGTCGTCCCGCCGGACGCCCGTGGCGCGTTCCAACGCCGCGTAATCGATCGTGCGGCTGTTGATCATCTCGGGCGGGAGGTCGTCGGCGAGGGATTCGTCGACGGCGGCCAGCCCGAAATCGACCAGCTTGGCCGTTCCGTTGCTGGCCACCAGGACGTTGCTGTTTTTCAGGTCGCGATGCGTCATTGCCCGTTCGAAGGCGTATTGCAGCCCGCTGGTGATCTCGATCATGAGTCGGACCGCTTCGGCGGATTCGATTTTTTTGCGGATCTTGATGAATTGCCGGAGGTTGCGTCCCTCGACGAATTCCATGACGAGGAAATGGACCTGTTTGTGGGAACTGACGTCGAAGATCCGCACGATGTTCTTGTGGCGCAGCGACTTGCCCAAGAGCCCCTCGCGTACAAACGCCTTGTAGTCGCTCGGTTTTTCACTGTAGCGTTTTCGAAGGACCTTGACGGCAACCACCTCGCCGGTGTGGCGGTGGACCGCGCGATAGACCCGGGCAAACGAGCCGCTGCCGACGAGATAGAGCACCTTGTAATCGCCGAAGAAGAAGCCGGTTCGCTCGCCCTTGGTGAGCCGCTCGACCTGGTAGTTCGTCAGCATCTCACGGCGGACCAGCAACTGCGAAAATTCGTCGTGGGGGACCTCATGCCTGCCGAATTCACTCCAAATGCTCTGCAATTGCCGCTCGTCGACCAATCCCAGGTCGAAGGCGCGCTGGGCGAGTTGTTCGGCGGTCAGTCGGCCCATCGAAAACGTACCTGTCTCTGTCGTTGCTTGATCGAAATAGTGCTCTGTGTGGCGTGTTCCCCGTGTGGGAGATCACGCTTGGCGGGTGCCGGACGTCACACGGTTTGCGGCCGCAGTACGTATTGCCTTGTTGCCGGGCGTTGCCAGCCGGTCCGGCGTGGCGTCGTGCCACGGGCGGCCGTCTGCGCGGCCCGGGAGACCCCCCTCCTTTTACCGGTCATCGCCCAGAGTCGCCTGGTGGCCAAAGAACGACCGCGAAACAAGAGGTTCACGGATCGCCCCGGGCAAGCGGACTCTCGTCTCGGCGGAGTCTCGTCCGTGCTGCCGGCCGTGTCCGAAAGGCCGCGCAAGCACGGCGGACCACGTGCCGCCGGCGTCGCTGCTATCGCATTGGTTCCGTTAGAGCTTCTCTGTTATGGCAATCTCCGCGGAGATCACACTTTGCCGCGGGCGGGCGCTGCGGAAGACCGCTGGGAAGGTCTGCCGGTCATACAGCGCGACTCGACCACCACCTCCGCCGAGGTCAACCAGGCGTCTGCCTATTTCTCTATAGTATTCCAGGGAAACGAAGCTCGCAATGGACTCTGGCCGATTGCACGGCCCGGCGGTGCGAGGTCGGCCCACACAAGCCGGATGGGTCGGCTCGGCAACGATCGGATTTGACGATTGTCCGTGCCGAGATCGAGAACACCCCTATCGTTCCCCTCTAATGCGGGGGCTCTCGAAGAAGTCCGACGATGGTCCGCCAAATAGGAATGTCCCCGTGACATACCCGATCGGGTGGGGTCCCGGGGACATCTGAGAAATGGCGGCCTATCGGAGATCTGAGAACGTGTGGAGGATGGAAGTCTACACGTCTTCCAGCCGCTGGCGGTAGTCGTCTCGCTCGCGGCGAGTCGCTTCCAGATCGAACATCAAGTATTTCATGTCCAGCCGGAGTTGGCCGAGCGCGTCTTGCACCAGTTGGAGAATGCGTCGACGACGCCTGGTGCTTTCGACGACCCGCACGAGAATCGGTTCGAGACGGTCGCGAACCTCCCCGGGCAACTCGCCGATGACTCCTACCAGGTCGACGATTTCCTTGGGCAGTTCTTGCGAGATGCGCCGAAGAGAATGGGCTGGAACGGTCATGCGTGTCTCCTCATGGCTGCTCTTGATGTTCACGCGGTCGACAGGGACGGCGGTGTACTGGGGCGGCCTGTTCGAGAACCGGGCTGCGTGTATTGAGTGCGAACGTCCCTGAAGACGGTAGGAGACAGGGAGCAGATCGTGTGCCAATCAGGCGAGGGCGAAATGGCCAAGGCTATAAGTTCTTTTCTGAAAAGCAGTTAGAGAAAGCGGGCAAATCTTCCTTTCGGCGGCTTTGTTGCCAGCCGGCAACGTTTGATCTGGATGCGTTTCGCAAATCCTGATACAAGCACACTTTGCGCCCCGGCTCGCGGTCTGCGCCGCGTGTGGGGTTTTCACCACACGTGTGGGCGGTCGAACCGAGTCCACGCGGTTTGCACGTCGGGTGCGCGGAATACCGTTTCACCACGGTTTGCCCCAATCTGGATTATTCATGAACGTGTGCCACTGCTTGCCGCAAGGCAAGCAGTGTGAACCTGTTGTGGAGGGCACTGCTTCTCACGAAGCAGTGGCACACTGTCCTGGAACGTGTCGGTTCATGAACAATCCGGGCCAACGCATACTTGTAATTCCGATGTTCCGTCCCCGGTCTTGCCTGAAACTCGTTTGCGCGGCCGTGTTGGTCGTGGTCTTGGCCACGGCTCCGGCCGGCGGTGCCGAAGGGCCCTGGCACGAGGATTTTGAAGGCCAGACGCCCAGTTGGAAGGAAGCCGGCGGGGATGCCCAGGGCGCGATCGATCGCCGAGAGCGTGTCCTCCAGGGCGCCTACGCGGGTCGGCGATGTGAATGGCTTCGGGTCACCGGCCGGGGAGGCACGAGCGTCTATGTGAGCCACGACGTCGGCCGGCCTCGGGTCATTGCCGAGTTGCAGGGTTCGGTCTGGGTCAAGGCCGACCGGCCCGGCATTCAGATCTTCGCTCGTGCGGTGCTGCCCCGAACGAACGATCCGCGCAGCGGCGCGCCCGTCATGGTGCGACTGGAAGGCACCAGCTACACCCAAACCGGTCGCTGGCAGCAACTCCGCATTGAGAACCTGCCCGGGCTGTTGGCCCGACGCGTTCGCGGCCTGCGGATGCAGATGGGACCCCAGGTCGATGGGCGGGAGGCCTACGTCGACCAGATTCATCTGAACGTTTACGGCGGGCCCGGCGTGACCAACGTCTGGATCGACGAACTGAATCTTGTCGGATACGCGGATTCGGCGCCGGCTGTCCCGCGGCCGTCGGTCGTTCCCTTGGAGCGATTGCCGGACGCCGATCGATCGGGGCAATCGCCGACGGCGGATCGTCCGGAGCCCACCGCACGCGACGTTTCGCCCGGCACGTCGGCCGGCGGGTCCTTCGTGCGGCCGCGTCGGATCAAGCTGTCGGGCTCCGTGCTGGAGGTCGACGGCCGGCGCGTCCTGCCGCGAGCCATTGGCTACCAGGGCGAGTCACTCGCCCGGCTTGCGCAGCTCGGTTTCAACACGGTTCGGCTTTCGGCTCCTCCTTCGCCGGTCATGCTGCGTGAGGCCGGCCGGTTGGAATTGATGCTGATCTGTCCTCCGCCGGCGGGGTTGCTGTCCGGGCTGCAGCGCGATCCCATGGCTCCGGCACCCAAGATAGGACCCGAATATGAGCCGGTCCTTGCCTGGGACTTGGGCAGCCACCTCTCGGAGCAGCAGGTCGAGCCGATGCGCCGGTTGGCGGGTCGCATTCGGGCGGCCGACGGCTACCGCGGACGGCCCTTGATCTGCCGGCCGGATGCGAGTCTGCGGGAGTATAGCGGGTTCGTCGATCTGCTCACCGTGGGGCAATCTCCGCTGGCGACGAGTCTGGAATTGTCCGACTACGGCCGCTGGATTCGGCATCGCTCGCACCTGGCGCGGCCCGGCACGACGATCTGGAGCACGGTTCAGAGCGAGCCCTCTTGGGCCCTGCGGCAGCAATGGGCCAGCGGGGGCCGACGGGCGTCGCTGCCGCCGGAGATCGGCGTCGAGCAGATTCGCCTGATGGCCTATACGGCGATCGCCGCCGGCAGCCGCGGCCTGTTGTTCGATTCGTCCACTTCGCTGGAGGCCACCGACCCCGCGTCGCGCGGCCGGGCCGCCGCGCTGGAGTTGGTCAACCTCGAGCTCGAATTGGCGCGGCGTTGGGTGGCGGCCGGCCGCCTGGTCGAGACGGTCGCCAGCCGCAGCCACCCGGAGGTCTCCGGCGCCGTTTTCGAATATCACCGGACTCATTTATTGGTGCCGCTTTGGACCGCACCCGGCGCGCAGTACGTGCCCGGCCAGGCGGCCGGCAAGGAATTGACGTTCGTCGTGCGGGGGGTGCCCAACTCGAATCGCGCCTACGAGATCACCCCGGGCGGCTTGCGGCCCGTCGGGCGGCGCCAGCGCGTCACCGGCGGCATCGAGGTGACGCTCGGCGAATTCTCGCTTTGCTCGATGATCTTGTTTGCCGAAGACCGGAAGATCGTGGCCAGCGTCCGCGAGGAGGCCAAGGCGATCGGGCCCCGCGCGGCCCGATTGTATCGCCAGTTGGCCGCGCGGAAGTTGGAGATCGTCGAAGACGTCGATCGGCGTCTGTCGGGGCGGGGGGCGGGACAATGGCAGCCGGGCGAGCACCTCGTCGAGGCGCGGAAGTATCTCCAGTCGTCCGACGGGGCGGCGGCCGCGCGGGACTACACGGCCGCGTGCTTGAATGCGGAGCGTGCGATGCGGTTGTTGCGTCTTGTGGAGCGGTCGAACTGGGCGACGGCGGTCGGTTCGCTTCGGTCGCCGGTGGCCAGCCCGGCCACGGTTTGCTTCTCGACGTTGCCGTGGCATTGGAGCCTGGTCGATCAGACCCGGTCGTGGCGGCTGGGCCCCAACCTGGTTTCGGCCGGGGATTTCGAGTCGATCGCATCGGTGACGGCAGCCGGTTGGGGTCACTTCCAGCACCGCCGGGGCGACTCGGCGGCGAAGCACGCCATGCCGAACATCGAAGCGGCCGGGGAGATCGTCGCCCGAGCGGCCCACCAGGGCCGGGCCGGTCTGCGACTGGTCGCCCGGCTGGTCCCGCCGGAGCAAGGGCCGATTCTGATCGAGACGCCGCCTGTCTGGGTGACCAGTCCGCCGGTCTCCGTCGAGGCCGGCGCGTTGGTTCACATTCAAGGCTGGGTCCACATTCCGACGCCGCTGACCGGCAGCGTGGACGGGCTGTGCGTGTTCGATTCGATGACCGGCGAGGCCTTGGCCGAGCGGATCGGCGAGACGACCGGTTGGCAGCCGCTGTGCCTCTATCGCATCGCGCCGCAGTCGGGACCCATGTCGGTCACCTTTGCCCTCTCCGGCTTGGGCGAGGTCTGGATCGACGACGTGGCCATCGGCGTGTTGGCGCCGGCGGCCGCACCCTTGGGCCAACACCAGACGACGCCGGCCCGGCGGTTTTGAGACGCACCAGGCGGGTGCCATGCTCACGCTTGCCGTGAGCATGCCCGGAAACTGGGGTGGCACGCTCTGAGCGGAGCGAAGGGCGTGTTCCTTGCGCCAACCACGCCCTTCGTTCCTCAGGGCGTGCCACCCGGCCGCCGGGATGGCCATGCTCGAATGTTGAAAACATGCCCACGATCCCGGCGCGCCGGGATGGGCATGGCACCCGGCACCCGGGCGATGGCTTGCGGGAACCGCGCTGCCCGGCTACGATCAACTTCCGGATAGGATGAAGGCTGCGTCCGGAGGCCAACATGTTGGTGGAAGAAGTCGTCTACGAGCTTGATTGGCTTGAGTTGGCCCGCGAGCACTGGGTCGCGCTGGCCGTGGCCGGGGTCGTGCTTGTGATGGTGTTGATGCTCGTCCGGGCGCTCCTTGCACGGCGGCGAGTCGCGCCCGGGCCCTCGGACGACCTGGCCATTGACGTGTCGGTGTTGCCCGACGTTCCACCCCCGCCTGGTCCGCCCGTCCTAGAGTTCTACAATCTCCCGGTTCGGCTCTCGGCGGTCGTGCTTGCGCCGGTGGGACGTGTCGGCGATCTGCCGGCCCGGGAGAAGTTGCCCGAGGTGATCGACTCGATCCTCCCCGGGCTGGACCAGGTGGCCACGGCGCATGGGCCGCTGGTTCGGGCATGGCCGCGCCAGGTCAGTTCGCGCGGTTTCGCCCATGCCTTCTTCCAGAACGTGCGTCTGCCGGGCGACCATGGGAAGAAGACCGTGTGGAGTTCGGTGGCGGGCATTTTTCGCGTGGGCGATGCGCCGATGATGGCGGGACTGGTGCTCCGGGCCGAGACGCCGAACCGGCACGGGAATTACATCATGGAGACGGAGGATCAGTGGTTGGGTATCCTCCGCGTGCGGTTGCATGAGACCGGGTAGCACCGATGATTCTGCGGTACAGACGCTGCTGTCCGTGGCCGGCGCAGTCGCAGAATCGTCGGTGCCGCGCTAGCGGCAAGAGGTGTTTGGCAATCAACGAAATGCCCTCTTGTTGCCTTCGGCAACACCGACGATTTTCCGAATCAGTCTTCGAGGATCACAGCGTCCAACGCGGAAAATCGTCGGTGCCACCCGAGATCGGGAGAGAGGTTCTCCATGCCACGCTCGGCTGAACAGCTCAGGCAGGATGCGATGCGGATCTGGCGCGCCGGGGTTGAAGCCGTCGACTCGCAGCGATTGGTCCGCCGGACGCTTTCGGTGGAGGGTTCCACCCTGGTCATCGGCCCGGAGCGCATTGGGCTGGAGGACCTCGGGCGGATTGCCGTGGTGGGGGCGGGCAAGGCCGGCGCCGGCATGGCCGCCGCGGTCGAAGCGGTCCTCGGCCGGCGGTGGCTCGCCGAAAAGCAAGTGGTCGGCTGGGTCAACGTGCCGGACGACTGCGTGCGGGGCTTGGACCACATCTGGCTGCACGGGGCCCGGCCGCCCGGGGTGAACGAACCGACCGCCGCCGGGGCGATCGGCGCCGGTGAGATCCTGCGGATCGTCGAGGCGCTTGGGCCGGAGGACTTGTGCCTTTGCCTGATTTCAGGCGGAGGTTCGGCGCTGCTGCCGGCGCCGGTCGAGCACATCACCTTGGCCGACAAGCTGGCCGTCACCCAACATCTCAGCGCCGCCGGGGCCACGATCGAGCAGCTCAACACGGTCCGCAAGCAACTCAGCCGGATTAAGGGCGGGGGGCTGGCGCGGCGGTGCAACGCCGGGCGGCTGGCGAGCCTGATCATCTCCGACGTGATCGGGGATCCGCTGGAGGCGATCGCCTCGGGGCCCACGGTCGAGGACACCTCGACGCCGCAGGCCGCCTTGGAGGTACTCGAGACGTTCGAGGCTGAAAAAGCGGGCATCTCGCAGGCCGTCTTCGATTTTCTAAAGCGCAAGACGTGGATCGAGCCGTCGCCGCCCTCGTGCAAGGTTACCAATTTGGTCATCGGCAACAACGCCGTGGCCGTCGACGCGGCCGCGGCCGAGGCAGTGCGACTCGGCTACCGACATGCCGTTGAGCACGCCGGCGGCGCGCCGCGCACCGCCGAAGAGGTCGGCAGCCACCTGGCCGACGTGGCGCGGAAGATGCGCCGCACGGCCGGGCCGGATTGTCTGGCCAGCGGCGGCGAGCCGGTCGTCCGACTCGTCGACGCGGCTCGACGCGGCCGGGGTGGTCGCAATCAACAGCTCGTCCTGGCGGCGCTGACGTGCCTGGCGAACGACGATCCGACGGGCATCGTTTTGCTCTCCGGCGGCACGGACGGCGAGGACGGCCCGACCGACGCCGCCGGGGCGGTGCTGGACGAGGCGGTCATCAAGCAGGCCCTGCGGAAGAACCTGGATCCGGCCGACTATCTGGCCCGCAACGACGCTTATCATTTCTTCGAGCCGCTGGGGGCGCTGATCAAGACGGGCCCGACGCACACCAACGTGTGCGACCTACGGGTGGTCGTGGTCAATGGGCCGGGCCAATCGCCGGCGGGCGCCTGATTCTTCCGGTTGCGCGAGGTTCTGCCGGTTGTGAGGGCGGTTTCGGGCCGGGATCGCGGTTGGCCGCGCGAGCATCCTTTGAGAAAACACGCACATTTGATGCAAATAGGGACGCTATTTCAACCGGGAGTGCGTCCTTATGCTATTTTTTGATTAACCAAGTTCGCATCGTCCAAGGACGAGCTTCCTTCATACCACAGGATGAAACGCGGGGGCTACATCATGGATCTCCCTTCGCTGCCGACGGAGGCAAAGACGCGTCGCTACACGAGCCAGTTTGTGGTGGCCGCCATTCTTCTCGTGGGCTGGGCGGTCGTCGCGACACAGGACCAAATAGAGTACATCAACCAGCTTGCCAAGGATGATCCGGCGGCGGCGACCGGAGAGTTTATTTGGCTCACACGGGTCGTAGCGTGCGCGCTGGGAGTGGGAACCGTCGCGATCGGGGCCTGGGTATGGTGGCTCGGTCATCGCCTGCGTCAGACCGGCTGCTTTCAACTGCCCGAGATCGACTTGTTGCATCCCAAGCGGATCGGCGCCCCGAACACCACCGACATCGGTCGAGCCGCGCAGGCCATTGGATTGATCATCATCCTTCTCGGTATTGCCACGGCCTGGCTGCTCGTTCAACTCGCGCACATGCTGTTGCAGCAGTGAGTTGACGGCTTTCTTTTCGAACCGTTTCCTTGCCCTGTCCGGCCCGCGCTGGTTGCAGGCTCGGCCGGCTCCCATTATCCTGTCCAGGGTACGGAAAGGACATGGGCGATGACCGCTATGAGCGTTGTGGCCGGCACTACTCGAATCGGGTGGATTGGAACGGGCGTGATGGGCCGAAGGATGTGTGGCCACCTGCTGGCCGCCGGTTTCTCGGCCACGGTCTACAATCGCACGAAGGAAAAGGCCCAAGCGCTGCTCGACCGGGGCGCCCGTTGGGCCGACTCTCCCAAGGAAGTGGCCCGCGCGTCGGACGTCATTTTCACCATGGTCGGCACCCCGGCCGACGTGCGTGACGTGGTCCTGGCTCCCGACGGCGTCCTGGCCGGCTGCGGGCACGGCAAGATTCTGGTCGACATGACCACCAGTGAACCGTCGCTGGCCGTGGAGATTGCCGCGGCCGCGGCCGGGCAGGGGGTGCAGGCCGTCGATGCGCCCGTCTCCGGCGGCGACGTCGGCGCCCGGCAAGGGACGCTCTCGATCATGATCGGGGGCGATGCCGAGGTCGTGACTGCTTTGAGTCCGTGTTGGGAGGCCATGGGCAAGACGATCGTGCACCAAGGCGGCCCCGGCGCGGGACAGCACACGAAGATGGTCAACCAGATTCTGATCGCCGGGGGCATGGTGGCCCTCGGCGAGGCCCTGCTGTACGGCTATCGGGCGGGCTTGGACTTGACCACCGTGCTGCAGTCGGTTGCCTCGGGCGCGGCCGGAAGCTGGTCGTTGGCGAACCTCGGTCCGCGGATCATCGACAACCGCTTCGAGCCGGGTTTTTTCGTCGAGCACTTCATCAAAGACATGGGTATCGCCTTGGAGGAATCGAAGCGGATGGGTCTGTCGACGCCGGGGCTGGCGTTGGCGCACCAGCTTTACCTCGCACTGGAAGCCCAAGGCCACGGTCGGGCCGGGACGCACGCGCTTCAGTTGGCCCTGGCCCGGCTGTCGGGGGTGGACTGGCAGGGGCGATAGTGAGTCTGCGCGCAGCGGCAAGAGCTAGGGGACCATCCCACAGTCTGACCTCTTGTGCCTTCGGCACACCGACGATTTTCCGAAAAGGCCGACAGCGCAGAGGATGTCTTTGGCGGAAAATCATCGGCGCCACCCCGGTTGTAACCCCTTGCCGCGGAGGATGAATTCGGTATTATAAAGTAATATCCACGGGCAGGACGAGTTGAGGAGAAACGCCGTGGCCGGAAACAAGAAACAGGAAATCGTCACGTTCAAGGTGGACCAATCGCTCTGGGAGGCGTTGCGAGAGATGCCGAATCGCTCGGAGTTCATCCGTCAGGCGATTCAGGCGGCCATGGGCGGCGCGTGTCCGCTGTGCCAGGGAACCGGTACGCTCTCGACCGACCAAAAAGAACACTGGCGACGGTTCGCCGAAAGGCACTACTTGGAGAAGTGCGACGAGTGTCACGCGATCCACCTGGTGTGTCTCAGCCAGGCCGACTCCCCGACAACCATGGAACAAGACCAAGGGTAGAGCCAATGCGTGGATGGGCAACGACCGTATGGATGGTCGTGTCTGTTTGTCTGCCGGCGGCGGGTTGCAGTCGGTCGCCCGCCGCGTCGGGCCCGGTCGTCGTTTTTGTCAGCGTCCCGCCCCAGGCCTCGCTGGTTCGCCAGATCGGCGGCTCGGACGTGGTCGTCCGCTGTCTGATTCGGCCCGGGCAGGATCCGCACGTGTTCGAGCCGACCCCGAGACAAACGCGTGCGCTGGCCCGCGCCAAGGTTTTTCTCACCGTGGGCATACCGTTTGAGGAACCCGTGCTCGCGAAGATCCGCGGTCATCTTCCCGATCTGGAAGTCGTCGACTCGGCCGAGGGTTTCGCGCGTCGGCCCGGGTGCGACTGCGCGCATGGTCACGGCGATGGCCGCTGGGATTGGGATCCCCACGTGTGGCTTTCGCCCGACGGGTTGAGAATCATGGCCGGCAACACGGCCCGAGCACTTGCCCGGGCCGAACCGGCCCGCGCGGCCGACTTCCGGCGACGCTTGAAAGAGGTGCTCGATTCGATCGACGAGGTTGATGCCGGAGCACGGGCGAAGCTGGCACCGTATCGAGGACGGACGGTGTACGTTTTCCATCCGGCCTTCGGTTACTTCTGCGACGCCTACGGGCTGAAGCAGAAGGCCGTCCAGATCGAAGGCCGCTCGCCGGGCTCTCGGCAACTCCGCGAGTTGATCCGGCAGGCGAAAAAAGACGGCGCCCGCACGATTTTCGTGCAAGAGCAATTCGACCAGCACGGTGCAAAAGCGGTTGCAGCGGCCATTGACGGTCGCGCCCGGGTGGTCGACCCGTTGGCCGAGGACGTCGTCGCCAACCTGGGGCGCATCGCGGAAGCGATTGCCTCGGGCTTGAACAAGAAGTGACGTTGGGGTGGCATGCTCTCGCTTGCGTGAGCATGCTTTTTCGAGAATGCGAACATGGCCACGCAAGCGAGGCCATGCCACCCAGTCGCAAATGAAATGCACTGCTGGACAAGCCAGCAGTGGCACCCGGTGGATGGAATGCACTGGCTGACAAGCAGCCAGTGGCACCCGGCGAGGAGTCGAGACGATGCGGCAGTCGAACCGCGATCGCGCTGAGCCGCCGGCCGTCTTGCTTGAGGACGTGTCGTTTGGCTATGAGTCGACGCCGGTGCTCGAACACGTCAGCATCGCAATTGCCCGGGGCGAATCGATCTCGATCGTGGGCCCCAACGGCGGCGGGAAGACGACGCTGGTGAAGCTGGTTCTCGGGCTTCTGCAACCCGACGAGGGCAGCGTACGGGTCTTCGGCCAGGCGCCTCGGCACGTCAGGCTTCGGATGGGTTACATGCCGCAGCACGCCCAGCACGACCCGTTGTTTCCCGTCACGGTGACGGACGTGGTCCTGATGGGTTGCCTGGGCCGGCGCGGACTCTCCGGTCTGTTCGGCTGGTACGGATCGGCCGGTCGGCTCTCCGCGATCGAAGCGCTCGATCGCGTGGGCATGGCCGACTATCGCCGGCGCTCATTCGCCGCGCTCTCCGGAGGCGAGCGTCAGCGCGTACTCATTGCCCGGGCGCTGGCCGCCGGACCCGAACTGCTGCTTTTGGACGAACCGACGGCCAACGTCGATACGGTCGGTGAAACGCGGCTGCTGGAGGTCCTGCGCCAGTTGGGACGCGAGATGACGATCGTCATGGTTTCCCACGACCTGGCGCTGGTGGCGAATCTGGTCCGCAAGGTGATCTGCGTCAACCGCCGTGTCAGGGTCCATCCGACCAGTAAGATCACCAGCGAGCTGATCCGCGACCTCTATGAGCGCGACATGCGCATGGTACAGCACGATCAACACCTCCAGCCCTAGGGAGCAACACATGGGCGAATTCCTTGATGCCCTGGTCGATCCCGACTATCCCTTCGTGCGCTATGGGTTGATTGCCGGGCTGCTGGCCAGCGTGGCGTTTGGCATTGTGGGCACGTACGTCGTGACGCGGCGGATCAGCTACCTGGCCGGCGCGATCGCCCATAGTGTTCTGGCGGGAATCGGAATCAGCCTGTATTTGCAGGAGGTGCACGGTTGGGCGTGGTGCGACCCGACGGCCGGCGCGCTCGTCTCGGCGCTCGTGGCGGCGGGGATCATCGGGCTGGTGAGCCTCTATGCCCATCAGCGCGAGGACACGGTCATCGGCGCGATCTGGGCGACCGGGATGGCCATCGGCTTGCTGTTTCTGTGGAAAACGCCGAGCTGGGGCAATGCCATGGTCTATCTGTTCGGCAACATCCAACTCGTTTCGCATGCGGATCTGCTTTCGATTGCCGGCCTGGATGTTGTCGTCGTTCTGCTCACTCTCTTCTGGCACAAGCAGTTCCTGGCCGTGTGCTTCGACCAGGAGTTCGCCGAGTTGCGGGGTATTCGGGCAAAGGGTTATTACCTGCTGCTGTTGTGCCTGACGGCCTTTTGTGTCGTGCTCTTGATGCGCGTGGTGGGCATCGTCTTGGTGATCGCCCTGTTGACGCTGCCGGCGGCCGTGGCGGGGCATTTCTCTCGACGGCTTTGGCAAATGATGGTCCTGGCCGTGTTCTTCTGCATGGTGTTCGTTGCCGTGGGCTTTGCCGTCCACTATCCGAACGATCTGCCCGCCGGACCCACGATCATCGTCGTGGCTGGGGCAGTCTATCTGTTGGTGGCGGCCGGCAGCCGGTTGCTGCCGAAGGCGAAGTAGCCCCGCCTGTTCGTCCGGCCGGCTTCGCCTGGGAGCGATTATTCCCATTGTCGGGGCCGGGGCACCGGAATGCCCAATGTTTGCGGACAGATTTCCTGTACTCAGGCGGGAGTCCGATCAGCCGGGGGAAGGTTTTCGCGGACGATCGGGCGCCCTTTGAATTGGCGTCCGGTTTGCCGCAACCTATCTTTGTCAGGGTTGGGTAGTCAGGGAGCAGGCCGGACGCCGGCCGGCTCTTTGCGGTTCTCGATAAGGAAAGAACGATGCCGAAATTCTTGATTGTTGATGACGATCCGGTTTCCCAGCAGTCGCTGCAGGATATGCTCTCACCTCACGGCCAGTGCGACCTCGTGGCCGGCGGCAAGGAAGCCATCGACGCCGTTGGCACGGCACTGGACGACGGTGCGCCCTACGACCTGGTATGCCTGGACATTCTGATGCCCCATATCAGCGGCCATGACGCGTTGCTGGGGATTCGCCGCGTCGAAGCCGATTACGGGCTTGCGGGCTCGGACGGCGTCAAGGTGATCATGACAACCGCCGTGCGCGACTCACAGCATTGCCTGCAAGCATTCCGTGAAGGTTGCGAGAGTTACATGGCCAAACCGATCAACCCCATCGAACTCCTGCAGCAGATGTACGCATTGGGTGTCTTGGAGCGAGAGTCTTTCGACAAAACCCCTTCGACCTCCGACGCCTCTTGAGCAACAAAGGGTGGCACGCCCTGAGGAACGAAGGGCGTGGTTGCCAGTTCACCACGCCCTTCGTTCCTCAGGGACGTGCCACCCAAGATCCTTCAGGCTACTCGAAGATGAGATAGCCGAAGCCCTCGGGCAGGACGTCCGTCGAGGCCGGCGTGCTCCATGACTGAAAACCCACGCCGGGCGCCACGCGCTGGGCACCCAGCGCCCAAACGTCGCCGGCGCGCGGATATCGGCCCGTCAACTGATCCAGCCCAATGGCCGCTTCGACCGTCCACGTGTCGTCTTTCGTCTCGGCGGCGACGAACCAGGTGGGGTTCCAGGAGGGGTCGCCCCAGCACGCCTCACGGTTCCAGCCGCGGTGGTCGACCGTGAGCCGATAATAGCTCACGTAGTCGCGGTCCAGGTCCAAGAGCACGTCGAGCCGGTCGTGGCCCGAGAGATCGGCGTCGCGCGGGCGGGGTCCTTTCGAGGTTGCATAGTCGACGCCCGGCGCCTGCCGGCACCGGCAAGCAAGGTAGAGGAACGCGTCGTCGTAGGCGAGTTTCAAGCCGGCCGGCCAACGCTCGTCGTCGCCCCCGCCGGTGCGGATCGGCGCGGCTTTGGCACGTTGCCAGAAGGGTTCGTCGAGGCGGCCGTCGAGTTTCGGTTTGGCCGCCGCCACGCACCGGAGGATCGGTTTTGGCGCGGAGCCGCTCGGCTTGGCCAGCCAGCTCTCGCCCTGGGCGCAGCGCCACCACGCATCGTGCTGCCGACGGTGCCGCTGGCTCATCAGAAATCGTTCGGCCGCGCCCGGGAAGCCACGCATCCGATCGGCCACCGACAGCGGAAAGCCGATTTCCGGTTCGGCGAACAACTCGGGTCGGGTCCGCTCGATCCGCTTGGCCAGCTCGGCCGCCCGGGCCGGCCGGTCTTCCTGAACCGAATGGTCGATCGCAAGGACCGACTTCGGCGCTTGTCCGTCGGTCTGGGTCGTCTTGCGCTGTGCGCGCTGGACGCGCCAGGCGGCCTCCGTGCCGGCATAGTACTGTACGAGCCACGCCAGGGCCTCGCCGGAGAGCGGATGCTCCGGATAGCGATCGGCCAGCAGTTCGAGCGTTTCGGCCGCCAACGGCCATTGGCCATGCTGATGATACTGTCGGGCCAAATGATACAGCACCCGGCCCGCACTGCGGGCGTCCATGCCCCGGGTCAACTCGCCGGTGGTGGCCAGCAGTTGCCGGCCGCCGAGCGTGTCGTTTTCCGAACGACGCAGGATCGCCCGGATGTTGCGTTGCTTTCGGGCGAGTTGCTCGAGGGTGGCGAGGTCTCCGGGCGGTGGGCCCAGCAAGTTGCGCCGCGCCGGGCCGCCGGGCTCGAGCACGATGCGGCTGAAGAAATCGTCTTTGGCGCCGTGCCGGTCGGTTCGATCGAGCATGAGTCGAAACCCCAGCGCCGCGGGACCCGGCGTGAATTGCTCTTCGAGCAGGCCTCGGGCATCGGCGGCGAGCTGGCCCAACGACTGGCCCAGGCGCTCGGCCAACTGTGCCCCGCTTACGGTGATCGTGGCGTCTGCGGCGCTTGCGCCGTAGACTTTTTTGACCTGCCACGGTTCCAGGCCGGCCTGGGTGATCTGGTCGATGTGGGACGTCGGATCGGCGGCCCGCCCGACGGCCTCGAGAACCGCCTGATTGACCAGATGCCCTCGCGGATCGTCGCCGGTGGGGCTTGGGCCGTGGGTGACCATGACCTCGGGCCGCCACAGCCGGATCTGGCGGACCAGCTGGGCCTGCAACATCTCCAGGCCGCGGCCGTCATTGGCCCGATCCCAGAACTCGACGATCGCTCGATCACCCAATTCCAATCCGGCCTGGCGGAGCGGGAATCGCCAGGCCACGGCGGCGTCGCTTCCACCCAGCCGGGCGATCGCCTCCTGCAATCGATCTTCGGGCGCCGCGCCGCGCCGCGGCGCGCCGTCCAGATCGCGCCGATTGAGGACCTCGACGACGCCCAAGTAGCCGTCGTTGCCGGAGAGTTGGGCCAACAGCTCCAGCGGCACGTCCTCGGGCCGGCTGAAGATGCAAACCAGCGCGGCTCGCGAGCCGCCGGCTCTCTGGCGGCGCCAACTGTGGCCGCCGTCTTCGGTGGCCAAGATGGTCCCCAGGGCTCCGACGGCCCAACCCCGTCGCTCGTCGACAAACGTGATGGCGTGAATCGGCACGTTGCAGCCGGTCGGATAAGCGGTCCAGTTCCGTCCGGCGTTTTCGGTTTGCAGGACGCGTGTGCCGGGTGAGCCGGCAACCCAGCATTTCGGCCCACGCACGGCCAGCGCCGCAAAATCGAAGTTCTGGCGGACCCCCTCGGGCAGTTCTCCCGGCGTGGATTGCCAGGTCATGCCCAAATCGCCCGTCAACATGAGCAACGCGCCGTCGCCGATGAGCCAACCCCAAGTCGGGCGGAGCAATTGCAGGCGGCGAAGGGTCCGCAATCCGAAGTCGGGCGAGCGCCCGGAGTCGATCGTTCCGCGGCGCAGGGCCGCCACCGCGCCGCGCCGACCGGCCAGGGCGCCGGTGGTCGGGTCGGTCAGATCGCCGGTGGTCCAGCCAGCCGAGTGGGCTCCGTGCAGCGGACGCCAGTCGCGGCCCCCGGTGGTGGTCACGAAAACGCCCGAGGGAAACAGGGCCGACGCGTCGCCCAGGGCGAAGCCGGTCTTTCGATCGAAGAAGCGGATTTTGCGGATCTTCGGCAACACCGACTTCGCGGTTTGTTTCCAGGTCCGGCCGCCGTCTTCGGTCGAGAGCAACACGCCCGAGCTGCCGTGGCGGTAGGGACGCGAGAAACCGCCGGCGGCCCAGCCGACGCGCTGGTCGAGGAACCAAACGGAGTACAACGGGCAGGCGACGCCCGGGCGCTGCAAGCTCCAGTGTCGGCCGCCGTCGCCGGTGTGCCAGATGGTTCCCCGATCGCCGACGGCCCAGCCCAGCGACGGTGAAACGAAGCAGACGTCGTGCAAACGGGCATCGGCGCGCATCTCGGCGGCGCGCATCGGATCGAAGGAGGGCTCGGTGGGCGAGACGGTTTGGCCGGTTGCGGTGTCTAGACTGAATACGCTCAGCAGAAGAGCGATCAGAATCGGTGCGGCCGACTGACGCAGAAGATGGATCATGCTCGGGGTTCCACGTAGGGTGCTACTGGCCGCTCGTTGGCCAGTGCATCTTGCGGGTGGCACCGATGATTTTCCGCGTTGGACGTCGTCGTTACCTGAGATCTCTTCGGAAAATCGTCGGTGTTGCCGAAGGCAACAAGAGGATAATGTTTGAACATCAAACACCTCTTGCCGCTGCGCGGCACCGACGATTCTGCGATTAGGCTCTCTGTGGATGACAACGCCCGCCGCGCAGAATCATCGGTGCTACCCGGCTTATTCTAGATGAAACGGTTGTTCGTCCCCAGGGCATTTGATTGTGGTCTTGGATCGGCCAAGAAGGGCGGTTTTCCCGGCACCCCCCCTTGCGTAGAATGGCAGGAGGAATCTCTCGATCTTCGTATGCAAAGGTGCTCATCGTGGCGGAATCCCCAATCCAGCAGTATCGTTACTTTCTCAAGGACTCGGTTCGCAAGACGATCGATTTTTCGCGCAGTGACCAGCATCGGGGCGTCGCGCCGCCGCCGATCGAAAAGCCGTTTCCGCCGGACGCGTCTCGGGTCGATCTGGCCGCGCCGGGGAAGTGGTCGGGCGTCGGTTCGATCGACCTGGAAACGGCCATGCGCCGGCGGCGAAGCTGGCGACGTTTTTCGGGCAATCCGCTGTCATTGGACGAGCTGTCCTTCTTGCTTTGGGCCACGCAAGGCGTCCGGCGGCAGTTGAACTCGGGCACCGCGCTGCGGATCGTTCCCTCGGCCGGGGCGCGGCATGCACTGGAGACCTACGTCTCGGCGCTGGATGTCGAGGGACTCGAGCCGGCCTTCTACCGCTACCTGCCGCTGGAGCACCAACTCCTGCTGGAGTTTCGCGAGCCGGACGCAAGACGCCTGATCGCCCGGGCGGCCATGGATCAGCAGTTCGTCGCCGAGGGAGCCGTCGTCCTGTTCTGGACGGCCATTCCCTACCGCATGGAATGGCGCTACGACCTGGCGTCCCATAAGGTGATCGCCATCGACGCCGGCCACGTCTGCCAAAACCTCTACCTGGCGTGCGAGGCGATCGGCGCGGGCACGTGCGCGGTGGGGGCCTACGACCAGGAGCGGATGGACCAGTTGCTGCGGGTCGACGGGAACGACGAGTTCACGATCTACCTGGCCCCGGTCGGCAAGATCGCGTCGGCTGAGGATCTGCCGGTTTAGCGGTTCGTCACACTTGTTGTGTTGGGTTGATCGTTTAGCGGGGCCGCTTGCGGCCCGTTGCCACGGCGGTGTGTTTGTGCGAAATCAACGGCGGGCAAGCCTGCCCGCTAAACGGTCGACTCCACCCTTTGAGATTGACAGACCACCCGCGCGTCACTCGAACCGCACGAGCAGCTCGCCGATGGTCCGCTTGGGCACGTGGTGCACGCCTTGTTCGTCGCGCCAGTAGACGACGTCGGTCGGGTCCTTGGCGTTTTCCAGGACGACCGTTTCGTCGGGCACGCCCAGGGCCAGCACGAGACAGATGCCGTATTCTTGGGGAATATGGAAATCGTGCCGCAGTCCGTCGCGGTCGATCGAGCCGACCATGCAGCCGCCCAAGCCGCGCTCGACGGCCCCGAGCAGGATACTCTGGGCCGCGATGCCCACGTCGACCGTGTACTGCTTGCTGATGCGGGTATCGCCGAGGATGACGATGTAGCCGGTGGGCCGCTCGGTTTGGGCCGCCCCCGGCCAGTTCTTCAACTCGGCCGCCCAGCGGAGATGCGAGAAGAGCTTCGCGTTGGCTTCCGGCTCGCAGACGATCATGAACCGCAGCGGCTGGCGATTGGCCGCCGAGGGACACAGCCGAGTCAGCTCGACCAGTTCGAGGAGCGTCCGCGGGTTGAGCGGCTCGCCGGCGCGAAACCGGCGGTAGCTGCGGTTCTGGGTCAACAGATCGCAGATATTCATGATTTTCTCCTGCACGGCCTGTTGGTTAGTGAGTCGCCGGCTCCATTGTAAGCGCCTATCCGAAAACCAGCATGGGGGTGGCTGGGGCATAGCGAAGCGGTGCCCCAGATGGGCAAACACTGGGTCTTCGCTTCGCTCCAGACCCAGCCACCCAAAACACCCAAGCCGTAAGTGTATGCGGTGGTTGGTTTTTTGACCAGCCGGGCGGGGAAATCGGGATTTCTTGGAAAATTCCTCCCGAAAGCTATTGACGTACCGGGTCAACTGTACTAAGATAGCTAGTACAGTTAATCCAACGCGAGGCGGCCATGGAATTTCGTATTGATGCCTCTAGCCGATTGCCCATCTACCGGCAACTGAGAAACCAGTTTCGCCAGGCGATTGCCCGGGGAAGACTCCGGCCCGAGCAACGGTTGCCCTCGGTCCGCGAGTTGTCGCGGACGCTGGTCGTCAACCCGAACACGATTGCCCGGGTCTACACCGAGTTGGAGCGTGAAGGGATGCTCAACACGCGTCCCGGGCTGGGTGTCTTCGTCGCGGAGCCGAAGACGGAGTTGACGAAAAAGGTGCGCAAGGAACGGCTGGCGGAATTACTCGATCATTTTCTGACCGAGGCGGTTCATTTGAGCTTCTCGGCGGCGGAGGTCGTTTCGTTGGTCGGCGAGCGGGTGGGCCAGTTTGCGTGGCAGTCGGAGAAATAACCATTTGTACAGGAAGGGAACCACAGATGAACACAGATGAACACAGATAAGGAAAGGAAATTAGACTACTTCGGCGTAACGTGCTCAGAATAGGTAGTATCGATCATTTTCATCTGTGTGTATCTGTGTCCATCTGTGGTTCCCCAAAAAGAAGCGACGGACAAGACCATGTCGAACGTGATTGAAACCCAACGCTTGACGAAATACTACGGGCCGAAGTGCGTGGTCGATTCGGTCGATTTGCACGTTTCGCAGGGTTCGGTCTATGGGCTGCTTGGGCGCAACGGGGCGGGCAAGTCGACGATTATCAAGATGCTCCTGGGGTTGGTGCAGCCGAACTACGGCCGGGCCGAGCTGTTCGGCGAGCACGTGGACGCGTTGCGGCCGGAGACGCGCGGACGGATCGCCTACCTGGCCGAGGGCCACCCGCTGTATCGGTGGATGAAAATTCAAGAGGTCGTGCAACTGACGCGATCGTTCTACCCTGGTTTCAACCGCGAGCTGCTCGATCAGATTCTCGACCATTTCGAGCTTTCGCCGAGGGCGAAGATCCGCCGGCTTTCCAACGGCCAACGGGCCCAGGTTTCGTTGGCCTTGGCCGTGGCCCAGGATCCGGAGCTCTTGATCCTCGACGATCCGACGCTGGGACTGGACACGGTCGTGCGGCGCGATTTTCTCGAATCGTTGATCCAGATCATTCAGCGCCGAGGGCGGACCATCCTGTTCAGCTCGCACATCCTGGGCGACGTCGAACGGGTGGCCGACCGGATCGGGATTCTGGTCGACGGTGTGCTCCGGGTCGACTGCCCGACCGAGCATTTCAAGGAATCGGTCAAGAAGGTGGTGCTCGAATTCTCCGGCTCGCCGCCGGAGTTTCCGGCCTGCGCGGGTCTGGTCAGCAACAGGACATTGGGCAACAAGATCGAGCTGGTGATGGTCGGCTGCAACCGCGAGCAGCAAGAGTTAGTTGAGTCGCTTTCGCCCGAGGTGGTTGAGGTCGTCGATCTGAATTTGGAGGATGCGTTCATCGAATACACGCGCGGGCCGCGTCGCCGGCTGCCGATTTTCGTGGGAGAGGAATCTTATGTTGACGGGACTGGCACGCAAAGCACCGTGTGAAGCGCAGGAGGTGCCTGGGCCATAGCGTAGCGCTGGCCCAGACGTCTGCCCCACTGGGCCTTCGCTTCGCTCATTCCCAGCCACCCTTTTGGTTTTTGTGGGAGAGGAATCCAATGTTAACGGGACTGGCACTGAAAGAACTGCGTGAGATCGTCTGGATTGCGGTGGCCGCGATGGTGGTCTACTTCCTCATTCTTGTGGCGGCCACCGGCATCGGGCTGGCGGAACGGTCGCCATGGAGTGAAGCCCACAAGCTCCCGTTCAACGTCGAGATCACGATGAACTTCGTCCTGGTGGGGGCGTGTCTGGCGGTTGGCTTGGGGCTGCGTCAGACGGTGGGCGAGAGTGCCCGGGGCACGTTTCAGTTTCTGTTGAACCGGCCGGCGAGCCGACGGGCGTTGATCGGCACGAAGTTGCTCGTCGGCGGCGGGGTCTATCTGGTTCTTGCGGTGGCGCCCTTGCTTCTGTACGCGTGGTGGGCGGCGACGCCGGGGACGCACGCGAGTCCGTTTGCGTGGTGGATGACCGTGCTGGCCTGGCAGGGGTGGCTGGGCGGGAGCCTTCTTTACTTGGGCGCGTTTCTGGCCGGGCTCCGGCCCGGGCGATGGCACGGCACGCGCCTGTTGCCGCTGGTGGCGGCGGCGGGGCTGACGGGTCTTTGTACGTTCTTTCCGTGGTCGTGGGCCATCGACGCGCCGCTGGTTGTGCTGCTGGACGCGTTGCTGGTGGCGAACATATTCTACGTGGCCCGGACGAGAGATTTCTCCTGAGTGAGTGAGATGATGAACAAGCGAAACGGGATCTGGCAGCCTTGGTTTCTCTCGGCGATGGTTGCGCTGGGATTCGGCATTGTCTGGGCGATCGTGGTTGCCTACGGAGACGTGTTTGTGGAGGAGGCGACGCGGATGAATCAGGTTTACAGGGGCATCGAGGTTTTCGGCGACGGGACGCCCGTGGTCAAGACCTATTGCCCCAACAGGCTTCCTCCTTTCACGTATGAGACGCTTGACGGCAAACCGATCGAGCTTCCCGAGCAGAGGGATCGCCTGAACAGTGCATGGCTTCCGGCCCCGTGTCGGTGGCGCGAGCGATGGTTGAGTCCGGGCTGGGAATACCGCCTGCGGAGTTACTTCGACAACAACTCCTCGCCATGGGTTAACTGGTGTCTCATGCCCGATCGGAAGACGAAAGGTTCCGCCTATTTGGAGGGCTACGATTCGGAGAGCAAGTTATGCGTCGGCTACATCGGGCGCAACGGTTTTCAGAGGGAGCGACCATCGGGGGATGCGTGTTTTTCGATACCGAGCTCGGAGTCCGGGCCTTTTCACGGCGCGGTTCTGAACGTGCAGGGCCACCGCTGGGGAGACTACGTTTTTTCGCCAGGGAATATCCTTATCGGCTCCCCTTGGTCCCCTGTCATTCTTCTCGTTTCCGACGGCCAACTCCTCAGGGTGGATCTTCGGGACCGGTCGGTCCATCCTGTTTGGAAGTCGTCGGAAGTGCTCGGGATCGGAGATATTGGGCTGAAAACGCCGCCCGGGAAGGGGCCAAGTGAGGGAGCGTCGCGTGTGAAGCTCTTCCTGGTGCTGCGGACGGCGGATGAAATCGTGCTGCTCGATGCTCGCGGCGACGAGGCAGACCGTTTCGTCATTCCGGAGGCGCTTCGTTCGAAGACGTTCCAATTCTATTTATTGAGTGAAACGGCCGCCATGTTTCAAGGTTCCCGTCAGTTCTTTCGAAAGCCTTTTGAGAGGTTCAGCTTCTTCTGGGTCGACAGCCAGGGAAAGGTCGAGAGGAAGCCGCGGTCGGTCGATCTGCCCCGGTATTCTCTGCTTGCGTCGCAGCCATGGTTTGGCGCGGTGGCCGTGCCCGCTCCCGTACTGGCGACCCCGGGAGTTCTTCTCATCGCGGCAAAGCTGTACACCGGGTCGGGTGAATGCTCGGACTATCCAAGCGCCTTGGCGGCCGTTGTTTCCGACACGTGGGCCGCGCTGGTCGCGGTGAACCTGCTGGGTATCGTCCTGGCCTGGGTCTGCTATCGGCGGCAACGGCGCTACGCCCAGCGGTGGACTTGGGTCTGGGTGGGCTTTGTGTTTCTGTTCGGGTTGCCCGGGCTGGTCGGTTATCTGTTTCACCGGAGATGGGCGGCCGTCGAACCGTGTCCCAGTTGCGACACTCCGGCTCCGCGAGATCGGCCGGCGTGCTTCGAGTGTGGGCAAGACTTCCCCCGGCCGGCGATGAAGGGGACGGAGGTGTTTGCGTGAGAGCAGTAGGCAGTAGGCAGTAGGCAGTAGGCAGCGGGCAGTAGGCAGTAGGCAGCGGGCAGCGGGCAGTTGATAGCGTCGGGCGGAAGCCCGACGGCTCAAAGCGGGGGGCGTGCTCGCACGCACCGAAGAACGCGGCCGGCCACGTCGCTCCCCGGCCCGGGATTAGGAAAACATCCCTATCGGACGCTTCGACGGAAGGGTCCGATTCTGCTCAGGCCGCTCGTCCGCCGCACCACCAGCGGACGGCGGCCTCTCTTTTTGCACACAACCAGGGTAGCACCGATGATTTTCCGCCAAAGATGTTACCAGCGTGTTCGACCTTTTCGGAAAATCGTCGGTGTTGCGGAGCAACAAGAGGCAAGACTTCCGGGAACACTGATCTTCGCTAATCGACACTCATGAAAAGAATCAGTGAAGATCAGCGAAAATAAGTGTTCCTCTACTGCCTTCGAGTTCTTGGAAACTCGCTCAAGGGCAGAATTTCTGGATCGTTAAATACCTCTTGCCGCTCGCGCGGCACCGACGATTCCGCGATCACACGAGTCCTTGCTGGCAGCATCTATCCCGCGGAATCATCGGTGTTACCCAGCTATGGGACTGGGCCGCCGCTGCGCTATGGTCCAGGCACCCTGCGTCCGGTGGGCGATGCCCACCCTACTTCCTGACGTCGTAGGCGTAGAGGAAGTTGCCGTGGCGGATGTAGAGGCGTCCGCCGCAGACGACGGGGTGGGCCCAGGTGTCGCCCTCGCCGCCTCGGGGGATCCTGAATCGGCTGATCAGCTCGTACCGATTCGGGTTTGCCCTAACCAGGCCGACGTGCCGCTTCTCGCTCATCGTGTAGAGCATTCCGTCAGCGCAGGTGATGGGTCCCTTGCCGACGCCGCGCTGGACCCACATCGTTTCGCCCGTCTTCCAGTCGAGGCAAACCCACTTGCCGCGGCCCGACTTGTGAGCGGCTCCGTAGATGTAGCCGTCCAACAGCACGACGCCGCCGTGGTGGTTGTCGAGGTCTTTGGATTGCCACACCCTCCGGACGTGGGCCGTCTTGCCGCGGACGTGGAGCTTCAAGAGCTCCGAGCCGCTCGTGCCGTAGCCCGAGCTGATGAAGACGTGTCCGTCGTGATAGACGGGCATCAGGGCATTGACTTGCCACTCGGTCGGGTGAGGGTGGCGAAAGAGCAGATCGCCGCCGTCGGCATTCACGCCGATCAGGGCCTCGGCGGTCATCGTCAGGATCATCCGCAGTCCCTTGTACTTGGCCAGCACGGGCGAGGCGTAGCTGATCGTGTCGCCCTCGGCGCTGGGCGATTTCCACAGGGTCTTGTGGGTTCTCTTGTCCAAGGCGACGACGGCCGTCTTGGGTCCGCCCGGGCAACAAATCAAACGGTTGCCGTCGATCAGGACCGATTCGGCCAGCGCCCATTGAGGCCGCTTGCCGTCGAACGCATCGAGCATGTTGAAGGCCCAGATGCGCTTGCCGGTCTTAGCGTTCAAGCAGATGAGATTGCCCGTAGGGCTTTCGTGGTAGAGGTGGTTGCCGTCGATCGTGGGCGTTCCCCGCGCGCCGGGAAACCGATCTTTTTTGTAGGCCTTGCCGTTTTTGACCTGCCATCGCATTTTTCCCCGCATGTCCAGGGCCGTGATGATCATCTCATCGCCGACGTTGCCGGCCGTGTAGATCAGCCCACGGGCCATGGTGACTCCGGCAAAGCCCTCGCCGATGCCTTCGGCCGTCCAGGCCAGCGGCGGTCCATCGTCGGGCCAGCTTTCCAGCAGGCCCGTGTCGGTCGAGATGTTGTCTGCCCTTGGACCGTGGAACCGGGGCCAATAGGCCTCGTCGCCCGCGGAGACGGCCGGCCGGCAAGCACCGAGGGCACAGACCAGCGCGACGCAACCAATCGAGACGACCAGGCACCTCATCGAGACGACTCCTTCGAGAGACAGGTGGGTGGGGCCGGTGCGGTGCAATAAGCTAATGCTCTGTCACATTAGTTTTTCTGGGTGGGTGCCACTGGCGTCTCGCCAATGTTCTTGGGTAAAGGCACGGGCAAGATGCCCATGGCACCCTGAGATATTTCTGTGACAGAGTATTATTGATGTTTGCCTGGAGAATGACCCGGCCAGTCAACCTATTTAGCCCATTTACCGGCCTCCCGTTGGTCGGCCTCGGTTCATTCGCCGTGCAAACGTCAATAGTCTAACCGTTTGACGTAACCAGTTCCACAGCCTGGCTGCAAAGTGCGCTCGGAATTCGGTCGCGGGGTGGTTGACATGGGCGTGGACGAGAGGGCCGGCACGTCGCCGAAAGCATCGCCCTGGCGGAAGCCCGGGTTTTTGGGGCGGCCAAGAGACTTCCTTGGCGCCGGCAGCCGGAACTCAACTTCTGGCCAGCATGCGACGCCCCTTTTCGATGGCCGGCCTGCGGACCGGCTCGGTCATCTTGTAGACCTCGTCCCACATGGCCTCGTCGGCGTCGGTCCACTGGCAGCCCCGGCGCGGCATGGCTTTGGCGGCCGTCTCGTAGAGCTTCTTCTTGCCGAAACCCTTGGTCACCCTGCCGTCGAGGAACCAGGCGAAGCTGGGAAGGAACTTGGGCGCCAGTTTGCCGGTGGCGGCCACCAGCGCCATGGCGCCGACGTAGGCCCCCGTGTTGAGCAACGTTCCGATCGACGTCTTGGTATGGTCGCCGATGAGCGAACCGACCTTGGTCGAGCCGGTGTCGATCGGCCGACGCCCGTCGAGCGTGACCGTAACGCCGGAATAATCGTTTTTCAAGTCGCTGTTGGTCGTCAGCGCCCCGAGGTTGACCCATTGGCCCACGTACGCATGGCCGAGAAACCCGTCGTGATACTTGTTCGAGTAGCCCTGGATGATCGATTCCTCGACCTCGCCGCCGACGCGGCAGACGGGCCCGATCGACATGCCTTCACGACACTTCGCGCCGAAGAGGATCGACTTGCGGCCGACGTAGCAGGGCCCTTCGATCCGCGTGAAGGGATGCACCTCGACGCCCTCGTCAAGGTAGATCGGACCGTGCTCGGCGTCGAGCACGACCATCGGATGGATCAAGGCGTCGCGGCCGATGTAAATGTCTTTCTTGCTGCCGCGGATGGCGCCGGGCTGTTCGACCGTGCCCTCGATCCCGCCGCGCTGCGTCGCGGCGAAGTCCCTGGTGATCTGCTCGGGGTTTTCGAGGATGAGATCCCACGTGTAGTTCCACAAAGGCAACTCGCACGCGCACGGCTGCAACGAGGCCTTGGCCGATTCCACCAGCGCGTCGATCGACTCGGTCTTGAGCTTGCCCAGCTCGCTCTTGGCGACGCGCAGAAGAAGACAATTGCCCTGTGCGTCCAGCTCGATGCGGCTGGGCCCGGCCACCTCTTTGGGAAGCCCTTCGGCCTTGACCCGAGGGCTGAGGACCAGCAAGTCGTCGCCGGAGAGTGAAGCCGGATCGTTGAGGGGCCAGTCGGTGCGCGCCCGATAGGCGTCGGCCATGTACGCCGGGCAGAAGCACGCCACCGTGGTGGGATGGACCTGGGCAATGAGCTTCTCGGCCAGCGAGGTGATGCCGCAGCGCAGCTCCCAAATCGGCCGGCTCAGTGCCAGGGGGTAGAAATGGAAACGGTTCTCGGTGAGCTGGTCCAGCAGGATTAAGCGCATAGAGGGTCGACTCCTTGAAAAACCTCGGCTCGTCTACGGGGCGTCGGGCATCTTGGCCTGAATCCACTCGTAGTAGTCGAGCATCTTCAACTGACTGGCCGCCTCGCGGTCGACAATGACCATCGCGTCGCGGTGCAACTGCAGCGCGCTGGCCGTGATCATGCTGGTGACCGGGCCCTCGATGGCCGCCGCAATGGCCGCCGCCTTGGCGCGACCGTTGGCCAGAAGCAGCAGTTTGTGAGCTTCGACGATCGTGCCCACCCCCATCGTGATCGCGTAGATCGGCACCTCTTCGGGCGTATCGAAGAAACGGGCGTTGTCCTCGATCGTCTGCTTGGCCAGGGTTTTGATCCGGGTGCGCGAACCGAGCGAGCTGGACGGCTCGTTGAAGGCGATGTGGCCGTCACTGCCGATGCCCAGGATCTGCAAGTCGATGCCGCCGCAACTGTTGATCTGCTCTTCGTACCATTGGCAAAACGCCGCGTAGTTGTCGGTCGTGCCGGAGGGGATATAGATATTCTGAGTCGGGATATTGATGTGCTTGAAGAGGTTCTCGTGCATGAAGTAGTGGTAGCTTTGGGGATGTCGCCGCGTCAGACCGACGTACTCGTCCAGGTTGAACGTCGTG
>Ga0315543_1001277_pt1 | contig 27706 bp, 30 predicted proteins | sample SalMarSW160210MG_2_FD_203098 | JGI IMG/M metagenome (GOLD analysis project Ga0315543, IMG submission 203098) | Salt marsh sediment microbial communities from the Plum Island Ecosystem LTER, Massachusetts, United States - Salt Marsh Sediment SW1601-210 ... | reverse complement strand
GTTGTTATGACAACATATGTTATTAAGAAGCAGATGTTCAGCGAGAAGGCTCTTCGCAGAATGGGAAACGGTAATGTGTGGAAACCAGTAGTCAAAACTAAAGTTAGACCTCCAACTGATGAATGTGGATTCCATGATTGGCTCTGGATGCTCATATCTAAGTATGGAGAAGGCGTTTACCATATAATCCGTAACCAAGAGAAGGGCGAAACTGCGGGTTTCAAACCTGTCTGCCTATGCAACATTAACAAAAATAGCATAATTATAGAGAGAGGTTATAGTCAGATTAAAAGCCATCCGGGTTTCAGTGCTAGACGGCAAGCGTACTTTAAGAATGTGTGGAATCGTAGCCGTTTTGGTAGGCAATTAGTTAAGGTGAGATAAATTGGTTAAACGTAAGAGTGTGTTTTCTGGTTCATTAGTTGCGTTGATTGTTTTCTTTTTTATTGGTCCCCTTGACGATATTTTGTTTGTTTCTATTGTGTCTAAATTCCTTTTTCAACTAAGTTGGCTAGAATCGTTGCTTATCAGTTGTGTGGTTGGGGTGCTTGTTTTTCTGTTTTTGGAGTTGAAAGATTAGCGTATTCGCGCAGTGAACATTTAGAGCGTAGTTAATTTTAAATATTTCTCTAGTTATTAGACCTGTAATGACTAGCATGACTAGAAAGAGACGTGCGCGCACAAAAGATAATGTTCTTGATGGCAAAGAGGTTAGGATCGTCAGAGCTGCTATTGAAACTGACAGGGAAAGGCTTTGTATTGATGGGATACTTTTTACGGGTTTTCGGCGTGGAGAGCTTGTTCACATGACGGAAGATTGGGTTAGAAGAGGCAAGATTCAAGTTCCAAGTGAAATGCCATGTGACTGTTGGGAGTGCAAAAAAACTCTTTATCGAACTGTGAAAAGGAATGGAAAGCGTGTTAAAGAGGTTAAGAAACCTTCAGGTGTGTGGATGCCTAAAACTGAGGCTGGAGCTAGGGGAATACCTCTTAATGTTTTGTCACGTGAACTGTTTGATTGGTACTTCAAGAATCATCATGCTGTCCGGAAGCTTGTGCCATGTACTCGAAGCGTTTACTATACTATACATGATGTACTGTATCCAAGAATTAAGAATCAGCTTACACATGAACTTATTCCTCATGGTTTGAGAGGAACTTTTGCTAGTCGTTTAGCTGAACAAAAAGTGGGGTCTATGAAGCTTAAGGAGATTATGGGTTGGGACAGTGTTGATGTTGCTAATTCTTATGTTGCGATGTATGCTCCGTCTAAGGAGGCGGAGGGCTTAACTATTGAGTCTTTTGTGGACGTCTAGGTGAAAAGATTTGGTTAAGAAAGGGTTTAGTCCTCATAAAAAGCGGGGCGCTAAACAGTTAAGTTCTCCATTAGAAGTTCCGCAAGGTAAGGGACAATGGAATAATAGACAATATTTCACTGACAAAGAGAAACGAATCCGCAAGATAGATAATTCTCAAATTCAAGTCAAAAGATTCATTCACACTGAAGGAATAAAAATAGAAAACGATAAAGTTCTGAAACCGTTAGTTGGGAGAATCCGTTGGCAAGGGAAAATAGAGAAACATGAAACTCAAGAATATCAAGCAATAAAAGAATTGGGAGATTTACCACATATTCCAAAGGATGTAACTATGGTGAACAGAAATGGAGTTCCTCACTTAAAACGTGATAACTATCTGATTTTGGAAGACTCTGACTATAAAACCCTTAACCGTGACGATCTTATTAGTATTGAAAAAACCATTAGAGAAGCTAACAATCGTGGTTGGAACATTAATGATGAAATCCAAGTTGGAGTTGACACAAAGCGTAGTGAATATGTTGTTTACGACTGGTCAGCTTCATTTAAACGAACATCTGATGTACAAAAAACTAATGATGAGGTAACTGCAAACATTCTTATAAACAAATTATGGAACAAAGCTAGATATACTGATTATATTCAAGCTAGAGAGTGGGCAGACAAGGAAAGATTTAAACAAAGAATAGAGGGTTACAAAAGAGGAGATAAACCCAAATATAATTATACATACATGAGTTTTGCTAGACCAGCATCATTTTTAATATCAAAACGTGATATTCCTGAAGGAGATATAATTGTTCAAGACATTCAACGAAGTAAACCTTGGCAACCCTTAGGATTAATTCATACTGAAAAACCGATTCCACAGAACATTCTTAAAATGACAGAACTGACACCAACAAAATATGAGTTTCAATGAGTTAATTGTGAACTACCACCTAACAAGTTAGGTGGCTTCAAGGCTCAAATAGGATGTTTCCATCCCATCTGATAACCTTTGCCAAGCCCACATCAGCACTACTCCTTCCCAAAGGTTGGAGATACTTATTGAGGATATTAGATGCCCCGTTTACATCAGCATTTATTTTCAAGCCACATTCATTGCAGATATATAATCCCCGCGTTTTTCTATTCCTCTTCCTCACCTTACCACATCCACTACATGTTTTTGATGTAGATTTCTCGTTCACCAGCACTAACAATATGCCCTCTCTTCTAAGCTTATAGTAGAGGGTTGTGGTGAACTGACTGAAACTCCATGCATGAAATTTCTGATTATTTTTTCTCCCTAGACTTCTTGCTCTTGACAGTTTTTTAGGACTCTTTGTATCTGACCGTTGCTTACGGATATTCTTTAGGTCGCCGACAATGATAACATTCACATTTGCTTTTAGACAATCCTCGGTTATTGCTTTTGTCTGTGCATGAATAATGTGTTTGATTTGCCGTCTTTTCTTTCGAGCTAGTTCCGAAAGTTTTTTGCTCCACTTCTTTTTTCCCTCGCTCTGTTGCGTTATTATGCTTTGGACTCTAGCGATTTCTTTGTTGAAATATCTTTGAATTGTTAACAAACCTTTTCCAGTGTATATTTTTGCTTCTCCATCCTTTTTCACCGTTGTTGCAGTATTAATTATTCCCAAGTCAATACCCATTGCTTGACCTTCTTGTTTTAGAGGCGGTTCTTCAACCTTGTAAACTATGTTAGCAAAACCATTTTTGATTTCAATTCTAACAATATTTTTTTTAGTTATTTCTACTCCTGGCTGGAGCTGATACTCTATCCAAAGATAAACTTTTTTTCTTAGAGATAGCCGTATTCTATGATTTTCAATTTTGATGGCAAAACTTGTGAATGTTATGGTGCTTACACTATTCTTTTTTCTGAACATAGGCGGGTTAGCGGTTGCATCCGTTTTTCTCAAACTGAACCATGAGCGATATGCCTCAGAAAGTTTATGCATTACTGCTTGTGCTGTGTGGCTATGAACTTTTCTGCACCAAAAATCATTCTTGAATATTCGTTGTAACTCATAGTAAGACGGTATTTTACCCGTTTTTTCCCATTGTTCACGGCAGTAATAGTTGGCTTTGTTCCAGATTTTAGTGCAGAGATTTCCCACTTCTTTGAGTTCTGAGTATTCTGGAATCTTCGCTCTAACAGTAAGATACATAATTATATCTTATCTATAAAAACATATAAAAGTTGTGACTCATCCACCCTACAAGTAGAGTGGACTTCTCACAACAAAGTTTTTTAAATAGAGTCTGTCTATTCGTTCTTATGGAGTTTGGTTCTATTGGATAGAAGAACCGCTTTGATTATAGTTGCTGTTGTGGCTACTGTTTCTGTTGTTGCTGTGTCGGTTGCTTGGCTCTATTTCAGCAGCCAAGATGAAGAGTTTTCGTTTTCTGATTTGCTTAACATCTTCAATCCAGAAGACAATGACGATTCTGAAGACTTGCTAGACCTTGACGATGAGGAGATTCCAGATCGTGACGATGAAGATTGTAGGCTTCCCTCAGCTATCAGTATTTTTGTGAATCCTTCTGTTGTGGATATGGGAGACTGGATTCTTGGCACAGCCTCAACTGACGGATATAATTTTGCGATAACCACAAAGGTTGCTCATAAGGGAAGCGGTCAAAGTCAAAGTGTGGCAGGTTGGGTTGATTCTGATGGAAGATATGAACTTGCGCAGCCAGTTAATCTTCCGGGGTATTGGGAGTTTCAGACTACCGCAGAGAATGGCGTGAAAAGTAATGTTGCGTATTTGACTGTGAGGGGCATTCAGGTTAATCTTGAGGCGAGTCACTACAGCAAAACTTTCAGGGATAGCCTAGAGTTGAGGGCACTTACTCATTATGCTGGTGCGGATGTGCTGTTTGTGGCGATTGACCATGATACGGGAACTAGTACCCCGTTGGGAACTGCACGAGCTAATAGTGGCGGTTACGCGACTTTATCGTATAACTTTGACAGTTTCGCTAATGGAAACTATGAGATAGACGCTATTGTTGGCTCTGACTCTGCAACAAGTTGGGGCGGTACTTCATGGCTTGAAATCGGGCGATAAGTGTTCGTTGCGTGAACATTAACAAGGTGATATTTTTAAATAGTTAGTGTGTAGAGTATATTTGGGTTAATGTGTTGAATTGGAAAAGAACTGTAGGTCTAATCCTTTTGGTTGCCGGAATCGTTATCGCCTGTGTTGGCTACGTTTCCAGCGTCTTTTCTATTGGAACCTTAACTATGGAGATTACTGATGGCGTGACTGGTGAGGGAATAGAAGGCGCATATGTTTACGTCTTTGAGGGAGGCGGAGGCGTAGAACCTCCAGAAAACGGCACTTTCATTGGCGTAACTGATGCGTCTGGAAGGGTTTCAACTGTTCTTGGAGGTTTCTATAGGGTAGGCGTGATTGCGGAAAATTACGTGAACATTGAGGGTCAAGGCTTGCTTGTTAACAATGATATGTACAGCTACTTTGGCGCATGTGGTGTAAATCGGGACATAACATATCCTGTCGAGTTGATTGAAGGTGATGGTCCAACTGTTCCGGTTGACCCATATAATCCAGACCCGTTTGTTCCGTTTGTTCCTGTTGATAACGGCGAAGACGATGAACCTGAAATCACGGAACCATTCAGTGTTCCTTTAGCTGCTGTTGTTGTTGGCGCGGTTGTGTCCTGCTGTGGTGTCGGATTTATCGCTGTTGACAAATACGTGGATTAGATCATAATGGTATTATGTGAATGCGGGTGTGGCGAAACCGTCAAAGTAGGAAACAGGTTCATTCATGGTCATCAAAGTAGAGGAAAAAATAACCCTTTTTATGGAAAACAGCATACTGCTAAAACCAAAACTAAGATAAGTACTGCTGCTATAACTCGTTGGCAAGATTCAGAGTATCGAAAAAACCATTCTGGAAAAAATTCTTATATGTTTAGAAAACCCTCTCCAATGAGGGGAAAAAAACATTCTGCTGAAACAAAGAGGAAGATGAGTGAATCTGGTAAAATAAAAGTTTTCTCAATTGAGCATCGAAAAAATATGGGAAAAGCTACTAAAGCTCGTTGGCAAGACCCAGAGTTTAGGAAAAAGATGAGTGACGCTCATAAGGGAGAAAAAAGTTATTGGTTCGGAAAACATCTTCCTGCTGAGTCTATAAAAAAAATAGGTGAAGCACTGAAGGGAAAAAACGGTTATTGGTATGGAAAAACTGGTCCAAATAAGGGAAAACACATGCCTTTAAAACAGAGAAAAAAAATTAGGGACTCCATGAAAGGAAAACATGCGGGAGAAAAAAACCCCATGTTTAGAACAACTTCACCTTTTAAGGGAAAACACCACACAGAAAAAAATAAAAGAAAATTGAGTGAAAATATTAAAACCCTTTGGAAAAACCCAGAGTATAGAAAGCATATGACTGAAATCCAGATGGGGGAAAACGGTTCTAATTGGAAAGGAGGCATAAGTAAGATGCCGTACGCATTTGACTTCAATGAAAATTTCAAAAGACAGATTAAAGAAAGAGACAATTACACTTGCCAAAACCCAAAATGTGATCGCACATGCACTAAATTATGTGTCCATCACATCGACTACGACAAGCAGCACACTCACCCAACCAATGTAGTTACGTTATGTATTGGCTGTAATACGAAAGCAAATTATGATAGACCCTTTTGGAAAGCTTTGTACAGTAGAATTGTGCAAGATCGCATAAAAGAAACGGAAATGCATGTTCAATTAGTGGAGGTCAAATAAATCATGTCAGTAGGCGATACACTAGAAAACGTAGCATTTGTAGTTATAATTGCATCACTTTTAGTAGGCTTCTATGAAAGCAGCCAAGACTTGGGAGAAATGACTTCACTTTTAGATGATGCAATAGAGTCACCTACTACATTTGGGGTAGGAATGGCAATTTGGACTATAAGTTTGGATACGTGGACGCCTGGAATTCCAATAAAATCTCTTCCCGTGTGGTTGCAATGGCTTTCGATTCCATATTTTTTTGCGGAGGGCTACATACCACATTTCAGTCTTTGGACAGCTTTATTCGCTCTTGTTGTGTCTGTGGTTGTGACGTTTTTGGTTTTGCATTTGACGGATCTAGAGTTCCAGTGGTGGGGATTGTTGATTGCAGTTGTCACATTTTTATTAGCATGGTGGGGTTGGCATGCGATAACATTTTTTGGTATAGGGTTTGGGGCGGATATGATGGGTCTAGGCAGTGATGTTGGTTATCAGGTTTGGAGAAATGCTGTGGAGAGTACGAGTGGTCCTTTGCTTCAGTATTTCTTTTTTGCGACTATTCCTTTGAGTTGCTGGATTTTATATCGAAAGGTTGCTACGCACATAATTTAGGTGATGAATGTAATGGATTGGTTTTCTGATTTTGATTTGTGGGTGATTCTTGGGGAGATTTGGAAGCTGATTTTGTGGGCTGCAAATAAGTGTTGGGAGCTGCTTGTTTGGCTGTATTCGAGTTTGGTTCCTTATGTTGGCGAGTTCGGGGCAATATTTCTTATTGGCATGTTATTTTTGGTTCCGTCTATGATAGTTTTTGTTCGTTTCGTTAATAGTAGTCAGGCGGGTATTGAAGGGTTTAGTCATGGTGTTATGGGGGTTTTCTTGAAGATTTTTGGCGTGTTTTTGGTGACTATGCTGATTCTGTTTGTTCTGAGTTCTGCTTAGACTGTTCGCGCAGTGAACGGTGGGTCTAGACAAGTATTTTAAAAGAAAATTTTAAAAGCGAAGATGGATTAACATAATTAGTGTAATTATAAATGTCGCTAAAGAAAACGCCGAAACGGTTCAGAAAAGCTTTTTTTGCCCTAATTTTAATTGGGCTTCTAGTAGGTACTTTCGCTTCGGTTCTGGATTTTGGGTTTGTTCCATCCGTTTACGCGACAGAAATTTTCAGTGACGGTTTTGAGAGTGGAGACTTAAGTGCATGGAGTGGCAACACCACATCTGGCGGTGGGAGTATAGACGCATCCTCTACTTACGCAAAAAATGGCACCTACAGCGCAAAAGCAACAGAAATTAATGACGCTGGCGACAAGGCTTGGGCATATACAGCAGTTACAGGTGCAACAGCTTATTATGGTTGCGGGTGGGTTTACCTTGATAGTTTAACAGGTCAAACTTATCATTCTGCTGGAATCGGGTTAGGAGGCGAGAGTGGACAGAATCTAATGTTCACTGTGACCAACGGTTCCAATTGGGGAATCAGATATTACGCTGACAGTTCATGGCAAAATAGTTGGAGTTCAATAACTGTTTCTGCTGACACTTGGTATTGGGTTGTTGTTTACTTCTATACCCACTCACTCGATGGAGAATTAAAGCTTTGGATTGATGATGTTTCAGCCGTTAATGTGACTGAAGTTGACAATAACGACAACGGAGATGTTCATCAACTCCAAGTGGGCGCGTTTTATGCTGATTATGGTTCACAACCTGACGTTTACATAGACGATGCGCAATTATCCGACACTTACGTTAGCGCACCTAGCGAAGAAGAGGAAAGCGGTTATGTAACCGTTTCGGATGGCAACTTCTATGTTGATGGAACCAGATTAAATCTTGTTGGCGGAACCGTTTACACCAACACAACTCACGCTAATGGTGGTCCCGCCACAGGTGACGCTGCGACTACACGAATTTTGACTGTTGAAATGATGGATGCTATGGTTCGTGCGGGAGTGAACTACGTTAGATTATGGACAGACTTCACTTCTGTTATGAACACTTATGGAACCATGACAGAAGGTTATCTGGATACCCTAGACAATTTTGTTGGCAACCTGTCTGAACGCAAAGTATATTTTACAATCTGCTTAAGTTTAGCGACTTGGAACAATTTTCCAAATTGGCTTGCTGACGGAGTTGAAGAACATTATGGACAGTGGATTTACCAGTGGAACGAAACCGTCATGCAAGCCTACGAAACAGCATGGGGAAACCTGTCTCAGAGATACGCTGATGAACCCTACTTTCTTGGTTATATTCCGTTCTATGAAGGTTACTGGAACATTTATGCTATGGACTATATGACGGGAAGCGACTGGGCTACAGGCAACATGACAATCATGTGGAACAAGTGGCTAAAAGCAGAATATGGAACTATTGAGGTTTTGAATGCGACTTGGGACACAAACACTTGGAGTCAGCTAAACGGAAGCGAAACCGCTTTTTTGGATAGCTGGGGAGACAGCCAAACGGGAGCCTATATTATGATGCCTCACGAAATAAGCGACAGGACAGATTACACTATAGAAACTGACGCAAGGATGCCTGACTTTTATCATGGCTTTCTAAATGAGTGGGTTAGAAACTGGACAAGGAGAATATGTAACGCAATAGAAGCTCAAGACACTAACCATCTTATTCTCGCAGGTGCTCCAAGCTATCCGAATTGGCTGGGAGCCTATGCTTATTATCCCATGATTGGCGGAGGCTATACACCACAAGAAGATTATACCGATGCCTATGGTGGCGGAAGTTATGTTCGTGACCGAGATGAAGCTAATTTTAGGGCTTGGCTTTCACTTGCGGGACATCAGCTAGAAATTTCAAGAGGAATAGGCAACTCATCAGCGTTTCCATCTGCAACGCAGGAAACAGGTGGACCCGCATTAGCGGGAGGCGTTTTAGGTTCGCCTTATGCGTGGCTAGACAACTCTTTGAGTGAACACTACTTTTTGGGGGTTGATGGAATAAGCTTTTTTGCGTGGAATCTAGAAGCTGGGTCCACCAGTGGTCATGGCTTCTTTAACAGCAGTTCAATGTGGCTTTGGGATAGAGCAATGTTCATAACTTACTGGGCTGACGCTTACAAAAACATGGTTACTAACAGAAGCTCATCAGACGCTTTGATTATCGGATATTCACAATATGCAGGCAATAATTGGCTCAAGGAACTGCTAAGTTATCACGGCTTAACCTACGATGAAACTAGCCCAGTCATAGGGCAGTTCTCTCCGGAAACAATCACCAATGGAGAATGGAAAACAATTTTCATACTTCTTGGTGGACCAGTAACAAACCAAGACTATGTAGGGGTTTCCAACGAAACACTTTACTATGCAAAGCAGTGGGCACAAGCTGAGAGTGGGCGTTCTGTATGTATTTTGTCTAATCCTTGGAACAACGAAAAGGGCATTCATGGAGAATATTTGGATTATACTGAAATCGGATATGACACATGGATTTACAACGGTGGAAGCTCTATAGACTGGAGCCATCCCAGTGCCAACATCACAGCCAATGCAACCTTCGCTGATTTAACAGTTGGCGACTCGATTACTCTTGAGAATCAACCAGAATATTTGGGGGGTTTTCTATCCTCTAATCTTGCTGATGATGCAACTGTTCTTTTAAATGTCACTAGCTCAGGGGATGAAGATTACTACTTTGCAAGAAGTAGCGATGGAAAGGGGTATGCTTGGGCACATTACGGATGGAGAGAAATCAAAAGCGGTGATGATTGGATTCATCAGCTTAATTATCCTCTGCCTGAATGTTGGGTAAACGTAACCTACGCGATTTTCAGCGAACTTGGATTAGAGCCAATAAACAAAACGTACAATGTAGTTCCCGCAGACAACACATTATCAGGGTATGCTAGTTTAGCTTCAAGAGACAACAGCGTGTCTTGGAGTTATCTCAACTTAACTCAGGGCATAGACAGCGAATCCGATTACGCCGTTTATGAGCTGAACTGCCACAACAACGTCACTCTTCTCTCTGTTCCCGAATATTTGGGAACCTTTGAGGGTTCGGTAATAAGCACAAGCTGGAACCTGACTGGATTCAAGCCCTACCAGACAAGGCTGCTACGTTTCATTGGCAACTCAACCATGGATTATGTTTTATTGAAGAACGGGACGATTGATGATAGTGAGTGGTTTACTGCAAACTCGACACTAAGAGTTGTTACAAGAGGAGTGGCAGGCGATTCGGCTGAGTTAACGGTGTTCTGCTCAAATATGACCGATGCACACAAGATAAAGTTCAGCAACGGCACAACTGTAAACGCTTCAGACTACTACTCGTATGAAACCAAATTAATCACAATTCCATTCACATACAGTTCTGATGTTACGATAAGCGTCTACGATGAAGGTGGGGGGTCACCAGTGACTTACTACTATCTCACCATAGAATCTGCCACTGGAGGAACAACCGACCCAGCAGGAGGCAGCGAATATCCTTATCTTGATGGTTCATACGCGGTTGTTGAGGCTTTTCCAGAATCGGGTTATAGTTTGGCTACTCCGCTTTGGACGCTTGATGCTGGGGATGGCGGTTCAGACAATCCAACTTCGGTTCTAATGGATGAAAACCATACGATACTTGCCAACTTCGATGAACTTCCTGAACCACAATTTTCGAGTCATACATACAGTTCAACAACGCATGTTACCTTTTGCGACTTCGGAGTAACTGTGACCGATGACGTAGATTTAAGTCACTACATCTTCAGCACTAACAACACTGGCGTGTGGGTGAATGGCACAACAACAGCTTTTGCATCAAACCCTCAAACCGTAAGCATTTCCAAGGTTCTAAATGGTTCAGTTGGCGTAACTGTTCAATGGCTATGGTATGCCAACGACACTTCAGATAATTGGGGTACTTCAGCGACACAAAGTTTGGTAACCACAGATGATTCAATTCCAAATTTTGGCTACGTAACAAGCAATACAACGGTAGCCAACGCTCCTGTTGCTTATTCCTGCATTATGGGTGATGATGTAGCCGTGTCTGGTTACATAGGTTCATGGAATAATACGGGAACATGGGTAAATGGCACTTGGACTTCAGGAAGCACAGGAACCTTATCTGGAACACACAATAACACTGTTGGGTATGTTATTTCAGTTTTATTCTATGCGAATGACACTAGCGATAATTGGGGTGTTTCAGATCAATACAATTTTACTTTGACTGGAGATTCTGAAGCCTACCAGTATAGCATTGACTTCACAAATCAGATGGTTTATGTTCAGTTAACCTATTTTGGCACGGCGACTCCTATAGAATCTGAATCTTGCAGTTTTGCTGGAGCGTCAGATACAACAAACGCTACGGGTTGGACGGAGTTTAGTTTAAGTGGATTGTCTGATTTCAGCTATAATAGTACTGCCTATCCAACAAGCTACCCAAACAACAACATCACCGTTCCTTTGGCTAAGAAAACTTTTGTTATAGAAGCTGTTAATGTGAGTAACACAATTTCAAGTCTTAGTTATGAGAGTACAAAATCCTGTTGGAGTGCGACAGGATCGGGGGCGACAAGCTTCAAGATTTACTGTAGTAGCACGGTGTATTATCTGAAGATTAATGGGGTTGCTCATTATGAGGGGGACGGTTGGAGCAAAACGGGTAATGTTGTCACGGTTACAGATAATCTTGGTTCATCGCATAGTTATGTGTTGGGTTTAAGTGTTTTGGGTTCTAACCCGGGAGGTTCTAATCTGCCGTCAAGTGACGATGAGAGCGACTTTGAAGAGTTTGTGACGGATATTGTCGGTTCTGGTGTAGATTTTGTTTTAGCTCACTGGTTCTGGATAAGTATTTTTCTGGTCTTTTTTGTTCTTGGTTGTGTTGCAATTATTGTGAAGAAACGGGAGGATTGGGGTTGAAACGAATGAAGCAATTAACAACATTGACAATTTTAATCCTTCTATTTGTCCCGCTTCTTGCCTTAAATTTCTCAGTGACCGCAGAAGAACCAGAGTGGATTCTTGAGAGCAGAGGCGAGAATTACGACATTTTCTATAACTCTCTCAATGCAAGCCAGAGGCTATGGGTTTCCGCTCCGCAGAGAGTACAGAATGTAACCGGGGAGTGGGTTGATTATATCTTAACTGAAGAGGCAGATTATGTGCAAGTTCAAACAGGTCTTATTGGAGCCAAAATTTTTGATGCTGGTTATGCAGAATTTTATTCGCCTGATATGAGCGAAGTCAGAGTTTTTGAGGAAAGGTGGGTTGATGAGTACTGGAGCGAACAAGGTCAAGGAGGCTGGAAAGTCTGCAATACTTACAATCCAACTAGAACTATAATTGAGGATTCCGATTTTGGCGTCAATGTTACTCTCAGTTTCATAACCGACTGGCCTAACAGTGGAGAAAGAGCATTTGACGTAAAGTACATCTTTAGGATAGGTCAGCCTTTGAAGCATGAAATAGTTTTTGTTAGTCATAGTGCAGACTCTTACGATTTCAGAGTTAAGCAGTGTTGGGCTGGAATAGTAGGAAACAAAGTAAAGCATGAAAAAGGAACAGATGTAATAGCGGATGTAATAGCGTCAGCAACAGTTGTAGATTCTTCCTATTTCAGATTTCTTAAGGAGGACGGGAGCCTAAGCGTTCTTGAAAACCAGTGGAGCATGTACTATGATGAGTTTGGCGAAATTCTTTCTAACCAGAATCTTAAGCCTGTTGAAATAGGCGTTCACGCTCAGGGAATGAAGGCAGACTTTGTTTTTGGCGATTGGACTTTAGCACAGAACGAAAGATTGGAGATTGACCCTGCCACAGCAACATTAGACGATCCGACAGAGGATGGAACTATCTCAAAGGAGTACTTCGCTGAAAACTATGCTCGATACAATGTTGAAACCACGCTTGGGATAGGTGCTGACGGAACGTATTACTATATGTCATACAGTGAATGGAATGTAATAACCATACCTGACGGCGCAACCATAACTGATACCGTATTCAAGTATGCTGGAAACGTTAACGACATTGACTGTCGCATATATAATATGACAGTAAAACCTTCAACCTCGACAGACGAGCAAGTTTTCGGTGGAATGGGAACAATATATGCTGATCCTGATGGTTTCCCTGTAGCGGGAAATAATCAGCAGGTTGATTTAGGAGCAACCGCAGACTCTGACCTTCAAAGCCAGCTTACAGCAAACTGGTTCGCAATCGGGATAGCGCCAGATGAATGGTCGCTTCATTATTCATCTATTCTTTCCGAAAATTTTGTTGGTCCTCCAGTTCCTCCGCCGACCCTCTACGTAGAATATTATGAGCCAGCTTATATCACTCTAGAAACCGACCCAGTTGGACTCGAAGTTAGACTAGATGAGGGAACTTGGTACAATTCTCCCCACGAATTTGAAGTTGAGTCAGGAACCAGTCACAGCATCGAATGTAACCCTATTCAATCTGGGGGAACAAGAACCCAATATCTTTTTCAGTCATGGAATGATAGCGGAGCAAACCCTCACAGTGTTTCACCAACTGGTAACGCAACCTATGTTGCTACCTACAAGACGCAATATCAAGCTTACATCCAGTCATATCCAGAAGGAAGCGGTTATGTAGAGTTTGACGGTTCCCCAATCACAACACCATATACAAGCGGTTGGTTTGATAGTGGATTAAACAGGTCAGTTGAAGCAACTAACGTCACCGTCACCGCAAATCAGGAACGATATAATTGGAGTAGCTGGAGTGACGGAAAGGCAATAAGCCATAACATCACCATTGACGGAGAAGCGTATGTAGCCTATTTTTCGCATGAATGGTTTTTCAAAGTAAATTCAATCTATGATTCACCTACTGGACAGGAATGGTACAGCGATGGAGACTCCACAGTTAACAGCACAATCACATCCCCTTCAGACGGTTATGATGTTACTGGATGGATTGGAACAGGCTCATTAACTTCTGGTGACACAGAAGAAACAAACGGAACTGGAGTCTTCACGATTTCTGAGTATTCGACTTGTAATTGGCTTTGGTCATACAGTCCATCATTCGATAGTTTTTCAGCATCAAAAAGCTCTGTTGAATCTCATGAGGTTTTCACGGTTTCCACTGTTTTGACTGATGAGACTGGATACACGGATTTTGTGAATGCTTCTGTAGAGCTTAGTCATGATTTGATTTTGCTGTGGCAAAACTCCACTAACACATTCAGCATCAACTATGATCCTAATGGCTATGCAACTTTGCATGGTGACTCATCTAAGACTGTGTTATCTGCCACATCTATTAGGTTAACTTGGGAGCTTAGTTTGAATGATGAGTTTCCAAGTGGAGGCGTGAATGTGGTAGAGGCGGGCACAAAGGTTTATGATGGTTCTGATTTGATGGATAGTGGAAGCAAGGTTGGTTTGTTTATTTTTCAGGAAGAATCCATTAGAGGTTCAGGTGCTTTGCGGGGTGACGGTCGTGAAACCTATTTTGGTGCAGACAGTTTTGTTGAGGATGTTATTTCTCCAACTATTTTAGTTGTTACAGATAATATGTTCACTGTGTTTTTGTTGGCTACGCTGGGTTTAGGTGCAGTGTTGGCTTATCGTGAGGATCATCCTGTTTGGATGGTTTTGGCTACTGTTTTCGGGGTTTTGGCAGTTAACTTTTTCTTGCTGTTTGTGGCGGTTCCACATTATTCTGGCTTATCTTTTATTGAGGGTTGGTTGCTTAGGCTTCCAGCTTTGGAGCTTTCAACCTACAGTTTGGCTAATCAGCAGGTTTTGCAGGTTGTGGTTGTGGGTTTCATGTTGGCTGCGTTTCTTGTGCCTATTTTTTTGGTGGCGAAGAATCAGTGAAAGAGTGGCGAAAAATGCTGGGTACTAACAACTTTTTTTATAGACTAATTCAGAAACGGCAACGTAGGTTTTGGGAAAAATTTTTCAGTATTCCGCAGAGTCTTATTCGTGTATGTATGTTTATTTTGCAGAACGGAAATCGAGTGGAAAAACAAAGTTTAGTTGATGAGCTTGTCAAGATTGGTTGTATAAAAAATTCTAATTCATGTAAGGTAATTTTGTATAGAGGAATTGAGAAAAACATTCTGAAAGATGTGAATGGTTACATTAGTGTAGCTGATCCCATACGCTTCGTTGTTAAGGAGGTAAGGGGTAATGTTCTTGATAATTGGAAGGCTTTGGTGCTTTTGACTTTGGTTTTAACTATAGCTTTTGCTCCTATCAACACAGTAATAACCCTGTTTTTTGGTGTTGTTTCTTTGGTTATTGTTATTGCTTGGTTCCTAGAAGATTGGAGAAGCACACAAAAATTCTAAATTTCTAGCATGTTCATACATAAACGATCGGTTACACAATGTTATTTATAAATACCCCCTTTCTAAAGGGTTATGTGTTAATTAAAAATATGGAGGAATAACCAGAAAAATGAAAGCGTTTAATATACTTTGGCAATTCTTACAGGCATTCTTTTCCGCTATATTTTCCACTCTAGTAAAAGCGTTTAGACTTCACAAGAAAGCAGTAAGTGTTTGGATAGCAGTTCTAGTTATAGCAGTAGTACTTTTTGCATCTGTTGGAACCTATTATCTTGCCACACAAATTCTCGGCGTATCCCCACCAGGCGCAGACGAAGCTGAAATTTTCTACGGTTCAATAACCTTGACCGTTGCCGAATCTAACCTTCTTGATCCAAGCTCAACACCGTCAACCACAAGCGACAGCTACATCGTATATCACAGTAGAGGCAAAGCTCTCACCGAAGTTACAGCAAGCGACTTCATTGGCGGAGTAACCTATGTTGTTGGCACAGGAGCCGACTTTGATGTGTCTCCAGAAGATGAAGGAACAATCCTTCTGTATGCTGATGCTGGAACAGACTTCTTTTTGGATTACCAAGCCACAAAAACTAACAATATTGGCGTATCTGAATGTCGCACTTTAGATGTTGACGGAGACCACAGAGATGAATACGTTTTCAGCATTGATGTAAGTGACTATGTCGCTGATCCAAAACCAACTAAGCAGATTAACATGATTGTAGTCGAAGAAGACACCACCATCACACTTAGTTCACCTACTGATCAGGACAGCATAGGAACAGGAACCAAAACCGGCACTATTGAATGGCAAATCGAGGGGATTGCAGAAAAGTATGGCGGAAGACTAGCAAGAGTTTACGTTGTCTCTAACGATACAACCTTTGAGAGCCAAGCAGCCATCACCGCCGTTTCTATAGCTGGAGTTGGGACCTTCACTGGTTCAGATATTACGCCTGACAGTGGAGCAAAGACATGGTACATTGACATTGGCGTGGATGACTACCGAGAGCTTGTTGACACGCATCTATTAACTCGGGCCAGTGGCGGGTCAAGCTATGTTGGCGTTACAGTCAGTTGGGAAACCTACTTTGCTGCTGCCTCAGACGCAACCGAGTTAACGCTCTACGTAACCATGATGAAAGCGACCGAGTCGCTTGACACTGCAGACTCTGACGCATGCATACTAGGCGGATAGCAACCTTAACAGCTAGAAACAGCTTTCACTCCCCCTTTTTTTTAGTTAACAGAATAAATCATGAGGGAAAAAGTTGGGGTTAGGTGATATTCATCCGGGTCTTTTGATTTGGATGTTTCTTGCGGTTCCAGCCTCGGGAGTCAGCTTTTTTCTGAGTTACCCTGATCCTTCTTGCATGTTTCACCTGTTCTTTTGTGTGATGAACTTGGGTGCTATTTTTGTGATGTGGAGCGGATGGTTTGAGGATTTGACTGAAGATAGTATAGATTGGGGAGATCGTAGTCCAAGTTTGACTGCTAACTGGAGTCTGTTGGGTCTTGCGGGTTTGTTTCTGGTTTCTCTTGGTTTAGGATTTCTATTCACTAACCAGTTTACTCCGGCGTTTTGGGTTCCCCATGACCTGTACCCATTAGCATTAGAAAGTAGCATTTTGACTTTTGCTTTGGCTATTTTTGGTACATGGTTCAGCGTGATTCCGGGAGAGGAGGGAATGAAAATTCTGATTAGCGTAGTGTATAAGGCTTATCAGAAGTACGATTGGGAGCTTCCTTTTGCTTTTCATCCTGCACGTCTAATCGGTAATGCTGTTTGGAGCGTGTTGCATGTGATTAAGGGACAGTATGCTTACACTTTCTTTTTCAGCGTGTTTGTTTCTGGAACTGTTATGGATTCAAGCAGTGCACAGTCGGGGACAATTTTAACTAACTATTTTATTCACGCACTGTTCAACACGTTTGTTTTGTGCGGAAGTTTCTTATTGGGAGGAGCCTTAACGTTAGTGTGGTGAATTAATAAACATGGAACTAACAGCAACAAAAGTTTTTGCGATTGCCCTGATTGCGGTTATCGCTTTATCTACAACTGTTCTCATGTTTTTCCCTAACCTATTGAGACCTCAGTCTCTTATGTCCGTGTCCCGTGTCACCATTGACCCTCAAGGCTACGAAAGCAGCACAACTGGGGAGTGGCGGGGAAGCTTCTGGATGATTAACATGATAACAGACTTTGACGATCAAATTGCGGGATTTCATCTGGCAGCTAACGAGGGAGAACCAGCCGAAACCTATGCGGAGACAATCACAGGAGGCAAAACCTACGCTGAAGCCTACACTGTAGACGGTAACTTGCTTGTTCCAACAGCCGATGTTATGGTTCATGTAACGCCACAGCAGCCCTACTATGAGCGTCCACTTGAGATTCAGCAGGGCTACTACATCGAAAAGACGTACGCAACAAAAACCGATTATGCTTACACAAATCGTAGAAAAGACCCCTCAAACTATATTGAGAGACAGGAGTTTATTCATTACAACTTCGGCTCTGGAAGCTGGGTTTTGCACACTCCATTCAAAGTTGATCTGTACAAGGATGGAGACTTGATTGCATCACAGACGATTGACACGGTTGGAGGAACAGGAGTTTACCGGATTCCGTCAACTGGAGAAGAGTTTATCAACATCTTGGACTTGGGCAAAATCAACACTGGCTACGGAGAACCGCAATGGGACGACGTACTATATTTTAGCGACAACCACATTTTTGTGCGCTCGCCAACAGCAGACAACATTCTCAGATACGATAGTGGGGTAGACTATGACGGTTCAACTGGAAACCCCGGTTATCTGCCAAGTTACCTGAATAGCTTCAGCACCTACTGGTTTGGAACATGCAGATGGTACGATGATAGTAGCCCAGCAGCGTTCAAATCTCCGGGGTTGTCAATAGTGAATGATGGTGACTTTAGGGGATGGGATAGGACAGGAACCTACACTGTTTCGCCTGTTGCACCTGACGTTTTCGGTGACGTTATCCCCTACCTTCAAAGCAGGGGAATCCAGAAGGTGAGTATGCCAACTGGATTCAAATACCTAGAGAAAGTTGATAGAGTAGAAGATGGAGAAAACAAAAATTATTTACGTGTTTTCATGGATTATGAGGCTTATTCTAGTTTAATCACCATCAAGATTAGTACCGAGTTGGCTGATACGATTGTTTGGCAACCTCAAGTTGGAGGATTTGAGATAACAAGCTTCCCCGACTTCGGGGATATTGCTGATAGCCGTTTTAACACTTTAACGGTGAAGTGCATTGGAGGAGCTGGAACTGCTACAGTTAGATTTTATAAAGAACCTAACGATTTGCCACTTGCTATAACACCAACTATGGGGACTCCTAGATTAGAGACTGGGGAATCTTACACTCTCGACTTTGATGTTTTGAATCTTGGCACTCCAGAAAGCAGAGACGGCTCCATAACCGCGAAGGTCAGCAACAGCTTAGGCGAAGTGACGGATACTGCAACGGCTACGTTGACTTTGCTGAAAAAGACTGGAGCCTCCACAATCGTCCATGTGACGACAGAGTATGAGGGAGAGCCAGTAAGCGACTTGGCGGTTACAATATTGTATGCTGGAGATAGTCAAACCAAAACTACGGGATTGGACGGTCTTGGAGTCGCAACGTTTAATCTTGGAACCTCAGCCGATGTCACGGTTACGGCTAACTTTGGAGGAAACAGCGTTTATCGTGCAGCCACGGAAACCCAGAAGGTTTCTGGAGGATCAGAGTCAACCATCACCTTGAAGCTCTACAAGGTTGATGAAGCTGTTCCCGAAGAGTTTGATTGGCTGTTCTGGCTTGCCATGTCTCTTATTGTTTTGGCTATTGTTGCGGTTGCTGTGGCTTACTGGAGGTGGAGCTAATTGGATTTGGTTGATGCAATCCAAGCTAAGCTTGGTATTCTCGGTGTCGGGATTTCCGCTGTTGTTGCGATAATCTTTCTTGTTGGCGGAGCCTTGATTCTGTGGGCTTTGGGGTTGATTGTTGCTGTTGCGTTTGGCGTGATTGGATTGTTGTTCATCTATTTCTTCCATAAGATAGATTTCATAGACGCGGAAAAGGATAGAAAGATTTGGTTTATTCCTTTTCTCATGTTCGCTTTCGGGTTTGCTGCGGATCGTCTTGGTGTGCTATCTGTTCAGCCTCTAAGCGTAACTGATCCTGCTGGTACGCCTGCGACTTTGGCGTTGCTTGTGGTGATTATCTGTTTGCTTGTTGCGGATATAGCTGTCTCGAGGGATTAGGCATGGATACAAAAAAGATTGCCATAATCGTTTGCTTTGCAGTTTTTTTAGCGGTGACTGTTCATCATTATCTAATTTGTGGGAGACTGTTTGATTTGGCTGACATGCTACATCATGAGTTTTTCAGCTTCATTTTCTTGTCTTTTGGGGTTGGTTTAGCCTCATCATGTGCATTGGAGGATAATTAATTGTTGGAGGTGAACTATGGATTGAATAAAATAACTGCGATAGCAATGGTGCTTGCGTTGATTTTTGGCGTGTGTTCTGGGTATGTGTGGATTGCGGAGGCAGAGAGCGTTAGTGACTTTGAGGGTACACAGTCAGGATTCAAGTTGATAATCAACTATGAGGATGGAACAGCAGAAACTTTTGATCACGCTGCCTTCAGTTTGTTGCCTTACATAATCAAGGACAGTTCAGGTAAAGACATTAAAAGTGTTGATATTTACTTGTTGTCTACATTGAAGACTGATGGAACGGTTAGTAGCTGGAGCGTTTCTGGTACTCAGCAAGTGGAAGTGTATAAAGGATCTGAGACTCAGCCTAAAACCAGTAGCACAATCGACATTCAAGAGTCTGGAAGTGGTTGGAGTAGTGGCGAATCTAAGCAGGTTAGTTTTGTGAGTTTGCATTGGAGTCAAATAGAAGCTGCGATTCAGCAATATGGCACTGGAAGTTGGAGTCTTCAGGTTAACGCTCAGATACAGATCAATGTGGTTTTCTATGACGGAACAACTGACATTGCTTCTACGTCTGCTCCGGCGGTTGCGTTGGCTTTCACCTATTCTGGTGCTCCTGTTTATTCGATTACTGGATGGAGTTTGACCATCAGCAATGATGTTAAAACATTGAGTTTTACTGGTGACTTTGCTGCATCTACTGGTGCGCCAACTTGGACTTTTCATGCACTCTTTCCGATTTTAACTGCGATTTTTGCTACCGTTGCTTTGTTGACTTGGAAAGAAAACTAGAGGTAATCTTATGTTAGGTCTATCTCATCGTCAGCAAGTCTGTGCCACTATCGTTTTGATAGTGGTTTTCTTCGCCTTTTTGTATAACTTGATAAATGAGGTGGAAGAATGACAATTTTAGGTTTAGACCATCAATATCAAGTTGTTATTACTATTCTGTTGATTGTATGTTTGTTTGCGTTTTTAGCTCGAATAGATTATGTTATGGTAGAGCGCGAATCTATGAAGAATGTTAATTATCGTTTAGGAGTAATAACTATTGATAGTAATTGGTTTTGGTTATGGTGTGTAGGTTATCCTTTGTTTGGAATCATCATATCGCTTACTTATCTTTTTGGAGCTTCAGATACAGAACGAAATATGTGGTATGCCTTTGGACTGTTTGCCACAGTACTTTTATTAGCTTTTGGTCAACTTGAAGATTTTTTCTATCATGTAATTAATCCAGAAATTTCTTGGATTCCCATTGACCAAGATTGGACTTATAATGGTTGGAATGCTGAGAATAGTTTAGTTTGGAAACTTTTTGGTGAGTGGAACTCACTTTATCATTGGGTTTGGCTTTCGATGTTTGTGGCGATTGTAATAGTTATGTGGTATATAATTTTTAAATATGCATGATTGGTGATTGAAATTGAAGCTTTCTGTGTTGGTTGTCGGCGTGGTTGTTGCTTTGATTGGCGGAATACTGGTTTTTTTGCTTAATGTAGAGTGGACAGTTCCGTTTTTGTTTTGGGATGTTCCTGCACCCAATCCTTTGAGGATTATTCCTTACATTGAGCCTTTAAGTTGGATTGTTTTTGCTGTTGGTGCTGTCCTATTTGTTGCTGGTTTACTATGGAAGGAAGGAGGTGATTAAGCTGGATTTTGATTTAAGCAATTTAAGTGATCTGGATAGTTTGTTGCTGGGGTTCGGGGTTTACATTCTTGCGGTTTTCATCAATGCAATATTAGCCTCTGTGATTGGCTTTGCTATTCCGTTCTTGGGGATTGCTTTGGCTATTATAGGATACTTTATGATGATTCGCCCTAACAGTGGTAGTACATTATGGTATTTTGTTGGGTTCTTTGCTTTGCTGATTATCGTGCTAGTTGTCGCTGTGGTTGTTGTTGGCGGTTTGCTACTGTTCATGTTCATTTGAGGATGGATGCTGGATTGGGTTGGATGTCTATTCCTACTGTTGGTACATGTCCGCGTTGCAAATCTAGTCGTTTCTCTCGAAAAGATAACAGTACATTTCATTGTAATGATTGCGGGCAAGATTTTCCGATTCTAGTAACTTAGAGTGTTCGCGTAGTGAACAGTTAGGTGCTACGCTTTTTCTGGATATGGTAGCACTTACTATAACGGCTGCTGCTACGATGGTTCCCAACTCGACTAGAGTTATGTTCTAGGTTTCTGCTCTAGCTTCTTTTTCGATTTCTTTCATGTGATTTATCAGGAAGTTTTTGATGTAATCCGCTTCGGTCTGTTCTTTGTTTTTGGCTGCTAAACTGATGTTTTCTGCGTATTGTCTCTCGAACTTGTTAGATTTCTTCCATGTCACCCTGAACACATCGTAAGCGTTTTTTGGGAGTCCTCTTTTCTGTTTTCCTGTAGTCATAAAGTCTATTTGATTGTACAATGCTTGTGTTCCATCATTCAGTACCTCAGCCAGTTCATCTAGTTTGTCTTTGCCTAGTTTCATTTTGGCTATGCCTAACATGCTGTGCGGGTCTGAGCTGCCTTTTCCTTTATATGGGATGCCCTGTTTTCTGAGTGCCATCCTCATCTTTTTAGAGGACAATCCTTCCAGCATAGTCAAGTACTCGCTTACTCCTGAAGGCGATATTCCTAACCGTCTAGCTGTTGCCCTGATTCCCCCGCTTTTACTTGCAATCATATTCAAATTTTCTGCGTAAGTTAACGGGTTCATAGTCTTTTTTAGGTAATCATTGTTTTCTATGAAGCTCGCTATTCTCGCCTCTTCTTCAGAGATGTCAAAAAACAACACTTCCTCGCCCACAATGAAATGTGTCGTATACTTTCCTCTGGCTTCAAGCCTTCCCTTTCCAATATAAATTCCATAGGTGCCTTCTTCAGGTCTCGCATGCATCGGAAGCTTTATTCTATTATATTTCAGGTTTTCCTCCAAATTCTTGTCCTTCTCCGTCAACCCGAAGACCACATTATATCTTACGTTGCATTTGCTTACATGAAACATCTCAACCGGAACAGGCTCACCAGCCTTCGGAAAATCAACCATACAATAACACTCTCCTTTTCACATTTTATCGCCGATAATAAAAAGGTTACTACAAACATGAATAACTAATCCAACACCTAGTTATGATCTTGCATAACTATGCGTTGGGTTAATTTTATTAGTGTGATAGGTGCTACACATTTTCGGTGTTGATATTGGTTGATGTTGCTCTTAAGCGTTACTTGGATAGTTTGAGTCCGAGGTCTAGGGTGAATAGACGTAATGTTTTGGACAGGTTTTTTGGTGCTGTTGGGGTTTCTCCAGATGAGGCTGTTGCTTTTCAGAGGGCTAACCCTTCCAGTTACAAGTATGTAGATTTTGGTTATGAGTGGCTGGATCGTTCTGGGATTATGGTATCTACTAAGCGTAGTCAGATGGGGATAGTTAGGGGCTTGTTTATTGTGAATCGGTGTCCTTTGCCTATGGATAAGCATCGGTTCCGCAGCGAGGTTAGTCCTGTTGTTGGAGATTTGACCGTTGATGAGTTCCGCAAGATCGTTGTTGCGTCTAATCCAGTTTATAGACCTGCTTTTCTGGTAGCCTTTCAAGGCGGCTGTGGCGTTGGAGAACTCTGCTACATTAACACTCATCATGCTGATTACGTTTTTGATGAGGTGCGGAAGAATCGGCAAATCATACGGTTAGGTTTGCCGGGAAGGAAACAGAGCAGAAACATTTACCCATACTACACTTTTATCGGTGCGGATGCGATAGAGGCTCTTCGTCAACTCTTCTACAGTAGAGGCTGGAAGCGAGACAGTGTTTTGTTCCGTAATGAGCGGGGAGAGCCTGTTAGTGGAGCATGTTATCAAACTTATTTTCGGAGTATGGCTTTGAAGTTGGGTTTGATTAGACGTAAGACTCCAGCCTGTTTGGATTGTGGGGGGGAGACGGTGCGTAAGCGGAGCAGGGCTACGGGTAGGGATTTGGTTTATTATGTTTGTGTCAGCTGTCAGCGTGAGCGTCCGGCAAGCGATTATGGTAGAAATCAGAAGGATTTTGGGTCCATCCGCTATAGGATGAAGACGCATGAGATAAGGGATCTGTTCAGGACTGAGTTTCATAGGGCGCAGACTTATGCGGGGGTTGATGCGGATTGTGCAGAGTTTTTTATGGGACATAGCATTGACCCTTTGAAGTATGATAAGATTATGAGGGATCGTAAGTACGCTTTGGAGCAGTACAGGAAGGCTTTGCCTTGGTTGAATATTCTATCAGAGAATCCCCGTGTTGTGGATCGGAGTGAGGTTAGTGATGAGTTGGAGGCTCAGAAGGCTGAGACTGAGTTGCTGAAGCGCGAGTTGGCTAAGTTGAAGCGGGACAGGGAGGGTTTAGACGATTTGTTTGAGTTGCTGCGTGATCCTGAGAAACTGCGGAAGTTTAAGAGGCTAATAGAAAAAGAATAGTTTTGGTCTTCAGGGTTCTTTTATGAAGTCTTTGAGAACAGTCATTTGTAAGAGAAAATAGGCTGTTGCTGATCTCACCAGCTCTGCTTTGGAGTGAAAAAAACCAGCCTCCACTATGCGATCTAGTAGTTTGTTAAGTTTTGGGTCTATGGTTACGCGCAGTTCGGTCATGTCTATTCACTTGGGAATTGAAGAGCATATAACCGATTTGCACAGTATTTATACGTTGCGGATGGATGATGCTGTTAAGTTATTTGTGATGACCGAAAAGTTCGTTGTTCAGTTTTACGAAGAGTCTTACTCTATTCTTTTGTTTCCTCAGTTCCAAATCTGACTAATTTATCCTTTAGACCCAAATATGTTGCTTTTATATATGCTTTATTTTTTCTTTTATCCGAGACACGAAAATCCTTTGCAACCTTCACTTTTTTTGTATCAACATAACAAGCAATTTCTTCTTCCGTCTTACCCCATACAATTACAAAATAGTGATCTTCATCTTCCTTTAACTGTTGAATATCAGCTCCACGTATCCAAAACTCTACAGTTCCTTCCACAATAACCACCTCAATTTGAATATTGAGAGTATCTATGATACATAAGATATATATAGATTATAGGAAGAGTTCAATTAGATTATGGAACTTTAGGTTTTTAAAATGAGTGATGCAGATATTCAGGACAGAGTTGTCAACAATATTCTGCTGTTGCATTTGATAGAAAAAGCAAACTCGATAGGATGTGTCGAAGATAATCTTAAATTACAAAAGTTAGTTTATCTTGCTCAAAAGAAGTTAATAGAGAAAAAGTTCAAAGTGTTCAGTTATAACTTCTTCAGATGGGACAAAGGACCGTTTAGTGCAGATGTGAACAATGACTTGAATTCTCTAACATCTAGAGGCTTGATCAAGAAACGTTGGCCAATAAGATTAACAAAAGAGGGGACTGAACTATTAGATAGTTGCAGTGAACTAGTGGAAGAGAACGAGGCATTTATCAGAATAATCGATGAAGTGATTTCAGATTTCGCTGAATATACGCCAGAGGAAATAAAAGAATACGTTTATGAAATGAGTGTTTTTGTTCCTCGACTACGAGAAGTTATGACCATAGCAGAAATCCCTCGTGGAACTTTGATACTATTCAAACCCTCCGACAAGCGTTCAAAAGCAAAATTTGTTATAGATCGATGTTGGTGTGCTACTCTGGAACTCGCTATGGATCAAGAGGCTGTTGAGTCTTTGAGGCAATCATATAATGACGCTGTAGAAGGCAAGGTCCATGAGTTCCGAGCCTTATGAACTGGTCGAATTAGATTCCTTTAGAAAGAATATTCGAAAGTTCTTTAGAAAAGATGAAGAGAAAATTCGTGAAAAATTAAAGCAGAATTTGGAGTATACACCGAATCGTTACCAAATGTTAAAAGGGAAAATAACTGTTGCTGGACTGAAGCTTGTTGGGCTTCGTCATCTCAAAGTAGGTGTGAAAGGTTATCGAAATGGTGCTGCAATTAGATTTAGGATTTGTAAAGAGTGTTTAGAAGAGGAATATTACAAGAGAAGCAAAGTACGATGCCAATTCTGCGATGAGGATAAACCACGTAGAGTGGTTCTTTTTGACATAATGCCACGTGGGTTTGGATATAAGTGAAATTTAAATGCTGGGACAAATAACTTGACAGTATCTCTTTTGAGAGCAAACTTGAATGAGGCTTCTTTGACCTAAAAAAGGGGGGAGTTTGCGGGAGATTATCGCCACTAACTGATTGAACTGCTAGACACCATGCTTTCCAGTCTCGTTGAATTACTGGAAGAAAAGGGCATGGTCACTCAAGAAGAATGGGAAAAACGTATTAAAAAGAATGTGAAAATATAAGAGTGAATGCTTAAGAGGTAAGAATTTTCGAAAATCGTTTTTTTTGGTTTTCGAAAATCATATAAAGATACTTTCGAAAATTAAATACTGTGACAATCAAAATCGAAAAAATTACCGATGAGCAAGCAGAGTCAATTAGACTTCTTGATGAAGGGCAGTTTTCAGACGTAAAGTCTAAGGAGAAATCCCCTAAAAAATTAAGTGAGGACATATCGGCATTTGCTAATGCTGATGGGGGAGACCTCTATATTGGTATAACGGACAAAGAACGTAAATGGGATGGTTTCGAAAACGTTGAAGCTGCCAACGGCTTTTTACAACTTTTTGAAGAACTCTTTCCGTTAGGAACAAATTTTGATTATGAATTTCTGTCTTGTAAATCAAAGAAAGGTCTTGTATTACATGTAGGTATCTTAAAAACTCAAAATGTTGTCAACGCTAGAAGTGGGATTCCCTATATCCGAAGAGGAGCTCAGAGTCTTCCAGTAAATACAGCAGAGAAATTAAAGCGATTGGAACGAACAAAAGGAGTTGTATCTTTCGAATCTGAACTACTAAATGTTCCCAAAGAAGTAATTACAGAGTCTCCAATAACAAAAAAGTTCATTCAGGACGTTGTACCAACCACAACCCCTGAACCATGGCTTCGAAAACAACGTTTGTTATGTGACAAAAGACCAACCGTAGCTGGATTACTACTTTTTGCTGAAGAACCTCAAGCAATTCTTCAAAAAAACTGTGGAATCAAAGTTTATCGTTATAAAACCAGTGAAAAAGAAGGCTTTCGAGACGTTCTTGCTGACAACCCATTAACGATTGAAGGGAATCTTTACAATCAAATTAGAGACTCGGTGAAATGTGCACAAGAAATCACTGAGAGTATACCAAAGGTGGGAGAAAGTGGATTTGAGAAAGTAAAATATCCACCAGAATCGCTTCATGAAATCATAACCAATGCCGTTTTACATCGGGATTACAGCATAAAAGACGATATTCACATTCGAATTTTTGATAACAGGGTTGAAGTTCAAAGCCCAGGAAAACTGCCCGCTCATATTACGGTTAAAAATATTTTAGATGAACGATTTGCAAGAAACGGTTCGATTGTCAGAATCTTAAACAAATTTCCTGACCCTCCAAACAAAGATGTTGGTGAGGGGTTGAATACAGCGTTTGCAAAAATGGCGGAACTGGGATTAAAAGAACCCGTTATCAAAGAACAGAATAACTCTGTTCTTGTTATCATTAAGCATGAACCGTTAGCATCCCCTGAAGACACTATTATGGAATATTTGGAAACTCATGAAACCATTAAGAACGCTAAGGCAAGGGAAATTACATACACTAAGACTGATTTTAGAATGAAGAGTATTTTTAATCGAATGGCTAAAGCAGGGTTAATTGAAAAAGTACCTGGAACAAGGACGTCAGCAACAGCATGGTGTAAAAAAAAGAAGAAAAATGACTCTCAAACTAAATATCAACAGAAGACGTTTTAAAGCAGTCAGGGTTCATCACAAATAACTTAACAGTATCC
>Ga0315543_1001276_pt1 | contig 27718 bp, 26 predicted proteins | sample SalMarSW160210MG_2_FD_203098 | JGI IMG/M metagenome (GOLD analysis project Ga0315543, IMG submission 203098) | Salt marsh sediment microbial communities from the Plum Island Ecosystem LTER, Massachusetts, United States - Salt Marsh Sediment SW1601-210 ... | reverse complement strand
TTTGTTTTAATTGAAAAATATCACGCTACTAAAAAAGTCAAACTTGAATTATTCATTTATGGAGCATCTGGAGATCTTGAGTACAATGAGAAGTATGGAAGCCTATTAATACCTGCAGATTCTGCTAACTCTATAACAGTAGGAGCAACAGATTTGTCAGATGATTCTTTGCATTGGTATAGTTCCCGAGGACCAACTTCAGATGGAAGAATAAAACCCGATATGTGCGCGCCTGCTGGAGTTTCTAGTTTTACTTACGGAAATTTGGCGTTTTATGGAACATCAGCATCGACTCCTCACGTAGCAGGTGCATTTGCATTATTGAAAGAGAAATTCCCATATACGTTAAATCAAATCAATGCTATCCTTGAAGCTCGAGCAAAAGACCTAGGTCCTGCTGGTAAGGATAATAGATTTGGTATTGGCAGATTGAAACTTACAAAATAATTTTAATGCATATCGAGAACCAAAGCTACCGGATAAAAGATTTAAATAAAATGATTCAATAATCACAGAAGGAGGAAAGTTAAACGGCTATGGCTCTAAATATGAGATCTTTAGAGCGCGACAAACTCGTAAAACTATATGCCGATTTACCTCGTAAATCTATGCGCCTCTTGACAACCCAGGAGGTGAAAGGTTTTTTCAAAAGTACATTCTAACATATAGGTACAGCGAGGTTTTTCTATTTTTTGATGGTGGATTAGGGAAATAGAGTAGTGTCCTAATTTGAAAAAAGGTCAAATTTCTAAAAAAATGCTTGACAAATGCATTATAATGCATTATTTTTAATGTGATTCAATTATTTAATTGATACTTAACAGAAACGGTACGGTTGGAGGTAAGGTAAGGTGAATGAAAAAACTATCACTATTCGTCTCCCTGAAAATGAGTACACTGCTTTTAATGCAGTTTGCGATGAAAAAGGTTATAGTAAAACTGGTAAGATTAGAGAATTCATTAGAACTTTAGTAAAAAATGAAATTGAGGAAGTAAAAATTAGTGCAAAAGAATGGATAAAAATAGAAGCTGGCATGGAAGAAATAGCAAGGGGAGAATCCATTTCTTTTGAGGAGTTGAAACGTGGCTTCGCAGAGAAAAAATTGGCTAATAAGTGAAATTGCTAGAAACGCACAGATAAATATTGAAAATCTTGATTTAAAATCCCACAATGAAGTAATTAAGAAATTTGAGTGTCTTGAGATAAATCCTTTTTTAGGGGATATTAAAAAAGTGGGGGGGAAGAGAAATATCTATAGGGGAAGAATAGGAAAATATCGATTTTATTTTAAAATTATTCCTCAATCAAGACACATTCACATATTGCTGTTTGAATATCGGGGGAGAATTAAAGATAAAATTATTCAAAGGTTAAAATGAAGCCACTTAGTTGCCAAAATAGAAACTCGTTATAGAGTACGATCCGATCTCTCCATAATTCTTCAAAAAATTCAAGTTTATTCCGAATGCCTTCGATGAATTTGTCTATTGTAATATGAATAGGTGAAATTTCAAAAATATGATCAATCTCCTGCGCTGCAACTTCCCTAAGAAGAAAGAGCGCTGCAGATTAGTCCATTCAGGGAATGGTTCCTTCATTATTATAGGCTTGCTTCGCAACCTACGGTAGCCCGCAATTACGACATGGATGGCCCGTCTTGGAAAGACGGCTCATAGCATCTCATTTTCTCAATAGGTAATCTGAATCGGATGACAGCTATGCTTATTTACGAGATTGCTTCTGCCTTTCGCTATTATTCAAGGGCCATGATGAAGCGGTCCCTTGGGCTTTCGAAGTGGATCCTTTTCGGATCAAACATGTAAGGATTCCAATCACCGAGCCAGTCAAGACGTTCCCGCAGCTCTTCATTCTCTTCTGTGTCGGGGCGTTTCTCTAATTCATCTGCGGCCTCAAAAACCTCGATACATTGATAATATCCGGGAATACTACCGCAATCCTCAGGAGGAGCGGCAAGTTTGCCATCGAGACAGACAGGGTAAGTGATATTCTTTGTTTTAGGAAGAATTTTCTCGAGGTTTACAGTCATTTCCCAGCTATCACCATAGTCATAGCGGTAGATGGCCCTGTCAGAGGGATTTTTGAGATAATTATCGATGGGAACTTCGGTTGTGATAAGCCAATTCTCATCCATTTCCCAGGGCTCCCACCATGGGCATTCAATATGGACTCTGTCTCTTTTTTGGTCTTTGCCAGGGATTTCGAAGCAATGGAGATGGTAGCCCAAGAGGATTTAAATTCATATTTCATAAGGATTTGATATGCTTTTTTGCAGCACTTGGACTCTTATAGATTTTGCCTTTTTCAGCGACTAGCTTTTCGATCTTCTCCCATTCTCTTGCTGTATAAACTGGGTTCTTTATTATATCACATGGAGATAGGATAATACCTCTGTCAGTGACTTTAAACATTACTGTTGATCCAGGCTCCAACTTGAGGATTTCTCTTATAGCCGAGGGAATGGTCACTTGGCCTTTCGACGTTACTTTTGCTGTTTCTGTATAGCTCATAGGACTCCTTGATGCCTTGTATTCTTACATTCTTACATTATTAATATAAGTTTTATTGTAGAGCCTGTCAAGACAAAATGTAATTGCAGTTTGGCTTTGGGCTATAATATAATCTGGCACGAACCATGTTGTTTAAGAAAATGAATATTTTGGGGTTTTGTGCTATTGATTTTTGGGATTCCGTTTATGTGATTTAAAAGGCAGCTGATCGAACTCTCACTCCAAGCAGGATGTGAAGGACGAAGTCAACTAAACAGGCAAAAAAATAATTGAAGTTGGTCAGACATTATTTTAAAATAGACCCACCAAAATTCAAAAAAGAGTTAAAAGGAGAAGGGAATATGAAAACGATTTGCCGATGTTTGGTACTCATTCTGTCAATAGGCTTATTTATCTCTGTAAATAATCTTGAAGGCTATTCTACTTTTATAAGGTCAGACTATGGAGATGAGAACACCTCCATCAAGAGGCTTTTAGATGAGGTAGTCCGATTTGAGAAAAGTACGGGAGGCTCCCTAGGGGTCGGGGCAGTTCATCTCGAAACAGGCAGATCTTTTTATTACAATAAAGATATCCGTTATCCCATGGCAAGCACTTTTAAGATTCCGATTGCTGTAAAGCTTTTATCCCTAGTTGAAAAAGGAGAAATAACGCTGTCAGACATGATAAAAGTTAAAAAGAGCGACCTCCATCCCGGAAGCGGAACTATAGCCCAGCTGCTGGATGATCCTGGCGTCATCCTGTCTGTCCAAAATCTATTAGAGCTGATGCTGCTGATAAGTGACAACAGCGCTACAGATATTTGCCTAAACTATGTAGGCGGATCAGGATCAGTAACTCAAAAGATGCGGGATATAGGGATCATGGATATCGATATCAACCGCCCCACATATGTGGCTATTGCTAATTACCTGGGAGTCATATCCGTGAAAGAAGGCGAACCCTACTCGGATGATGATGTAGTCAAGGAACTCGGGCAGCTGTCAAAGGAACAGCGCAAGCAAGCCGCAGAGGCTTTCAGTAAAGATAAGCAGGACACAGCGACTCCTGCTGCTATGGCGCAGTTACTGAAAAAAATCTGGAATAAGGAAATCCTCAGCAAAGAAAACTCAGAGTACCTTCTTGATATTATGAAGCGCTGTCAGACCGGTAAAGCCAGGATCAAAGGCATTCTCCCCTCTGATACCACTGTCTATCACAAAACCGGAACCATAGGAAGTTCAACAAATGACGTAGGAATCATTGAACTCCCGGGAGACGCAGGAAATGTCATAGCGGTCATCTTCATAAAAGAAGCAAAAGTTGACAATGAAGAAAGCGAAGAGGTCATCGCCCATATCGCCAGAACATTATACGATTACTTCCTCTTCACAACTGAATAATGCTCAAACGCTCCCATCTTGAAGAACTGCGGCTTGGCTGTGCCAACCTATAGATTGCAATATAGATAGCCCAAATTCACCTTATCTATTTGTGCTTAGACCACCCATTTTGCCTAAAAATATTTACTTGTAGGAAATTAATTTGTTCTTTTAATGCAAAAGCTATATTGTGGCATTGATGCACATTCATAAGACAATGGGCAAATATTGGAGCTTCCATTAAAAGAAAAATTATTGTGACAGGAAAAATAGTAATGCTATATGATTAATAAGTTATGGATCTGTATCTCTGTTGTTTAAGAAAGTGAATAAAGTGAATATTTTGGGGTTTTGTGCTCTTGATTTTTGGGATTCCGTTTATGTGATTAAAAAGATATTATTAAAAATCATTTGACATCTTTGACAATAATGGTATATTGTATATGTAGTATTATTACTAAGAGAAAGAATATTGCGTATATAATATAACAATGTTTAACTTAGGCGGAATTTCAGAAAATAACAGAAAGCGACTAGACAAGCTTAACCAATTTACAGATGGTCCTTTCACGATTAGGGATGCTATAAATATATTAAATCTACCCATAGATCAAACAAGAATGCTTCTCGGATATTGGGCTCGTAAAGGTTGGCTTTCTAGAGTACGCAGGGGGCTCTATATTACTATCCCACTTGGGACAATAAATCCTCCGGAATACAAAGAAGATCCCTGGATTGTCGCATTAAAGATTTATTCTCCAAGCTATATTGGGGGATGGAGCGCTGCTGAACACTGGGAATTAACAGATCAAATTTTTAAAGATATCGTTGTTTTTACATTAAAAAAATTTCGGACGAGAAAAACTGAGATTCAAAGGACGTCTTATATATTGATCCCTACACGCAAAGAAATGATGTTTGGCCTAAGTCATGTTTGGAGAAAAAGCTTTAAGATCAAAATTTCAGATCCGTCAAGGACACTAGTCGATATCTTAAACATTCCATCAACAGGTGGCGGAATCAGGCATGTTTCAGAAATCGTAAAAAATTATTTTGAATCAGAACATCGAACTGATAATCAAATAGCCACTTATATCAAACGGATTGGGAATAGAACAATTTACAAGAGGTTAGGATATATCATCGAGAAACTTGAAATTGACGCTCACAAATTATTGGTTAAATGTAAAAATAACCTTAGTAAAGGTTATTCGATTCTTGATCCTGATGTTAAGGCAAAAGGAAAAATTCTGCGCAGATGGAATTTGCGTATTAATGTCACTTTGAAGTAATGATCAATCATCAAGAAATAAAAAATTTAGAAATCGAGTGGGGAATTAGAGAAGATATTATAGAAAAAGACTTTGTCATTGGTTGGATTTTATGGGGGATTGGAACTGATCCCTACTTTTCAAAAAAATGGATTTTTAAGGGTGGAACATGTTTAAAAAAATGCTATATAGAAACCTGGCGTTTTTCTGAAGACTTAGATTTTACCATGCACACTTCAGATTCGCCCGTTGATCCCAATGAAATTGAAGAAAATCTTAAAAATCTTCTAGAAAGACTACATGATGAATCAGGCATCGATTTTTCGGTAAGGCAATTAGTATTAAAACCAACAGGAAATCCCTTTTATTTGGAAGTGCGTGTTTATTACAGAGGCCCTCGGAATGCACCAAATCCAGGAAGAATTAAACTGGATCTGAACTCCTCTGAAAAGATCATTACTCCTTCCATATTTCAAAAAATCAATCATTCTTATTCTGATAATTTACCTAGCCCCTATCATGTCAAATGTTATTCATTTGAAGAACTATTTGCTGAAAAAATTCGAGCAATGGGAGAACGCTCACGACCAAGAGATTTATTCGACATAATTAATCTTTTTCGACGCAAATTTCAGTATGAGAAACCGGATAATGTAAAGGATTTGTTAGTTACAAAATGTCAAACAAAAAATATATCTATTCCTAGTCTTGAATCAATCACACGACATCCCGTTCACGCCGAATTAGTTAGTGAATGGGAGAATATGTTAGGGCATCAATTACCTAAGCTGCCTCCGTTTGATTCATTTTGGGATGAACTTCCCAAATTATTCGATTGGCTAGAAGGAAGATACATCTTTAAAAGAGTTCGTTCTTTTTCGTTTAGACCCGATGAGGATAGAAGCTGGACAGCACCACCAACCGTACAAAGTTGGGGCTTTAAGTTCCCACTTGAGAAAATTAGATATGCAGCTGTAAATCACCTTTGTGTAGAACTTGGATATAAAAATGAAAAAAGAATCATTGAACCTTATTCTCTGCGACGCACTAAAGAGAGTGATTTATTATTGCACGCGATAAAGAAAAAAACCGGAGAACATATGGCATATCGTGTTGACCGCATTCAAAGTGCTGAAATTACAGATATATCTTTCACACCTAAATATGAGATTGAATTTTAGGGGGTAAATTAGATACATATCAACAGTTCCGGCATGGAGGAAAAGGATGCATTGCTTTTCAAGAAGTCAAAGACGCTTTGAAAAATTCTTGTGACAGGAAAAGTCATAATGCTATATGATTAACAAGTTATGAATCGGTATCTCTGTTGTTTAAGAAAGTGAATATTTTAATTCAATTCTTAGCGGGATTTTGTGGGGGGCATCTGCTTGAAGAGAAGATATTTATGGTGCCGTCGTATCAGGTGGGGCATCAGATCGGGGAATCGCTTACGAAAGCCGGGCATTCTTGGGTGAATCTTCGCTTTGCGACGCTGCCGTCTCTGGCTCAGGAATACGCAGGACTTGATCTATCACAGGGGGATATGAGTCAGATTTCTGAATCCTCGGCAGTGATTCTGCTGAACAAGGTTTTCGGCGCGCTGCTGGACGATGGAAGGTTGGGTTACTTCGGTGAACTCAAGCCATCACCAGGAATCATACGGGCTCTACACAAGTCGCTCTATGCACTAAGGATGGATGGCATAAGGAGCGACGACTTAGCGCCTGAGAGTTTTATAAACGAAAAGAAAGGACTGGAAATCAGGTTTATCCTGAAAAGCTATGAAGAAGAGTTGGAAAAAAATAAATTCATAGACCTGCCGGGGCTCTATTTCATGGCGCTTGAAAATGCCGAAGAAAGCCCTTCGGATCAGGAGAAATATTTTCTGATTCTTCAAAACAGTTCCTTAAATAAGCTGGAGACAGAATTCTTAACCAAGGTTGCGGGGGGAAACCTGATCCTGGTTCCACAGGATCCGGTGATAGGGATTGAAAGGCCGCGGTACTACATAGAGATTGCTTCGCAGTCTTCGATGACTCGCAATGACAGTTCAGATCGCAATGACAGGGGTATTCGCAATGACGAGATAGTACCAAAATCTGATATTGAGAGGGCGCCGTGGCTGTTTGCCCCATACAAAGCCCCTCCTCCCATCAAAGACGGCACCTTGGAACTCACAAGAGCCATCGGTCCTTCGAATGAATGCCGGGAAATTCTGAGGCGCATAACCAGCGAAAAGATCCCTCTGGATGATGTCGAAGTCGTTTATCCTTCTGGGATAACCTATCCCTCCATCTTTTATGTGCTTTCCATGAAATCCGGACTTCGGGTGACCTTTGGAGACGGCATTCCACCCGGGTTTACTTCCCCGGGCAAGATATTCAGCAGCACGCTGAAATGGATAGAGGGAAATTTTCAGACATCGGAACTCTGCCGCATGATCGAAAGCGGCGACCTGAAACTTCACGGTAAAGGAAAAAAAGAAGGCGTTCTCTCTGCACAAAAAACCAGCCGTTATTTGAAGAAAGCCATGATCGGATGGGGAAGAGAGCGGTATGTTCATAGGCTGGAGAGTTTGAGGAAGAGCTGCGAAAGCAAAGTCTTGAAGATTCATGATGATGAGGACGATGACAGGACACCGAAATATGAGGCCAATATCAAGGATATCGACTGGGTCATCAAGCTTATAAAAAATATGCTCGATTGCTTTCCTCTGTGGGAGGAAAAGGAGAAGATCGATTTTAGGGAGCTTTGTCGAGGAATATCCCTGTTTCTAAAGGGATTCTCACGGATACGGAATGACCTGGACAGGGAAGCCTATGCATCGATAAGGGCGAAGCTGGAAGAGGTAGCTGAGCTTGAAACCGCTTTATTGCCAAGAGAGGATGCCTTCGAGAGGCTTCGCATCCTGTTGGAGAACATCCGGGTTGGTGCATCGGGGCCACAGCCTGGCCATCTTCATCTTTCGAGCTATCGCTCAGGCGGCTATTCAGGACGCCCTTTGACCTTTGTGGTGGGGCTCAACCAGGATCACTTCCCCGGGATCGGATATCAGGATCCCTTTCTTCTGGACGAGGAGAGAGAAAGGATATCCGGCTCGCTCAAGACGACAGAGGACATGCTGAGGGAGAACCTTTATTCGATGGCTTCGCTCATCTCGTCGCTTCGGGGCAGGGTTGTGCTGAGTTATTCCTCTTATAACATAGTGGACGAGCGGTCGTCTTTTCCCTCGTCTCTGATGCTGCAGGCTTTTCGTCTGGTCGAGGGAGACCCGAGGCTCGATTATTCGGCGCTTCTGGAGAGACTTCCCGAGCCTCATGGATTCCTGCCTGAGGACATGGATAAGACTTTTGATACGATCGACTGGTGGCTTCGGAAGCTTTCCTCTGACGGCACACTCTATGACGGGATTGACGTTGTGAAACAATGCTTTCCGGAGCTTGGCCGGGGAATCGATGCTCTCGATATAAGGAATGCTTTAAAATTGAGTCCATACGAAGGGATAGTCCAGCTGGATGTCGAAGATGTCAATCCTCTCTTCAATAAAGATGTGGTCATGTCATCATCGAGGTTTGAACTTCTGGCCTCTTGTCCGTTTAAATATTTTCTAAAATATATCCTCGGCCTTTACAAGCCGGAGGAAATCGAATTCGATCCATCGGTGTGGCTGGATCCTCTCCAGAGGGGAAGCCTGATCCATGAGATATTCTGTGTGTTTATGTCGGAATTGAAAAAGAGAGGGGAGAAGGTAGAAGCGAAAAAACACCTCTCCCTCATCCAAAAGATCGCCGGGGAGACCATTTACCGGTATAAAGAAGAGATCCCACCGCCATCTGAAGGGGTGTTTGCCAAAGAAAGAGCCGAAGTGATGCAGGCGCTGGATGTGTTTCTGGCGGCTGAGCAAAAACTGGGAGAGCGTGTGGAGCCGTTGCTGTTCGAGGTTGTGTTCGGGATCGAAGAGGAAGAGGGCAAGGGAATGAAAGAGCCGGTGGAGGTGGAGCTAACGCCTGAGTCATCCTTCAGATTGAGGGGACGGATCGACAGGATCGACCGGGTGGGATGCAATCGTTATCGGGTGATCGATTACAAAACCGGTAGATACTCCCGGTATGACAAACTCCGGTGCTTTGGGGAAGGACGCACTCTCCAGCATGTCCTTTATGCTTTGGCCGCAGAGGAAATATTAAAGAAGACGGGTGTGGACGCAAGCCCCAAGGTTGTGGAGAGTGGATATTATTTCCCGACACGGAGAGGAGAAGGCAAGGAGGTTTTGGTCGAGGAATTCAACCGGGAGGAACTCAAGTGTCTGCTCAGTGAGCTTTTGGATATTTTGAAGAGTGGGCGTTTTATCGTTGGGTTGGATGCAAGCTGTGCATATTGTGATTTTCTGCCAATCTGTGGAGATGGTGCTGTGGATAAGGCCAAAGTAAAAAGGCACATCAATCCTGTGGAGTTTGGGGTTGTGGACAGACTCAAAGAGTATGAATAGTAATGGATAACCAGAGACTTATCGACAAGGAAGCAAGGGAGAAGATAAAGACCGCATTGGACACCACTCTGCTTGTCGAGGCAGGGGCAGGTTCTGGGAAGACCCACAGTTTAGTGGTCAGGATGCTGGCGCTTTTGGCATCGGGTCGGGCCAAGATTAACACCTTTGCGGCTGTGACGTTTACGAGGAAGGCGGCAGCCGAGTTGAGGGGGCGTTTCCAGACAGAACTGGAGAGGGCGGTTTTGCAGGCCAGAGATAAGGATAAGGAAACACATGACCGGTTGGCCGAGGCTCTCCATTATCTGGAGCAGAGTTTTATCGGGACAATACATTCCTTCTGTGCGAAGATTTTGAGAGAAAGACCCATAGAGATCGCACTGGACCCTGATTTTGCAGAATTGGAAGAGATCGAGAACAGCATCTTCCGGGAGAATTGTTGGTATGAGTATCTGGTGAAAGCAAGGCTCGCAGATGAGGAGGCGCTTCTTGAACTCGAGAGGACTGGCATCACTCCTGACGAATTGAAGGAGCCGTTTGTGTCTTTGTCTCTTTATCCGGAGGTCGAGTTTATTGGGGGGAATGATGAAGAGCCGGATTATGGTGAATACAGGAAGACTCTAGAGGATTTTTTGAGTGATGCCCGGCAGTGCGTGCCTTTTGAGAAGCCTGCAAAAGGGTATGATGCAATCCAGGGTTTGATGCACAGGTGTTTTTTGCGTCAAGCAAACCTAGGTTTTTCCGACCATGGTGTTTTGATGGAGACATTCGAGCTGATGGACAAAAACGTTAATGTCATACAGAACCGTTGGCCATCCAAAGAAGAAGCATTGAACTTTCAGAATGCTTTCTATGCATTCAGTGATGGGGTTGTCAAAGAGGCTTTGAGGAAGTGGCGGGAATTCAGGCATTCAAAAATTCTGGCGTTTCTGAGGCCTGCTCTGGATTTATTCAAGGAAAAGCGGTTGAGTCAATCGAAACTGAACTTCCAGGATCAGTTGATGTTGTCGTCGCAATTGCTCAGGGAAAACCCTGAGGTCAGGCGATATTTCAGCAGGCGGTATTCACATATCCTGGTCGATGAGTTCCAGGATACAGATCCGATCCAGGCAGAGGTTCTCCTTTACTTGACTGGGACCGACACGGAGGAGAAAGACTGGCACAAACTGACGCCGAGGCCCGGGTCGTTGTTTTTGGTGGGTGACCCGAAGCAGTCGATCTTTCGGTTCAGGCGGGCTGATATCGACACCTACAATCTCGTGAAGGGACAGATCGAGAAGGGAGGGGGAGAGGTACTTCATTTGACCACGAATTTCCGATCTCTCGATGCGTTGGCTGAGTGGAACAATGCGGTTTTTCAGAATGTCTTCCCTGAGAAGGCGGATAGATACCAGGCGGCTTTTGCCACTTTGAATACGGTGAGAGAGGCGGAAGGGAGGCTGCACGGGGTGTTTAAGATTTCCATTCCGCAGCAAGAGAGGCATAAGGAAAAGCTGATCGTTGGGATAGATGCCGACAAAATCGCCGATTTTATAAGCTGTGCTTTGAGAGAGGAGGCGAAGGAAAGGAATGGGTGGGAGCCGTCGGATTTTTTGATGCTTTTCCGTTACAAGAAAAACATGACCGTGTATGCAAGGGCTTTGGAGAAACGGGGAATTCCTTACGAGATAACGGGAAGTGGTGCATTCTCAGAATCCGAAGAAGCAAAGGAAATTTTGAATCTTGCGAAGGCTTTGAACGACCCTGACAATCCTATTTATACCGTGGCCGTGCTGCGAGGGATCTTTTTCGGGGTAAGCGACAAAGAGCTGTATGAATATAAACAAAAAAGGGGATGGTTCTATTTTTTAAAGGGAGTTGATGAGAAGGAGGGGGATGTAAAAGACAAGGTTTCACATAGCCTTTCCAAACTCAGGCAGTGGTGGGAATGGATAAGGGAATATCCCGCGACCACGGCTCTGGAGATGATCTTCGAGGATTCGGGAATCGTCAATTTTGCCGCATCTTCTGAGATTGGAAGCAGCCGGGCCGGGAATCTTTTTAAGCTTTTGACGATTCTTCGCAGTCAGGAGAGGGAAGGAGCGGCATCTTTTGCCGAGTTGGTGGATTACTTGGAGGAGCTTGTTTCCGTTTATGAGATAGAGGAAATGAGCCTGACGCCGGGGAGAAAAAATGCTGTGCGGCTGATGAACCTGCATAAGGCGAAGGGATTGGAGGCCTCCTTTGTTTTTCTGGCAAATCCTGTGGGACAAAGGGAGCATGCTCCGGATAAACACATCATCCGGAAGGGGATGATTCCTGAGGGATATTTTCTGTGCAGTAAAAAGATTGGGCATTATCATTGGACGGCCCTTTCCCATCCTGTGGGGTGGGAGGAAAAGGCAGAGGAGGAGAGGCTGTATGCAGAGGCCGAGGAGCAGCGGCTGATGTATGTGGCATCGACGAGGGCCAAAGATTGTTTGGTTGTGAGTACATATGAGGGGAAGCTTGGAGAAAGACGCGCGTGGAGTTCTTTGGACGATTGTATACAGGGTGTACGGAGTTCTTTAGACGATTGTATCCAGAGTGTGCCCGAGCTCGAGATTCCTGATGTGAGGTTTGTGGAGGAGAGGGAGAAACTGAGGCTCAGGAAGGACGAATGGGAAGTGGCGAAGGAGAAGATAAAGGAGAGGCGGGATGTGGTGGCAGTGCCGAGTTATGCTGTTGAGAGTGTGACGTCGCTGGCCAAGAAGGATCTGGAAGTGCCCGAGTGGAGGCGGGGAAGTTATGGCATGGCCTGGGGTAGAGCAGTGCATAAGATGCTCGAGATTTTGGGGAAATGGGATGCGGATTGGGATGGTGATGGCCAAAAGCTTGGTCTGCTGTCAGAAAATGTCCTTGTGGCGGAAGAAATAAGCCTGGACAAAAAGATTGAGCTTGTAAGATTGATCCTGTCGATAACAAAATCAGAATTCTGGGAAAGAGTTAACAAAGCCGAGAAAAAGTTCTTTGAGGTTCCGTTCTCAATCATGACAGATGGAGAAGCCCTGGGAATAACTGATAGGGAGGAGGTAAGGGCACAAACTGGTGATTTAACGATGCGCGAAAATAATAAATCCGGTAAAAAAGATTCGAAAAACAAGAATTTAGACAAGCAGAGACTCCCGGTCATCTTAACCGGTGCCATCGACCTGGCCTTTTTGGAGAGAGACGGGTGGATAATCGCCGACTTCAAGACCGATGATATTAGAGATGACCTAAAAAGCTTCGTGAATTATTACGCCCCCCAAGTCAAAATCTACAGCCGCTTCTGGGAAGAGATCACCGAACAACCCATCAAAGAAGCCGGTCTGTATTTCACCTCCATCAATAAATGGGTCGAAATTATATAGAGATTGTTGCCTTGCATTATTGTATCGCCTTTAGGGCATTATCTTTTAAGATATCTCTTAATCTCCTCATGAGTCCCAGCCAATACAAACAGGTTTTTTCCAAAGCCAATTTATAAATAAAAAATCAATTGAGATTCCATAAAAAATAATTGAGGATTGCGGCAAAGCTTACCCAAAGGATGTAAGGAAGGAGTAAAAATGAGGCAATTTTTGAAATTTTGAAGGATTGAATAATGGTTAATGAAATGGCAGCCCATAGAACAATTATCTCGAAAAATGCAAAAAGCGGCGATTTAAGGCCGAAGAATAGGATAGACCAGAGAACGTTCAACACAAGCTGGATAGCAAAGAAAATCAAGGCTTTTTTTACCTTTTGTTCTCTCAAACTTTTTTCCCACAGAAGATAGAGAGAGATTCCCATCAGCACAAACAAAGTTATCCAGACAGGAGAGAACAGCCAATTCGGGGGGTTGAAAGATGGCTTTTCGAGTGAAGCATACCATGTGGGAATGGAAGGGGTTGTAAACAGGGAACCAAGAAAGCCAGCCAACTGGCAGATTAAGATACTGATTATAAGTCTGATCAAGCTTTTTTTGGTCATTTTGTCCTCCTGAAGGCATCGACCAAATCCCAATCTAAAAGTTCTTTAAACACTTTTAGCGTTTTTCGTAATATTTCTGGTGGTATTCCTCGGCTTTGTAGAATTCAGATGCGGGGACGATTTGGGTGGCAATAGGCTTTTTAAACCGGCCTGAACTATCGAGCTTGTTGACCATTTTTTCAGCAGCTTCCTTCTGAATGTCGTTGTTGTAAAAAATAGTGCTCTTATACTGGGTGCCGATGTCAGGTCCCTGGCGGTTGATCTGGGTTGGATCATGGATTTTAAAGAAAAATTCCAGGAGCTCTTCGTAACTGATCTTATTTGGGTCGAAGGTGATCTTCACGGCCTCGGCGTGTCCGGTCTTATCGGAGCAGACCTTCCTGTAAGTCGGGTTTTTTGTGTGACCTCCAGTGTAGCCAACAACAGTCGAGATAACACCTGGAAGTAAACTGAATTTTTGCTCGACTCCCCAGAAGCAGCCTGCAGCAAAGATTGCGGTCTCAACTTTTAGGGATTTTTTATCCTTTTCATCAGTTCTATCTTCAGGATTTGATTCGGCGCGTTGTTGAGAATCAGCCGGCTTAAAATCCAGACTGACTGAATTAATGCAGTAATGCTTGCCTGGGGGGCCTGGACCGTCATCAAAGACATGTCCGAGATGAGCTCCGCAGACCGCGCATCTCGTTTCGATTCTGTGCATGAAATGGGAATAATCATCTAAATAGTCAATATGATTTTCATTCACAGGAGCAGTGAAGCTCGGCCAACCCGTGCCCTGTTCGTATTTGGCTTCCGAGCCGAACAGGGGAGTGCCGCATCCAGCGCAGACGTATATTCCTTTCTCATAATGGTCGTTGTATTTGCCTGTAAAAGATCGTTCTGTACTGCGTTTCCTCATTACACGGTATTGTTCGGGCGACAAGATCTTTTTCCATTCTTTATCTGTTTTGATTACCTTTTTGATCATCGTTTCTTCTCCCTTACTAAACTCGTCGGCTGTTGATTCCTGTTTGAACGAAGGCTTAAGACTTAGGTAGCAAATCAAGACGGAAAGAACCGTGAGGGTAATGATAATTTTTCGCTTTATTGAGTCTCCCATATCCTATATTTCCTATAGAATTATTATAATTTATTTTGAGGAGGAAGTAAAAGCAAGCGAATCAAATCATCTAAAATTTAACCGTAGAGGTATCATCTTGTCATTTAAAAATCTAACCGAAATGGACAGGAAAATCTATTAGATTTATAAGCTAATCTTTTAGGAAAGGAGGTTAGGTTATGAGAATGGAGTACTGCAAAACTGTATATCAGAGGTATCATAAGGCATCCAAAGAATCGAAAGCTTGGATATTAGATAAGCTGTGCAAAGTCTGTATAATTGCGGCTTGGCTGTGCTAACCTATAGATTGCAATATAGATAGCCCAAATTCACCCCCTATATTTGCGCTTAGACCATTCATTTTGCACGATTTTCGCCAGTTGACATCTTGGAATAAAAATATCAGAAAACAAGATGCTGAGGTCAATTGCCAGAAACATTATTGTTTTATTTATCTAATAGGAGTCCAGATAGTATTAGTTTTGAAGGTTGTTGTTTTCATTCTGTCAATATGCAGCTTCAGGCACCAGTAAGTGACTGCTTTTCGACTTAGATTTCGGCTGTTTAATAATACATCTATGAATTTTTTCATGCTGTTTTTTTTCTGGATCTTTTTAATATAATCAAAACCCCCGAAATTTATTGCTCTCTCAATTTCAATTTCAGGAGGCACGGAAGCAGGATCCCTGTCCCAGAATAATTCTTCTCTCATTTTATAAACTCATAAAAAAACTGCTTGATATCTTTCCATTCCTTGTTGGTTATTTTATGAATTTTGCCCCTATTTTTTATTAACATTATATTATCTTTTTCCTTTTCCGCATCATCAAAATATACAAAAGATGTCTTTAGATGATATTCATATCTGTTCTCAACATCATATTTTTTTATAACGAATTTTAAAATATCTTTAAAATTATGATTGCTTTTTTTTAGAAGAAAAAACAAGTCGACAAAGTCTTTTGTAGAGCCTCTTTGGGTTATAGCAATGGCTTTCATCGCTTCGATGTCTTTAATTGAAGCTACGGGGCAACTGATATTTCTGTCAAGTTTGATAAATTCGACGGCGGAAAGAAGATTATAGGGCAAATAAAATAATGAAAATTTAACTTTCTCATTTGAAACATATAATATGACCGTATTTTCTTCCATTATCTCTACAACGGCATCTTTAAAACATTTCTTCATGTCATAGACGAAATATTGTGAATTGATTTTTTTGGGCGTAAAAAAATCAAGGTCAATAGATATTCTGTGACTCAAAAAAAGGCTGATGGCAGTTCCACCGGCAAGATAACTGCCTTCTGGAAGAAGCCTGCATTTTATAATCTGGATCAATTGGTTTTTAAGGATATTGAGTGTATCTTCCCAATTCATGACAATATTCTACCATTATCTGAAATATAAAAAAATAAGCAATTGTGTTTTACTTTGATCAACAACGTGCCATCCTGTGGTGAATACAGCCACACCGTCGGTCCCTCCCACTTTAACCGCGATGAGATTGATGATAAGCATTGTTAGGGCCATGGACATCTGCATGAAGGTGGAAGGGATCCCAACCCTAAGGATGTCTTTAAGGATGACCTTACGAAAACGGAATTGACGAAAGGAAATGGTAACATATGTATCCCGCTTGATAAAAAGCCAGTGGAAGAGAAATGCGGATGACAGGGGAAAAACCATAATTATCGTTACGCCAAATTTGAAATAGTACCTTATCGAAACAGGATTCCAAAGGCAAAACAGAAGAGCGGGTTCGGAGCATACAGCAGTTCTTGCTGCAGAATTTCGCTGAAACCCAGGTTCACCCTGACCATATCGTAAAAAAGGGAGACGGAAAAACCTTTTTCGCCGGCCAGGGCAAATGGGAAAAATCTTCAGGCAGCAATTTCCACCGTAAAACCTACACCTGGGAGCTGCATATAACAGACTAACAACTTTTTAATATTCGAATTCCAGATAGAAAGTGGTGTAGTATGGGCTTTTACAATTGAAGAAATATTTTGACATCTATGTTTTAAGTTTATAATATTATTTTTTCAGATAGCCGGGGAAAACATGATTTTGCCATGAACCCTTTAAGCTGTATACTTCTTCTTCAACTTGGGTACCTTATAGGTTCACTCTCTCCATCCTATTTTCTTGGAAAAGTCCTATATAGTGTAGATATCCGTGAATTAGGGACGAAAAACGCTGGGGCAGTCAACGCATACAAAGTTTTAGGCTTGGGCCCAGCCATTATGACAATTATTTTTGACCTTTCAAAGGGACTTCTCGTGATGCACACAGCCTACCTGCTTGGAGCCCCCCCTCTTTTAGTTCACCTGACAGCTTGTGCAGCTATTTTAGGCCATGTATTTCCCTTTTACCTTAATTTCAGAGGAGGGCAAGGTGTTGCTACAGCCACAGCCATCTTAATATATTACCTGGGAATGTTCTACGTAAATAGATGGCTTCCACTGGCATCTCTTGTTTTTCTGGCCTTTTGTGTATTTTCTTTTATGTACATTACTAAGATCGGTGAATTTATTGGAAGCGTTATCTTACCTGTCCTTGGAATTTCTATTCTTGTTTTCTCTCCTTCACAGGAATATTCGTTCTTCATTCTTTCAATCATAGGATATATCTGGTTTATTGATATGTTTAACGTCCATAATAACAAGCTGCTTCCTGTCCTCTCAAAGAATATAAAACATGAGATCAATTGGCGTCTTGTTATAAGGCCTGCAGCCATTCTTTTAGCTATTTATTATCTAAACAACACCAAAAGAGAAGCACTCGTGTTAACAGGCATCGTGACTCTTATTTTCCTTCTGTTGGATTTTATTCGGCTTCTTTCTAAAAAAATAAACACTTTCTTTTTCAATAAAATCAAAGATTTGTACAAGCCAAAGGAATACAAAAAATTTTCATCCATGACGAATTTTCTTGTAGCTATTTTCATAACCTTTCTCCTCTTTGAAAAATATATTGCTATTCTATCCACTTCATTTCTCATTTTTGGAGATTTCTTCAGTAAGTTCTTCGGCATTTACTTTGGCCGCACGCAGATATTCCAGAAATCTTTAGAAGGAAGTCTTGCTCACCTGAACGCTTGTCTATTAGTTGGATATCTCTTCCTCCATTTTGTTTCTGTGCCAATTCCGGTTTATTTGGCAGGAGCCTTTGTGGCCACATGCACAGAACTCTTACCTATGGGCATTGATGACAACCTGAGTGTCGCAATTCTTAGTGCATCCGCCATGTCTGCATTTCAACTATTTTAACTCCTCTCATTATTATGGTCGTGTAGTTAGGCTGCACCAACATATAGATTATAAATGCTAAGGTCAATTGCCAGAAACATTATCGTTTTATTTATCTAATAGGAGTCCAGATAGTATTAGTTTTATATGAAAAAAATAATTATAGAATATTATCTCGGTTCATTACTCCTGATATTTTTGATGCCGGGGCTTTGGACAGCATCCTGTGGACAAAGTGTCGTCCCCAGGAAAAGGCGATTAATGATCCTGTCAGGTTCCCGGCTACCATTCCCCACCAAATACCATCGAGTCCCAGGTCAATGACGATAGCAAAGAGGTAGGCCAGGGGTGTGGTTAAGACAATCGTCCGAATGATCGTCACAGTGAGAGAAATTGTTCCCTTGCCTGTTCCCTGGAACATGGCTGAAGAGAACATGCCGAATGAAACTCCCGGATAGAAAAAACACATGATCTGCAGGAAAGTGATTAATTCAGGCCTTATTCTGAGAGCTTCTTGTGAAGTGGTAAAAAGCCAGGCGATAGAGGGAGCCAAGAAAAAAGTGATAACCGCAGTGATCAGCGAGATGGATGCTCCGATTTTAATCGCGTATATATAGGAGGTATTGAGTTTTCGGTAGGCTTTTCCGCCGAAGGCCGCGCCTGTTACCGAGGTTACGGCTGTCGCAATGCCAATAAGCGGTAGGGTAGCGAACATAACAACGCGCCATCCGGTGGTGAATACAGCCACACCATCGGTCCCTCCTACTTTAACCGCGATGAGATTGATGATAAGCATTGTTAGGGCCATGGACATCTGCATGAAGGTGGAAGGGATCCCAACCCTAAGGATGTCTTTAAGGATGACCTTACGAAAACGGAATTGACGAAAGGAAATGGTAACATAGGTATCCCGCTTGATAAAAAGCCAGTGGAAGAGAAATGCGGATGATACGCATAAAGAGATCATTGTCGCCCAGGCGGCGCCTTTAACTCCGAGTTTTAATGCATAGATAAAAATCGGGTCGAGGATAATATTGATACCGGCTCCCAGCATCATGATGATCATGGCCCGTTTGACATCACCTTCTCCCCGGAGAATGGCACTCGAGATGTTACTGAACAGGATGATAAGTGTTCCGGCGAATAATATCCTGGCATAGGCAGTGGCTGTCGGCACGATGGGCCCTGCTCCCATTGCAGCAAAGATCCTGGGTGCCAGAATCATAAAGGGGACAGTGATAATAAGAGTTGTGATAAACATCATGACCATGGTGTGGGAGGCAATGGCATCAGCATTTTTCTTGTCTTTAGCGCCAATTCTTCGTGAGATGGCAGAACTGCCTCCTACTCCGATACCGGCGGCCAGAGCAAATACCATGAAAAAGAACGGAAAGAAAAAACCCACAGCGGAGAGCGCATCCGGCCCTAATCCGGAGACCCAGAGTCCATCCACAAAATTGTAGAGGGTATGGACCGACATGGCCACAATCATGGGGATGGACAGTTTGATGATTGCCTGTTTCGGGTTTCCTAGAAGAGTTTGGACTCCCTTTGTTGTCGTGTAAGGAGATGATATTACCGGTTTGTTATGACTTGTATTTTCCATTTAGCACCTATAAAACCCAGCATTCTAACATGCTTTAGCACTCATGGCTATCATTAATTACGGAATTGCTTATCATTTTTCCTTATAGAAAATGAAAATTTTGATATTATAGTAGGAGATGTCGGTGAACATTCGACGGAATTACGAAGTGAAGTTTGAGCCCATAGATTGTAAAATAGATAACCCAGATTAATTCTCCTATGTTAGCACTTAGAACGGTAATTTTGCCACAAAAGGCTCATCGCAATAATGAGTTCTTGGATTGCCAATAACATGATCCGCTCGCTCTCAGCCGTTTGACTTTTTTCCCATGTGTAAATAGGATATTATTTTGGAAAGATATTATCTTAGGGAGGGAGGAAATGAAAAAAAACATTATCATGATCATTGTTTTTCTTATAATTTGTACGGCAATTTTGCTGCCTGCCGGATTACAAAAGGCTCAGCTGCAACAAACAGTGCAGCAAAAAAAATTCAATACAGAGTTGATTGAACTTCGAGCAAAAGTTAGTCAACTCGAGAAAGAATTGGAAATGCTGAAAAGGATTATAAAAATTAACGGATCTAATGTGGAGATAAACACCGGCGGAAGTGTCAAAATACGTGGGAGTATTGTATCGGTTGAGGCCACAGCAACGGCCCAATTGAAAGGCCGCATGGTCACGGTTCAGGCATCTGGCATAAACACGATCCGAGGATCACTTGTCAAGATTAATTGAAGCATGAGATGAGCACAAAATAAGATTGAGAGAAAAATGAAAAAAATCCAAATACGATTAACAATAAGGCTTTTAACATGTGTTATGGTATTTGTCTTCTTGGGGATGCTGTCGCAGGTGATTTTTTCGGATTCAGGCAAACCAGCCGCACGATTGGGTGACATGACTGCCCACGGGGGCAAAATTACAGTGGGATGTGCTACTGTGCTGATCGGCGGTATGCCCGCTGCGAGAGTGGGAGACATGCATATATGCCCGATGGTTGAACCAAGAGTTCCACCAGTCCCTCACGTGGGAGGTCCAATAATTATGGGATCTCCGACAGTTATCATCGGAGGGATGCCGGCAGCACGCATGGGAGATATGGCGACTTGTGTCGGCCCTCCTGATTCCATTGCGTTGGGGTGTCTGACTGTTCTGATCGGCACAGGGCAAGCAGACGCGCCAAAAAAATACAGCGAGAACTACATCAAAGCTCGATACAAAAAATCTGTTGTCACCACACAACAGAAATTAAAAAAAATTAAATAAAACAAAAACTACATCTTTGTCTTTTTTTGGGAATTGATTTTGCAATTTCTCGTGTGATATATTCATTCGCAGATAGTAGGAATAGGGTCAGACCTATGCAAATCACTGATATATTTTAAATTAATTATTATTTCCCTCCATTTTTATGCCTTAATTGGCTAATTTTAGGATAGAAATCGTCCCGTTTAGTATATGTTTCTTCCCTAATCTCCCATGATCCCTTTTCTTTTGAGACCGGCCGATACTGCCCTCTAACTCCCAGTTTTCTTTTTATATCTTCAACAAATGACTGGCTTCCCACTGCGAGACTCTCAGTCCATATTTCTTCGCGAATAAGGTCTCCTGTATTAAGGGCTTCATGTATTAAGTTCTGATGTGTTGTTTTAAGCTCATTATAAGAATTTAGTTCCAACAGCTTTATCAAGCAGGTATAGTCAATTATCCTTTTTCTTTCCGGAATATTCTGGAGTTCATGGTAACCACTGCATTCCCATTCTGATGGATGCTTGACAATCCCTGCCCGGACCATATTTAAGTCCAAATAAACCAAACACCTCATTAAATGTAATCCGCTTTCAATTGCGGTTGCATGATAACGATCCCCCCAGAATGATCCATTTCGGGATTTTCTCTGATTATATTCTTGGCCTACTCTTCCTGAGATCAATTGCATGGACTGGGGAATCACATTTTTTCTTCCATCATCATATACCAGTAGGTGGATATGATTTGATGTCACCATGTAATTGAGAACACGTAGTCCGTATCGCTTTTTTGCCTGAAAAAGCCATTGGCGCCACCTTCGGCGATCTCTGGCAAATTTGAGGAGGAATTCCCTTTTATGACATCTCTGTGTCAGATGCCAGGTATAACCTGGCAGGAAATAACGATTTGCCCGGACCATTTTCCTTCTCTATTAATTAGACGTTTTGGCGGCCCAAAATTCTCAATTAAGACCATATTTCTGGGAAAATAAGGAGTGATCTCATTTGTTTAGAGTCAGTTGCACAGGTCTGACCCTATTTAAATCAGGATTTAAATTAAAATAAGGAGCTTGACATAAATATGATATTATCATATATTATATGCGGAGAAAATATATGGTTAGAAAAACCGTTATGATTGATGAAGATTTAGCCAGGGATTTGGATCATTTTGCCCGAAAAGAACAGAGAGATTTCTCAGGTGCGATGAGATATGCTCTGAGAATCGGACTTCTCTCCATTGAGAATCCAGAACTGACCATCCAGGAAATCAAGGATATCTTAGAGGCCATGGTTGATTATGAAATGGGCAATGTCTCAGAATTAAATTTGAAGGATTTCTAGATGAGATTGGTTGAAACCTCCAAGTTTAAAAGGTTAAGAAAAAAATTAAAGCAAGAAAAGGAGAAAGTAGAACTAAAAAATGCGATCAAAAGAATCGTGAAAGATCCATATTCTGGGAAAAAACTCAAGGGTGAATTGAGAGAACTTTTATCGTTCAGTTATTCAGTTAAAGGACAGAACAGAAGACTCATTTACAAAGCAGAAAAACATACTATTGTACTGTTTTCCTTTGGTCCGAGAGAGGGAATATATAAATAATGGGAGATGAAGGTCGCAACTCTCCTCCCCGGTAAAGTTCTCCTTTTGGAATAGTGGAATAGTATGGAATAGGGTCCTATGGAATAGGGTCAGACCTAGCATGGAATAGGGTCAGACCTATGCAACTCACTGATTTATTTTAAATTAATTCTTATTCCCCTCCATTCTTATGCCTTAATCGGCTAATTTTAGGGTCGAAATCGCCCTAGTTAATATATATTTCTTCCTTTTTCTTTCCGGAATATTCTGGAGTTCATGGTAACCGTTGCATTCCCATTCTGATGGATGCTTGACAATCCCTGCCCGGACCATTTTTCTTATCTCTTAATTAGACGTTTTGGAGGCCCAAAATTCTCAATTTAGACCATATTTCTGGGAAAATAAGTAGTGATCTCATTTGTTTATAGTCAGTTACACAGGCCTGACCCTATTTACACTACACTATTTACACTGACTATTTACGCTATTTAGTAACTTGTTTGGGAATGATAACTTGCTGAGTGTATTTGATCAAGTAACAACAGTTCCCTGAGGAAGCACCAAAATGCTGGGGTCGGACTCAGGGGGGCCGGGTGCTGAACAATCCCTTGACATACCTTAGGGGGGTATGCTATTTTTTTTGGAAGCTATAAAACCCATGGATTTAATAGTAAATAAATCAAGTGAATCACAGGCTGGAATGGAGGAAAACATGCAACAAGACATCACGATGCATAAAGAAGAGATCTTACGTCTGAAGAAGATCGAAGGCCAAGTCCGCGGAGTTCAAAAGATGATTCAGGACGGAAGGTACTGCATCGATATCCTGACTCAGCTCTCTTCCATTGTCGGGGCGATCAAAAGTGTCGAGGGAAACATCATGGACAGACACCTGAAGGGCTGTGTCCGTCAGCCTTTCGACAAGGGAAACAGGAATGACAGACAGAAAAAGATCGATGAAGTTATCACTGTCTTGAAGAAATTCAGGAAATACTGAGGAGGAAATCATGTCTTATTATTTTGTCGATCCCATCGCTTCCATGCGGGCTATTGAGAACCCAAGTCTTGGCGAGATTGCCGTCCAAGTCCAGGAAAAGATGAAGAAGGTGGTCGAAAACATTTGAGTCTCATTCTTAATAAGGAGGCAAGCCATGTCTATCGATCCGATCTGCGGAATGACCGTCAAGGAAGATGAGGCGGCGGGAGTTTCGGTCTACGAAGGTAAAACGTATTATTTCTGCTCCACCGGGTGCAAGAAAACCTTTGATGAAAATCCAGAAAAATATCTCCGTGAGGAAAAACCGGTAGCAGTGAAGCCATGGCACAGCGATCGGGCGACCGGAATCGACACAGAAACAGAAACGGAAGCGGAGGTGGGAGAGACGGGAGAGAGAATTGACATTCCGATCGTCGGGATGAGCTGTGCCAGCTGTGCGTCGACGATACAGAAAAGCCTTTCCAATCTCCAGGGCGTCGAAAAAGCCAATGTCAATTTCGCGACGTCCAAAGCCACCGTTTTCTATAAGCCCCGGATAGTCAATGTCAAAGAGTTGATTTCGACGGTCAAGAAGAGCGGCTACGATGTGGGAACCACGTCCGTTGAAATCCCGGTGCAAGGGATGAAATGTGCCTCCTGTGTCACCGCAATTGAGAAAGCCCTCCTTCAAAAGAAGGGGATCACCAAGGCGGCCGTCAACCTGGCCACGGAGAAAGCTCATGTCGAATACATCCCCTCTGAGATCAGCCTCGGTGAAATCACAAAAACAATCGAAGGGACGGGATACAAAATTCTCGATGTCCCGCTTGAGGCAAGACTCGAGGATGTCGAGGGAATTGTCCGTGCCAAAGAAGAAAAACAACTCAGGATAAAATTTTTCGCCGGACTGGTCCTTGGAATTTTCATATTTCTGGGGAGCATGCCCGAATGGTTCCCCTGGATTCCCGATCTTTTGAACAATTTCTTTGTCCTCTGGATACTGGCGACTCCCGTGCAGTTCTGGATAGGCTGGCAGTTTTACAGGGGGGCCTGGGGAGCGTTCCGCCACAGGAATGCCAATATGGACACTTTGATCGCCGTCGGGACATCGGCCGCCTACCTGTACAGCGTGGCCGCCACCGCTTTTCCTTCATTTTTCACATCAGGCGGGATTGAACCTCGGGTCTTTTTCGACACGTCGGCCATGATCATCGTCCTCATCCTTCTGGGGCGGCTGTTCGAAGCCCGGGCGAAAGGGAGAACTTCGGATGCCTTCAAGAAACTCATCGGCCTGCAGCCGAAAACCGCTCATGTCTACAGAGAAGGAAAGGAAATGGAACTCCCTGTTGAGGAGGTTATGGTCGGAGATGAGATCCTCGTCCGGCCCGGAGAAAGAATCCCGGTTGACGGAACCATAATAGACGGGAAGTCCAGTGTGGATGAGTCCATGATTACGGGGGAAAGCCTGCCTGTCAAAAAGGAAAAAGGAGACAATGTCATCGGCGCCACCATGAATAAGATGGGGAGCTTCACGTTCAGGACTACCAAGGTCGGCAAAGATACTGCACTGGCACAGATCATCAAGCTGGTCCGGGACGCGCAGGGCTCGAAAGCCCCGATCCAGAGATTGGCCGATGTCATTGCCGGCTATTTCGTGCCTATCGTCATTTCCATTGCCATTCTCACTTTTGTGGTCTGGTTTAATTTCGGACCCCAACCTGCTCTGACTTTCGCCCTGCTGAATTTCGTGGCCGTGATGATCATCGCCTGCCCATGTGCCCTGGGTCTGGCCACACCGACGGCGGTGATGGTCGGAACCGGACGAGGGGCCGAAAGCGGAATTCTGATCAAGGGAGGAGAAAGCCTGGAAACGGCACACCGCCTGAATGCGATTGTTTTTGACAAAACGGGCACCTTGACTAAAGGCGAGCCGGAGGTCACGGATCTTATCGTTTCGGGCTCTTTTTCAGAAGAGGATATCTTGAGATTTGCCTCCGGTGCCGAAAAGGCTTCCGAGCATCCTCTTGGTGAAGCAATCATCAGGAAAGCGTCGGAAAGGAAGATCGAATCCGGTGGCTCTGCGGACTTTCAGGCTATCGAGGGACACGGGATCGAAGCCCTTGTGGACGGAAAGGCAGTCCTGCTCGGGAACAGGAAGCTTATGGACAATCGACGGATTCCCGTAGATACATTGGCGTCCAAGGCGGAAGCCATCGCCGCCGAAGGGAAGACCCCGATTTATGTCTCTCTTGACGGGAAGGCAGCGGGACTTATTGCTGTCGCCGATACTCTGAAAGAAAGCTCGGTCGCCGCGGTCGGAAAGCTGAAAAAGATGGGACTGGACGTGATCATGCTCACCGGTGACAACAGGAAAACCGCGGAAGCCATCGCCAAAAAGGCAGGCATTGAGCATGTTCTCTCCGAAGTTCCCCCTGAAGACAAAGTTCTTGAAATAAAAAAGCTTCAATCCGCTGGGAAAAAAGTGGCCATGGTGGGCGACGGAATCAACGATGCTCCGGCTCTGGCTCAGGCCGATGTAGGCATTGCTATAGGTTCTGGCACGGATGTGGCTATGGAGGCCTCGGATATCACTCTGATCAAGGGGGACTTGAATGGCGTGGTCTTGGCCATTGAGTTGAGTAAAAAAACGATTCGCGTGATCAAACAGAATCTATTCTGGGCCTTTTTCTACAATACGGTGGGCATCCCGGTCGCGGCCGGAGTCTTGTTTCCATTTTTCGGAATTCTTTTGAATCCGATATTCGCCTCGGCGGCGATGGCCTTCAGTTCTGTTTCGGTCGTCTCCAATTCCCTCAGGTTGGGACGGACCAAGCTTATCGCATAGGAGGCTGATCATGACGGCAAAGTTGATAGTCACGGTTTTCGGAGTCGCCCTCATTGTGCTGGTGAACTTGTATTTCTTCTTCACGAAGAGAAGGGAGACAGCCGTTTCGGTTCAGGAAGGAGGAGTTCAGGAGATCAAGATCACCGTGAAGGGAGGATACGATCCCGATGTCCTCATTGTCAAAAAAGGGGCTCCCGTCCGCCTGAACTTTTATAGAGATGAAACAGCCGACTGTTCCGACACCATCGTTTTCAGTGATTTCAATATACGGAAACCGCTGCCCGCCTATCAGACAACGGCGGTCGAGTTCACTCCTGAGAAAGAAGGAGAATATGTTTTCACCTGCGGGATGGGGATGCTGAAGGGGAAATTGATCGTAAGATAAAGCAGGAAAGTCGAAGGGAAAGGACACATAACTTGGGAATGGGGCCGTCACATGAGGGACGAGCGCCAATGGCTCAAAGCCCTCAGCCAATGTCCAAAGCTATCTCTTGAGCCGTAGGACATGTCCATGCTGAGCCAAGCGTGCAAGAAAGCTTGCTTGCCATGGGATTTTCGTACGTCGAGTGCAGCCATGACGTCGGCGGTCCGGAAAACAGGCTACTCTATGGCTTTGATTTTCCCCAAAGCATCCGTGAGCGTCATCGGTTTGATCCTCAAAGGGCCTCAACCACTACCAGAACCATTCTGTCCCATAGTTCCGGTGATGAGTACTGCGCCTGTATATGTTTTATTTAATGTCAGTTAAAAATTAAAAGTGGACTAAATTCAGGTCTTCATTTTTAATTTTCTGTATACCAACCAACTTGTTCTTGTACCAAAATCTAATTTCTGCGACTCCGGTATCTTTATCAGGAATGATCCGTAATTGTATTGTCTCTCGTATTGGGACTCCGGAGAGCTTAAATTTTAAATCATTAAAAAACAGTGCACTTTTAATTCTTAAATGACATAGGTACTGCAAACTCTTAAAAGGCCGAAGGGCAGAGTTCCACGGGCTTGCCCGTGGGTGAATGTATAGGCGGTGATATGTTATGATAAAAAGGTGGAGATTAGGTTATCAGGGCATGGTGCATCTCGTACGGAGTATCATATTGTATGGATACCGAAATATCGCCGCCGTATCCTAAATCCTGGGGTGCAGGGATATTTGAGAAAACTTTTTCCGAGAGTTATGGATAGCATGGCTGGGTGTGAGATAATAGAATATAACATGCAGAGAGATCACGTTCATATGGTTATGATAATTCCTCCGAGATACGCAGTAAGTGATGTAATAGGAAGACTAAAGCGAATGACTGCGAGTCGATTTTAGCCGTGGGTATCTAATAGGAGTCCAGATAGTATTAGTTTTAAAGGTTGTTGTTTTCATTCTGTCAATATGCAGCTTCAGGCACCAGTAAGTGACTGTTTTTCGACTTAGATTTCGGCTGTTTAATAATACATCTATGAATTTTTTCATGCTGTTTTTTTTCTGGATCTTTTTAATATAATCAAAACCCCCGAAATT
>Ga0315543_1001275_pt1 | contig 27718 bp, 37 predicted proteins | sample SalMarSW160210MG_2_FD_203098 | JGI IMG/M metagenome (GOLD analysis project Ga0315543, IMG submission 203098) | Salt marsh sediment microbial communities from the Plum Island Ecosystem LTER, Massachusetts, United States - Salt Marsh Sediment SW1601-210 ... | reverse complement strand
TAACTAGAAACAAAAAAGTTTATTATCATCAACACGCCTAAACCGATAACAAGGTATGAAAAAAAGCCATATATAATTTGATTTACGCTTGTTAATTTTTGAAATAATTTAGATGTTGGCTGATTTTTATAAATACTAACAAGCTGTGGCAATAAAAACGGCCACAAGAAAGAAATAAAAACAATTTGAAAATATGTTAATGCTGTTATAATAATCCCTAGCATAAACCCAAATATCCAAATAAAATTAACAAAGTAAATAAACGCAAAAATATTTGCGAACATCAAAAAGCCCATTGCATATGGCAAGTTTCCTTGTTCCCAATAAGCACTAAGATATCGGTGAACAATTAAGCCGATGATTATTAAAATGAGTATGAGTATGATTATGCTTAACATATTTTTTACTTTATCAAATCTTCAATCGAAACCCCCAAGGCTTTAGCGATTTTTGCCATTATGTGCACGGTCGGTTTGGTAACAACCCCACTTTCAATTTTTGAAAGGGTGGTATATTTTACGCCCGATTTTCTTGCTAAATCGTCTTGCGTCAGATTAAGCTTTGCTCGCAGTTTTTTAATATTATCCCCAATTGTGTTTTTATCATTTGCCATATCTTCAAAGTTTTGATAGCATAAGATTAGAATGTTTGCTTTCATTTCTATACTATCAAAAAATATGGTTTCTAGCAACACAAATAAGAAAAACCCGCTTCTGGCCAAAATAAAGTTCGAGCCGACATTTTTTCAGGTTCTTTGGCGGTTTGCCTTTTCGCTTCCGCTTTCGGGCGAGGCGGGAGGAAAGGGGGTTTGGGGGGAATTCCGCCCGCCGAGCCCATTAATGAAATCGGTTCGGATATTTTCAAATACATACCGCCAGTTGGTAAAAGAGTTTTCTGGCTCGCCCGCTACGCGGGCTCGCCAGCCGATTTTAAAGCAGAAATTTAATTTTTTGTCTTTGTTCCGTAAAACGGAACGCTAGAAGCGGGCTTTTCTGAACTAAAACTATGAAATACTTTATCTATTGCAGAAAATCTACTGATAACGAGGAAAGACAAATTTTGAGCATTGAAGCGCAACTCGCAGAGTTGCGAGAGTTAGCCAAAAAAGAAAATATTGATGTTGTTGATACTTTAGTAGAAAAGCAAACTGCGAAAAAACCCGGGCGGCCTGTCTTCGCTGAAATGCTGAAGCGAATTGAAGCGGGTGAAGCAACAGGAATTTTAGCGTGGCACCCCGACAGATTAGCTCGCAATTCCGTTGACGGCGGACAAATTATTTATCTTGTGGACACCGGAATTATCAAAGAGCTAAAATTCCCGACTTTTTGGTTTGATCCGACTCCGCAAGGCAAATTTATGCTTTCAATCGCTTTTGGGCAGTCAAAATATTACATTGATAATCTTTCGGAAAATATCAAAAGAGGACACAGGCAAAAATTGAAAAATGGCTTATGGCCTCAAATGGCCCCGCTTGGCTATCTGAACAATAAAGAAACAAAACAAATTTATGTTGACAAAGAAAAAGCCCCGTTGATAAAAAAGGCATTTGAGGCCTACGCAAGCGGAAAATATACTCTAAAAGAAATCCAAAAGATTATCAATGATCTTGGCTTGATAGGGCGGCGAGGTTCTTTGCTTTCCGTTTCAAATTTTCAGTATTTACTCCAAAATCCTTTTTACTACGGATTGATAAGGTATAACGGCGAATATTTTGAAGGAAAGCAAGAACCGATTATCGCAAAAAAACTTTTTGACGAAACGCAGGAAGTAATGAAAAGGAAATCAAAACCGCAAAAAGCGGACAAGATGAAATTTTTTCTTTATCGCGGATTTTTCCATTGTGGCGAATGTGGCTTTACTATAACAGCGGACAGAAAAATAAAAAAGAGTGGCAAGCAATATGTTTATTACTACTGCACCAAGAAAAATCCAAACCACATTTGCTCACAAAATGTTTTTACGAGAGAAGAAAAAATTTCATCTCAAATTCAAGCAGAGATTCAAAAAGTTTCTTTGCCTGATGATTGGGCGGATAAAATGATAAACGAATTGGAAAATGAGAAAAACGAGAAAGCCCAATCATCTCGCTTTTTTGCTCAAAAAACAGAAAATGAAATAAAAGCGATTGACGAGAAGCTAGAAAAATTGATGAACGCTTATCTTGAAAGCGCCTTAAACCTCGCCGAATACCGAGAAGCTAAAAACAAACTCGTCAATCAAAAACAGCTTTTGAAAGACAAACTGAACGCTTTTGAGCAAAAAAGCAATAATCGGTTCGAACTCGCCGCCAAATTCATAAACTCCTTAAAACAAGCCAAAAATATCGCTTTGCAAGAAAATCCCGAACAGGGTCGGGATTTTCTAAAAAAGATTGGTTCGAACTTTCGTTTGACGGGGCAGAAATTGTTTTTGGATTTCAAAAATCCCTTCAAAATCGTGGCGGAAGCCGAGCCCCGCCTCTGGCGGGGCGAGGCAACAATCGCCCAAAATCCGAATTCTGAAAATTGGCGGTGGGGGTGAGATTCGAACTCACGGTAGCTTTTGACTACACTTGCTCTCCAAGCAAGCACTTTAAACCACTCAGTCACCCCACCCTATCTCGGCAATTGCGAGATTAGTTTAGAAACTATTGGATGTTCAGCTGCAAACTTATAATTCAAAAGTTTTAAAATTGTCAAAAAATCCAGGATTTCTTCTCTCAATGCCTCTGGACCGATAAAAATTTCACTAAATTCTTCAAATAAATTCTTAGCGTAATTATTCATAACTTCATAATCAGCTTTTTCTTTAAGCCATTCAGTTATTTTCTTAAACTCTGCTCTATCCAGCCAAACTCCATGACAAAGATTGCAAACATCAACAACTATGCCTGAATCTCCATAATATACCTCATAAAGAGGAACTCTGCAAGAAGGACAAACTCGTATTCCATAAGAAATTTTAAAATCCTTCTCATTCTTCCACAAATCAATATCCAACCATTTTAAATCCTTGTCTTTTTCATCTTTTGCCCATCTTAATTCTTCCTGCTCAAACCAAAGACCAAGACAGGTTGGACAGTAATCTACTTCAGTATTGTGAAGAATTGTTTTTTCTAATTTTGTTTTTTTACAAATAGGACATTGCATAAAAATTTTATATCTTCATTCCTCTTAATGCTCTCGTTCTCTCCTCTACGGATGGATGCGTCATAAATAATTTTGTAAGAAAACTCTTGGATTGTTTTCCTCTAAATGGAGAAGAAATAAACAGGTGGGCAAAGGAATTATTAACAGCTCCCATTGGATTGGGGTCTTGCGATATTTTCTCCAGGGCGCGCGCTAAACCATCAGGATAACGAGTCAGAAGAGCGCCGGAAGCGTCGGCTAAAAATTCTCTTTTCCTAGAAATTGCTAATTTTATTAAACCAGCAAATAAAGGAGCTAAAATAACCAAAGCCAGAGCGATTAAAAGCATAACTGCGCCTGCCTTGTTGTTTTTATTGTTTCTACGACTTCCATAAAAACTAATCCGAAAGAAAAAATCAGTCATTATTACCACTACTCCGACTAAAACAACAACAATTGTCTGCAAAAAAGCATCTCTGTTCCCAATATGCGATAATTCATGAGCAATTACTCCTTCTAATTCAGCTCTCTCCAGCCGATCTAACAATCCCTGAGTTACTGCTATTACCGCCTGTTCCGGATTACGGCCAGTAGCAAAGGCGTTTGGCTGTGTTTCTTTAATAATATAAATCTTGGGCAAAGGAAGACCAGCAGTAATACAAAGATTTTCAACTAAGCGATAAAGTTCAGGCTCATCTTTTTTCTCAATAGGTTTGGCGCGGCTCATTGTCAAAACAATCTTATCCGAATACCAATAACTAAAAAAACTCATTAAAACACTGTAAATCACCGCGAACCATAAAATGATATATGTTCCCAGAAAATAAGAGATAAGCCAAGCAAGAGCAATAATGAAAAGCAAAAAAGCAAAGAAGTAAAACCAGGTCTTTCTGATATTACTTTCAGCGTGAGTATAAAGAGTCATAATAATTTTGAATTTCCAATTTTGCTGGATTAAACGAAGTGAAAGACTCCCCAAAGGATTGCTTTTAAATCAATTTTAAATGATTATTTCTTATTTGTTCCGACATTGTTTTTTTATTATAGCATAAAATAACAAAGAACAAAAAAACAAAAGAAACACTGTTTCAATCAAATAGCTAAACAATGTAGGTTTTTACTTACATTTTTAGGTTAAATATAGTATTAACGTCTTGCTTATTGATTATATTGTTCTGTTGACTTTGACGGATTGTACTCTTGAATTTCTTGAATTTGCTCATAGCAATCGGGATAGAGATTTACTATCGTTGAAAACTTCTTATATCCCCAAAAGCCCTTCTTAAGATAGGTCACCCTAAACCGTACAGGAGTAGCGGGCTCACCATTGAGCGTGAACACACAAAGGTCAGAAGAATTGGGAGAAATAAACGATAAAGAAACTTCGTCTCTGTCAGAAGTTAATCCTCCTTTTGCCACCAATTCACATTTAATATCTTTAAGTTCTTTCTCATAGTTATCAATTTCTACCATCACTTCATAATTGTCCTCAAACTTACTGCAGGAACCATAAATATAGGGTATATTCGAGTCATATCCGCAGTCCCACGATGAAACAAGGGTATTATATAAATTATAAATACTAAAGGCCGTTAAAATCATAAAAACGAGCGCGCAGAAACCGAACACTATGAGAAGCATTATGAGAAATGCCTTGTTTTTCAATTCCATATTATTAATCAGTTTAAAACAAATTAACGAATCGACCTTTGTTGTAATTGTAATATAATTATAGCACAAGATAACAAAAAAAACATCTCCCGCGTCTTCCTCGTTATTTTCATTTTATTATGATATAATAAATAAAAAGTCGGAAAACTAATAAAAACAGGGGAATAAAATGAAGAAGATAATCATAGTTTTAATTATTTTAGTCGTTTTGACTGTTTTAGCTGCCGGAGGGATTTTGGGTTATAGGTACTTCATTTCAAAAGAAAAAATCGAGACATCGGAAGAATCTTCGAAAACAGAAAAAACAGAAGAAAAAGAATATATGTATGTAATGGAAGTTCAAAATAATAATTTTGAAGCCAAGGTAGTTCTTAACGAAAAAGAGGTTTATAACGAAAGAAAAGAAACTGGTACAATTTCCCAGATTAAAGTAACGGATAAAATCAAAAAGGGTGAAAATGTAATTTATATTACCGGGACACCGGTGGGAGAGTTACCAGAACTTAAAGTAAGTATTCTGTCCGGGGAAAGAGGAGTTGAAATGCCGGAAATAATATTTAGTTATAGCGCTACCGAAAAGATAGATGAAACTAAAAAACTCATCATAGAATGAGAAATGAGAAATAGATTTAACGGGTTTAGAAAATAGGGGAAATATTATAGATCTTAGAATAATTTCAATAAAGGATCAAACAACAACTGCAATATTTTTCCGATTCGGTAGTTCAAATAGACCTTCATGCCGCCAATAAACGAGTTTTTCCCAACGAGGAAAACCGGGTATTATCCATAGCATGGAATCCCAAAGAAGACAGATTAACAGAAACTATTAGATATAAATTTGATATAAAAAGATAGAAAAACACTTGACAAAATTAAGGAAAGGGTGTATAATGTAGGTAGATAAAGTTAAAAATAAAATAATGAAAAACTGACAGATAAGGAGCTTAGAAATGAACTCAATGACTAAACAAGAATTCTTAAGCGCTATTATTATGGGAGTCAAAATTTTCTCTTGTATAATAGTGGAAGGACTCGTTTGTATCAATTTCCCGGTCAATCACAGCCTCTATCTAAATCAAGTGACGTTTAAAGACGGCCTGCGCATCGGAAAAGTAAAAGGCGATTTAACGGTTTTAAACTCTACATTTAAGTATGTAAGTTTAAATAAAAAATTAGTCGAAGGCAGATTTAATTTCAATGGTAATGAAATAACTAACAGGCTGTGCAAAATTTAAAAGACCGCAACAAAAAAATAAAAGGCCTCGGAAAAACTTTTACCGAGGCCTTTTAATTTTTAGAAAGGCGCGATTTCTCTTCGTTTAGTTTATAATTTTGGGTTTAGAAATTTACTTTGACTGGTTCTCTGGCTCCTGCTTCTTCTATTTCAAAGAAATCCATCTTTTTAAAATTTAAAAATGAAGCAATGATTTTTTCTGGAAATCTTTCAATCTTAATATTCAGGTCCCTGACATTTCCATTATAAAATCTTCTGGATGCCTGAACCTTATCTTCAGTATCGCGAAGTTCTCGTTGAAGCTCTAAAAAATTTCCTGCAGCTTTTAATTGAGGGTAATTCTCGGCAACAGCAAACAAGCTCTTCAGAGTTGAAGAAAGCGTATTTTCAGCTTTGGAGCGCTCTTCTATTGTTTGGGCACCCATTGCCTGAGTTCTGGCTTGAGTAACTTTTTCAAAAAGCTCTCTCTCATGGCTAGCATAACCCTTAACTGTCTCCACTAAATTTGGAATTAAATTATATCTTCTCTTTAACTGGACATCAATATCTGACCAGGCCTCTTTTGACCGATTGCGTAGAGCAATCAAGCGATTGTAAGTGAAAATCGCCCAGAAAACTATTACCGCAATAACGCCTAAAATGATGTATAAAATAAGCATAATTTTTATATGGATTTACCCAGTTAAATAAGACTTGAGCCTATTTTTTAGAAACATCCTTCCTAAATAGGTTTTGAGATATTTTTCTCTATGAGTAGCATCTTGTTGGTTTAAACAAGCTTCAAAGTAAATTAGCTTGAATGTCCCCTTATTTTTTGTTGACACTACTTCTCCTTTTCGATGTCGCTCAAGTCTTAATTTTAAATTTTTTGTATAACCTTTATATAATCCTTTATTATTTTTAAATTGTAAAACATAGATATAGTAGAACATTAAATAATTTAAAATTATTTAACCGGGTTAAAACGGAACTATTTCTTTCCATGTAGGAAGAGGCAGAGTTGTTGTTAGATCCTCTTCTTGATAACAAGTTCTTGGCGTTCCGTCAATAATATCAGTTACTCCAAGTCGAACAGTATAATCTCCTGTTACAAGATAAGTATAAACAGTATCTCCTTTAGTAATATCGTCAATAATAGAATCGTTGTCAAAATCCCATCCATAGCTGGTATTTGCATCATCTTTACAATTAGCAACTCCAGTATAGCAGGTTGAATTATCCGTAAAAGTAACTTCTACTTCAGCTGGAGGACTTAATGGATCCCAACTAAAGATTGGGCTTGGATAAGGATTAGAAGGCGCGCTAAAACTTGGACCTGATTCCCAATTAGTAGACCAACTTCCTGTTGTGTCTTTAACTTTTACCCGCCAGAAATAAGAATCGCCATATGCTATATCAAGGTCATCAGTCTGAGTAGTAGGGCTTTGAACCACGCTAACTGCCGTACTGCCATTACTACCGGGCGAAACAATTTGGTTAACTACAGCATCTACAACTAAATTACTAAATCCTGCATCAGTAGCTATTTGCAAATTATATTGACCCTGCTGATCTCCTCCATCATCTTGATAAGTCCATTCAAAACCAATTCTGCCAGATGGACTAAAATCACAATATTCTTCATATTGGATGTTTGTAGAACCGGGTTCAATATATGGAGGGCCGGGAAAAGGGGGAACATTGGTCATTACTTTGTAATCTACAACTCCACCTGAATTACTACGATTAAAACTAATCCAACTTAGAACACTGCCTCCATTTCCCCAAGCCCAACCTTTAAACTCTCTCGGAGATAAACTGATATCTAAAATTACAGGGTCTATCCAGGTTCCTCTTAATTTAATCCAGCTATCCAATGACAAAGCCCTTGCCCAGCCGGAAAGTGTCCAATCTCCAACACCATCACAGGGCTGAACAGCTGCTTCCTGCATAACTGCTGGCACATCAAGACAAGCTGAATAATTAGGCGCTTCAGGATAAGGACCTGCTGGACTAAAATCAATCCAGCCAAAAGAAGGATCTGTTGACCCCATCCAGGCATAACCAGTAAGTTTTCCTATTTTATCATCAGCAATTGTTGCACAAAGAGGATCTTCATTACCCATACAAATATGAACCCCATAATTAGAAGGATATCCATCCGCGATACAATGACCTTCCATTCCAGATCCGTAATCGTTATAGCAATTAAAACTAACCCAGCCAATTGTATCTCCTGCCCAGGCCCAACCCCAAACATTATGTTCAGCTCCAGCTTTTATTTTTTTTGTAGCGCCAAAACCAAAGAATAAAATAACTATTATCAAAAATATAAAAATTTTCTTTTTCATAATTTATTATATTCTAATCAAAAACAATTAATCAGAAAAACAGAGTTGACCCCGTTTTTCTAGCAAAAAGGCTCCTGACCCTATTTTTCACACCATTTCACTCAACTATTGTTGCCCGTAAAACACTGTTGTGTAATCAACAATGTCCCCAAATATAGTTAAATAATCCCAAACCCCTTGAGAATTATAAATTATCTGAATTGTGTGATTGCCCGGAGTTAACGAGTAGTTAATAATAGCGGTTTGTCCTACCTCCCAAGGACCTGAAACATGATTACCGTCCAAAAAGAAGTTCACCCTGTTGTCTATTTTTTTTAAAAATAAAGTTTTAGTAGTTGCTTCAGTTGTATATACTTCCAATTCTAATAAATAAGAACCAACAAGCACATGATCCGGCCAGATCACTGCTCCCAAAGAGGGCATGCTCCAGATATTGTTGTAAGAACTGAAATTACTCAATGAATATTGGGAAGCGTCTGTTTTGTATTTAATTCTATAAGCTCCCATATTTACATTTATTGTACCGCCGCCGCCGCCGCCGCCGCCGCCGCCGGTGCTTAAACATTTGCCGCCGCCGGCGTCGGTGCAGATGTCGCCGCTGGCGTGGATTTGGCCGGAAACGTCTAATTTCTGGCTCGGGCTTGTCGTCCCGATGCCGACGTTGCCATCAGTAATTGTCATTTCAGGAGGTTCGGAACTAGGATTAACTCCCAAGTGAATTTTTCTGTCCGGGTCATTAAGTCTTATTGCAGCATCGCCTGCTACCGAACCAATAAAGAAATCGTGAGTATGGGCAGCTACAGCATAAACTATCTCGTTCTCTGTCCGTCCAATTCCAAGCTGAGGAAAATCATTGGCACTACCTGAACGAACAGCCAGAGAGGTGCCAGAAGCATTCTTCGCGACAACTAGGCCATTAACATCAAGCGCCGCTTTCGGACTCGCCGTCCCGATACCGACTCTGCCGTTGGCGACAATCAGGCCGTTGGCCGCGCCGCCGGTGTTCAAAATCAAACCGCCGGCTTTGGACTGACCAGTTGAGCCGGTGTTAAGAGGAGTCGGAACGTTGCCTCCGGGAGGCGACTGCGTCGGTTCGCTCCAGGCAACAGCATAAAAAGCTATTGCAAAACAAACAACTAAAACACTAAAAACTAATGAAATCACTTTGTATGAAATTTGTTTTTTCATATTGATTATAGCGATACTAATATACGAATAACATACTAATTATACGTATACGAATAGCCTTAACGAATAGGCACATACGAATTATTCGTATCATTGGTATGAAGATTAGTATTATTGGTATCGCATTTAATTATTATTCTGGCGCTGTTAAACTTTTTATTATATCTTCTGGAACTAGTTCAACTTCTCCTTCAGGAGCAGGAGCTGAAAGAGATTCTATTATCTCTTCCATTGTTTTCTCAGCCGGCTCTTGCCCTGAAACTTCTTTTAATTCTGTCTTTTTAAAATAATAAAAAAGGCCAATGCAAACAAGAATGGCTATTATAATAATTCCGCCCAAATACTGAAGAGATTTTTTATTTAATTTTAAGTTTTCCACCATTACATTATTTTACTACTTTGTAATTTATAGGTCAAGATTTCTCTGAGAAATAGTGGTTTGGATTTTTATTTTTGGTTCTGGGACTAAACCTTTTCCTCTAATTTCCATAGAAATTGTTACTCTTGGTTGAAGAGCATCTCCTGGAATGTCTCCGGAAACTTGAAAATTAAGAGACGTTATTTCAAAATCATCTGAGGTTAAAAAATCATCTAATTCGTCATTTTCTACTTTTAATTGTCCGTTTTGTAAAGAAAACTCCTGGCACCCATAATCAGAATTATAGCTTTCAAATTCCAAACTTGTTCCTCCAGAAAAAAAACTTCCCCCTCCAGCGCAACCGCTCTTAATCCCTGCCATCCTGATTGCCCGGCTCATATACTCTATTGCATAACTGGTTTGGCTTAGAAGCTGCTGGTGAGCTAAATTATATTTTTGCAACTTGATAGCTGAAGCAAAAACTCCTATGCCGGCTCCAATAACTATAGAAAAGATAAGCGCCGCAATCAACATCTCTATTAATGTAAAACCCTTATTCATTTTAACATTTAAGCATTTTAACATTGTATCGTGGTTGATATCGGATATCAACCAACAGCTGGTTGATATCCGATATCAACCACACTAGTACCAATTATATAAATTCTCTTGAACAGTTATTGTATAAGTATTTCCTCTTTCTTCCCATTTTACATCAACTACAACTTTTAGTTTATCAACCCCGTCAGGAGTAATAATAATTCTTCTTTCATACTTTGGTATGACGCATTCCTCCCAACCACTGCTGCTTAAACCATTATCCCAATTCTCTCCCTCTAACCAATTTGTATCCCTTGTGTTCCTAACAATCTCAATTCCCTCTTTGGCAAGGTAAGCAGCAGTCAACCGGTAACTAGAGCTAAAGGTTTGAGAAATTATCTGTTGAACAACAACAAAAGCGGTCAATGCCCCAATTGAAATTACTAAAATAGTAAATAAAACCTCAAGAATGGTAAACCCGCACACCAAACGAGTCCTCACACCAAAATTTGGTGGTGAAGGGCGAGGACAACTCGCCGAAGGCGAGTAAATTGGCAAAGCCAGTCCTCGTTGTGGTGTGTGGGTAAACCCTTTATTCCACATAAATTAAGCCTGCTTTATTTACAATAATATCTACGTTTTTGCTTATATCGCTTGAAAAAGCAATATTAATTGTAATATTATTACTACCTATATTATTACCTCCTGGGTTCATAAAAAAAACTTCGGGGTCTGGTGGAAAAAAAATTACAGCTCGCAAATTTACAGGATTTATACTATTAATTTCTATGTCATTCTCTAAAAAAATATCTTCGACTTTTTCCGAAGGATTATCATATTTACCGTCTAAATCCTTATCAATAAATATGGCATAAAAAGATGCGCCAGATGACAAACTAATTCCATAACCTCCCTCAGGAATTTCGCCTTCAAACTCTTCCGCTGACATTGCCATTTCCTGAACTGTCCTTATATCCTGAGCTAATTTAAAAGCTGAACGCTGAAGAGCAAGCTTCTGCTGAGTAGATTGATAATTAGGGAAAAGAATTAATGACAAAATCCCTATAATTGCTATTACTACTAATGACTCTACTAAAGTAAATGCTTTTGTCATATATTGAATAAATTTAAATACCATTGAATTATTCTTTGACCCAAGAATAAAACAACAAATGTGCCAGTTACTAAGAATGGTCCAAAAGGAACTTCGCTTTTCATTGTCTTTCTTTTTGCTAAAATCAATCCTATTCCTATTATAGCACCGATTAGAAAACTAAAAAATAAAGCAACTAAAATATAGGGAAAGCCGAGCAAAAGCCCCATAAGGAAAGCTAATTTTATATCGCCAACACCCATCCAGCGACCCCTTGAAATAAGCACAATCAATAGAAAGAATCCTGCTGCTCCAAACGCTACGAGAACTGTTCTCGGAGGAACTCCGAGAACAGTTCTCAACAGAGCTATAAAAATTGCGGGGTAGATTATTTTGTCAGGAATAATAAAGTGTTTTAAGTCGTAGACAAAGATAATAATCAAGAAAGAAGAAATCAAAATCCAAAATCCAAATGTCAAATCAAATCCAAAGTCCAAATGCCAAAAAATTAAAAAAAATATGATTGCTGTGAATAACTCTACCAAGGGATAATAGTAAGAGATTCTTTTCCGGCAATAGCGACACTTGCCTCGCAAAATTAAAAAACTAAAAACAGGAATTAAATCCTGCCATTTTAAAACCTGTTTGCAATAAGGACAAAAAGAACGACCTTTTAGAAAGGTCTGTTTTGTTTCGAGCCTATAAATCACACAATTTAAAAAACTCCCTACAACCAGTCCAAAAAGAAAAACAAATAAATTCATAAAAATTCCGAAAATCAGGGACAAGTGATAGTTGTCAGTTCTTCTCGGCAATTGCTGACTCCCAACTCAACCTCTCGGCTAGCTCCTTCTGAATCAACGCACCAGCAATTTCCTAAATTCAAACTGGAAATTACTGCATAACCTGTTTCATTATCCTGGCAACCAATAACCCCGGTAGAGCCGTTATATTTCGTAATATAATCTTTAATTCTACCAAAATCACCATCATCAGATAAAGTAGTATTACCCGGGTCGCAAACTCCTTCATAGGTCTCGCTATCATTATAATACAACTCTGCCGCATTCCTAACCTCTCTTAAAGCTGTTTTAACTGCTGCGTCTTGTCCTTCTTTTTTAGCAGAACCTGTCCGGACTAAAACAATAGCGGCTAAAAAGCCAATTATAGCGATTACTGCCAATAATTCAATTATAGTAAATCCAGCACCACTTTTATTTAAAATGGCGCTGGATAACTTATCTTTTCTTTCTTTAAACAAAAACCGTAACATCAAAAATAAAAATCTTTATGGACAAGTGGTCGTAGCTGCACAAGTAACAGCTCCTTCTTCTGCAGTACCTTCCCAATCAACACAAAAAAACTTGGTAGCGTCTGACGCTAGCGGAGCGCAAGCCACCCAGGTAGTTGCTGCGTCAACTCCCCAAATTATTGCTGAATTATTATCAGCAACTCCTGCTATTGCTCTTAGAGCATCATCGCTGTCTTTAAAACCAAGATAGCTCTCACTATCCATAGCAAAAAGTTCAGCTGATGACCTTAATCCTGATAAATCCGCTTTGATTGCCACATCCCTTGCTTTGTTTCTGGCAGAACCTAATGAAACCAAAACAATTGAAGCAAGAATTCCAATAATAGCAATTACTACTAATAATTCAATCAATGTAAAACCTTTCTTTTTCATAAATATTTATAATTTATTTTTAAATTAGAATACTCGACCTTTTTCAATAACCGTTATATAAATTATATCACAGTTCTGACAAGTCAACCTGTGGAAAACATCAAAACCTTAATTCAAGATTATATATTTATACATTAGCGAATCAAGGTTCTGCGAGCGAAGCGAGCAGGTTCTTACATCCCTCCCATTGAGTAAAGAGGCATTAAAACTGCTCCCATTAAGCCAGCCACTACTCCTCCTAAAACAATAATGAAAATTGGTTCAAGAAGCCGGATAAAATTATCTAAGCTTCTATCTACGTCTTTTTGATAAAAATCCACTACGTTTATTAAAGAGGAGTCTAAACTGCCTGTTTTTTCCCCTACTGTTACCATCTGATAAAAAAGAGGAAAGACAAGAGAAGGATATTTTTCCAAGACAGAACTTATTGTTTCTCCTTTTTTAACTTGGTCGCGAGTTTCAAGAAGAAGTTCTTTATAAAGGTCGTTGCTTACAATCTCGCCGGTAATCTGCAATGCCTGAGATATAGAAACGCCCCCTGAAATTAAAGTAGAAAGATTTAGAGCGCAGCGGCCAAGAAAAAGTTTTTTTAAAAAGTTTCCTAATATAGGTAATTTCACTAAATTTCTGTCAAAAAACTTTTTTCCTGTTCTACTTTTTGCAAACCGGTAAAGTCCGACTATTAATCCAATTAAAACTACGAGCACAGCCCACCATAGTTTTTTCAAAAATTCTGAAGCTGCCATGACTATACGAGTAGCCAAAGGAAGCTCCTGTCCAGCTCCCTTTAAAACTTCTGAAAGTTGAGGAATAACATAAACCATTATTAAAGCAACCACTGATATAAAAACAATTAAGATAAAAATAGGATAGACCATTGCCCCTTTTATTTTCGTACGAAAGATGTATTCTTTTTCTAAATAATCAGCCAGATACAAAAAAATATCGCTAAGTTTGCCAGAGGCCTCTCCAGACCTAACCATACTGACATAAAAAGGACTAAAAAGTTTTGGATAAAGAGAAAGAGATTTAGAAAGAGACGTTCCTCCTTCTATTTCTCCAGTAATTTTTAAGATTTTTTCTCTGAAAACAGATTTTCTCGTCTGCTTGGCAATGGATCGAAAACTCTCAACTATCGGCACATTGGACTTAAACATAATTGATACCTGCCGAGAAAAAAGCACAATATCTTTTTTGTTAACTCTTTCCATAAATTTCAATTTTTGAGCATAAAAAGGAATACCTGTTGTCTTTTCCAAAGCAGTTACATAAAACCCATGAGTTTTTAAAACATCAAAAGCAGCTTCTCTATTAGAAGCCTCAACCACGCCTGACTGAATTTCCCCGGTTTTAGTTCTGGCCTGATAGTTAAATTTCATATTACCTCCTCACTAAGTTTCTCAATTCTGCAGGATTCAGAGAATAATTCTGAGCAACCTCTAAAGCAATCTCTTTTAACCTGACTAAATTAGCCAAATATCTATTCAAAGAAACCATCCCTATTTCAGCTGATGTCTCAATAACCATAGGTATTTCGTGAACTTTATTCTCCCTTATCAAATTAGCAACAGCCGGAGTATTAAGCATTATCTCGCAAGCAGGTATTAATCCTCCTTTAATTCTGGGCACTAATCTTTGAGAAAGCACCCCGAGCAAGGACCCTGAAAGTTGAGCCCGAATCTGCGCCTGCTGAGAGCCGGGAAAAGTATCCACAATCCTATGAATGGTCTGAGCAGCTGAATTAGTATGTAAAGTAGCTAAAACCAAATGCCCTGTCTCAGCCGCAGTAATAGCAGTGCTTATTGTTTCAGAATCTCTCATTTCTCCTACCATAATTACATCTGGATCTTGACGAAAAGTAGATTTCAATGCCTTGGCAAAACTTAAAGTGTCTAAATTAAGCGCTCTCTGGTCAATAATTGACCTATCATCTTCAAAAACATATTCAATAGGGTCTTCAATTGTAATTATATGAACGGCCTTAGTATGATTTATTTCATCAATCAAAGCAGCTAAGGTTGTGGATTTCCCCTGGCTGGAAGGACCGGTGATTAAAACAAATCCTTGAGAAGGCCGGATAAATTCATGCAAAATCGGAGCAAGATTTAATTCTTCAATAGTGGAGATTTTGCTTGGAATCAAACGAAGAGCAGAAGAAATGTTTCCTCTCTGAAAGAAAATATTAACTCTAAACCTTGCTTCGTTATTAAAACTGTAAGAAAAATCAATTTCTTTTTCTCTAAAAAATCTCGCCTGCTGTCTCTCGTTCAATAATGCAAGAACTAATCCCTTGGAATCTTCCGGAGAAAGTTTCTTCCTCTTAAGCAAAGGGACTAATCTGCCGCTTATTCGCAAAATTGGCGGGTGACCCACGGATATATGCAAATCAGACGCTTTTTGAGTTAACGTAATTTCTAATAGATTTTTTAAAATAGGAGAATAGTTCATTTTAATATTTTTTTAATTTCCTCCACTACCTCGCTTGGTGTATAGTGCGCTTTTACTAAATATTTTGCCGCGCCTAATTTCAATCCCTTTTCTATCTCTTGTTTTTCACCAAGATTTGAAAGAATAACTATTTTAAAAGGTTTTAATTCATCATCTCTTTCAATCTTTCTAAGAATCTCCCAGCCATTAAAATTAGGCAAAACAATATCTAAAAGCAAAAGGTCGGGCAAATCTTCTTTTATTTTTTTTAATGCTTCTTTCCCATCAAAAGCTACCTGTACAGAAAATCCCGCCTCTTTTAATTTGGTGGTATAAATATCCACTAAAAATGGATCGTCTTCAACTAATAAAATTGTTTTCATATTATTTTTCTTCGGCAACTCTTAATACTTCTTCCAAAGAAGTAACGCCCTCTAAAACTTTCAATATCCCATCCTGTTTCATTTTGAGCATTCCTTGACGTTCAGCCTCCTCTTTAATCTGGGCTTCCGAGGGCCTTGTTAGAATCAATTGGCCAAGTTGATCAGTCATTTCCAAAATCTCATAAACACCAATCCGACCGGAGTAACCTATATTATTACATCTTTTACAGCCAACCGGCTCGTGAATATAAAGAGTTTTATCCAATTTAATACTCGTTCTAACAGCAGCGGGAAATTTCTTTATTTCTTGCAAAATTATCTTTTTTACTTCTTTATTTGCTTCTATTTTCTTTCGGCAATGAATGCAGAGTTTTCTTACTAATCTTTGGGCAATAACTAGGCCCAAAGTGGGAGGAAGAAGAAATGGCTGAATTCCCATATCAATCAGTCTGGGGATTACTCCCAGCGTGTTTGATGTATGCAAAGTGGAAAGCAGGATATGACCGGTTAAAGCCGCATGAATAGCCAAAGAAGCAGTTTCTTCATCTCTAATCTCCCCTACCATTAAGATATCCGGGTCCTGTCTTAAAGTATAACGGAGACCGCTGGCAAAACTATAACCGATTTCCGGTTTTACCTGGGATTGATTAACTCCTTCAATAAAATACTCTACCGGGTCTTCCAAAGTCATTATATTCACCTCGTCTTTATTAAACAAGCTTAAAATAGAGTAAAGAGTAGTAGTTTTACCTGAACCGGTAGGACCAGTGGCTAAAATCATTCCGTATGGTTTTTTCAATGCTTTTTCTATTGCTTTAAGATTTATTCCAGTTATCCCCATTCCTTTAAAATCAACTTTTCTCTGGCCAGGGTCTAAAATTCTTATTGCTACCTTTTCTCCTAAAGTAGTTGGGAAGGTAGAAACCCTAAAGTCAATATTCCTATCCCCGACTTTAGCGCTGAATCTACCATCTTGAGGAACCCTGTTCTCGTCTATTTTTAAATTAGAAAGAATCTTAATCCTAGCTACTATAGCTGGCAAAATTCTTAAAGGTAAAAAGATACTGGAATGCAATATCCCGTCTAATCTAAAACGGACTCTTAATTTTTCTCTGCCTGGTTCAATGTGAATATCTGAAGCGTTGCCGTCAACAGCATGTCTTAATATAACTGCTACTACTTTTGAAATTGGGGCCTCTTCTACTACTCTTTCCAGCTCGGTTGCTTTAGTTTTTTTCTTGCCAACTTTTTCTTCTTTTTTAATCTCGGTCTCTAATTCTTCTAAAGCCCTGGTTACTTCTTTTCTTAAAGTTCGGTATTTTCTTAAAAGTTCATTAAAATTTGATAAAGTAATTAAAAAAATCCGATAACTAAATTTACTCTGACGGGCTAAAAACTCTAAGGCCTCCCTGGCTTTCAAATCTTCAGGATAAACCATGCCTATTTCCAAACGATTATCTTCTTTAATCAAAGGTATCATCTGATAATACCTGGCTGATTCTTCAGGAATTGTTTCCAAAACTTTTAAAAGAACATCTTGAGAAGAAACTGGTTTAAGAGGTATTTTCAAGGTTTCGCTTTTCATCCCGAATAAAAAATCTTCAGAAACAATTCTTTTTTCCAAAATTATCTCTTCCTCTCTTTGGCCAGAGGTCTTAATTTCATATTCCAAAGTAGTTGCCTTTTGCTTCTCCAATATTCCCTTTTTAACCAATTGTTGAATTAAGGTCATTTTAATAAGGTAAAAATGGATTTTCCCGTCCTATCTTTCCTTCAAAAGAAGGCGTCTTCTCAAAGACCTGTGATTCTTGCAAAAATTGACCCTCTAAGACATTAAAATCTATTTTTATTTCTTTTATAGAGCTAACCGGAGCCTCTTCTGAAACAAATTCTGATTTTCTAAAATATCCAAACCACAAAAAAACAGCGGTAATTACAAACACTACTATTACAATTACTATTAGATATTTTTGCTTTTTTCTTTGTTGGACAAAATCAATAGGCATAAGATTGGGTCTCCAGATTTAGATTAAAATCAAATAGGTCCTTTCTTTGTTCAGAAGAAGAAAAACTAATGGACTTAACTTTAATTAATCTGCTGTTTCTATAAACTGCAGAGAGAAAATTCTTAAAAGCGGAATAAGAGCCGCTAACTGAAATAGAGAAAGACATTTTTTGAATTCTCTCTCCTGAACTTTCTGAAGAAAAAAGCCCGCTCATATCAACTTCTGTTAGAATTAAACCATTTTCTGAACTTGTTTTTTGAAAAAAATTAAAAAGTGCGGCTACTGAAGGATCCTTGGGAAGAGCAGAATCAATTTTAGAAAGCTGCTCTTTATATGTTGATAACTTCTCTGAAAGAATTTCTAAGTTTAAAAGGTGTTCCTCTTTTTTTCTAATCTCTTCATCTTTTGTCTCAATTTCTATTTTTTTTCCTTTAAATTCCTGGTATTTAGGCCAACAAAGAAAATATCCTCCTATGACCAAAAGGATTAAAAGACAAATAAGAATAATTAAGATGGTATGTTTAGAAGTAAGCATCATTAATTAAATTATTCAGACAACGATGAAATTTCTAACGGGTTAAAAATAAGTGAAAGATTAAAAATAATCTTTCCTTCTTCATTTACTGAAACCCCGGTGATATTTGAACTTCTTAAAACAGGCTCTTCTTCTAAAATATCTATTTGCTGTTCAAGGGTGGCAAAATTATCTGCCTGCGCTGAAAGATTTACTTCTCCATTTTCAAAACTAAAATCAGAAAACCAAACAGCAGGAAGACAGATTTTCTCTAAAAAAATGAACATATCTAATCTTTTTTTATGTCCGGCAATCAATCTATTAAAATCATCTATTTTTTGATTAATTGGCTCAAGTTCCGCCTCTTTCTCTGTTATGGTTTTTTCTAAAGGAGCGTATACTATATCTTTTTCTTGAAGCTGCTCAGACATTTTCTTTAAAGAAAATGCAAAATAAAAATAAACAACAATAAGGATGATAAACAAAATCAGCAAGACAATTCCAATCATAATTGTCCAGCTATGCAGTTTAATTTTTGTTCTTGGAGAAATTTCTATAGCCATGATTTTTTATTCTAATCCCTTCATTGCCAAGCCCGTAGCAATAGCATAATCCGGTCCTATTTCTTTTAAAGTATTGGTAAGAATTGCTGGACAGGCAATATTAGAAAAAGGATCAGCAATATCTAATTCTTTTTTTAATTCTGTAGAAAAGTATTCTTTTAAGCCAGGCATTGGCACTAAACCTCCGGCCAAAACAATCTTTTCTACTTCTTTTCCTTCTTTTAGATAAAAATTCCTAAACGCCTTCTTGATTTCTTCTAAAATTAAATCAATTAAAGGAATTAAAATCTTTCTAACATTCCCGCCAATCAGTCCATGCTTTTTTTTAATCTCCTCAGCTTTATTATAATCAATATTTAAAGATCTGGCTATAGCCTCTGTTAATTGATTGCCAGCAGTATTAAAACTATGACTTATTTTTAAAACTCCTTCTTCAATAATACTGCAGGTAGTGCTTCTGGCTCCAATATCTATCAAGCCGATTACTTTCTTTTCTTTCCCATTTTCACCCCCACTACCAAATTTTTGGTGTGGGGGTTTAATTGAAGCCCTGGTTAAAGCAAATACTTCTGATTCTAAGATTCTTAAGTTTAAATTAGCAAGATGAGCAATCTCTCTATACTGACTAATAATATCATTAGGAATAGCTACTACCAAAACCTTAAGAGGAGTATCAGGCGACTCTCCTTCAATTATAGACCAATCTAAAGTAACTTCATCTAAAGAAAGAGGGACATATGGCCTGATTTCATATTGAACTGCTTGAGGAATTTCATCTTCAGCCATTGCTGGAAGCTTGAAACTGGTAAAAAAAGTACAAAAATCAGGAATAGAAAAATTAACTTCTTCGGTTTGAACTCCTGCTTCTTCAGAAATGACTTGAATACTTTTAGCTATTTCTTTATCAGAAAGAGAAAGGGTGTTTTTTTGAAAAATTCTAAAAGGTCTTTTTTTAAAAGATGAAGCTTCTGATCCTCCGTAATTTTCAAGTTTATATACTTGGCCTTTGCGGCTAAGTTCAACAATTCTTATAAAAGAGGTGCCAATATCTATGCCTAAGAATTTCTTAGGCCGAAATTTAAATAAATTACTTATCTTATCCAGCATTATTTAATTCTACCATATTTAAAAAAAGCAACTATGTGGAAAAAGTAAAAATACGTTTATTCCTATATGAAATTTTTCATATTTTTCTTTCATATCTTTATTTTGTAACTACAATAATTTCTTTTCTTTAAAATTATCTATATCTTTTAATCGAAGAAGAACTGAAAAATCTGCATGCTTTTGCATGCCAAGAGAAGGCATATGAGAAAATCCAACATATTCCAATTTCTTCCCTTTATATTTGATATACCTTGTAGCGGGAATTAAATCTGTGTCAGAGCTTACTAAAATAGCTGTGTCATATAAATTATCTACTGCACCGACAATTAAATCAACCGCTATTTTAACATCAGTACCCTTTTCTCGTATCCTACCTTTATCATACATTACACGACCACGTTTTATAACAAATCCTTCATTTTCAATTCTTGATAGAAATTTTTGCTGACCCGATACAATTTGCCTACTTTTCTGAGTATCATCAGTATTTCTCGCAATCCCAATATAATACCTTTTTGATACGCACTCCCGCTCACCTATTAAAAAATCTACGAACTCACTAAAATTAAACTTTGTTCCTTTTGGAAAATTAACCTCCTTGCTTTTAAGATATTTATAGAAATTATTTCCGTCGATATAAACAGCTACTTTTTCTTTTTTAATACTCATATCTAAATCATATCATTATTTTACTCATAAAAAAACTGCCCTTGTCCAAAAACAGGGGCAGTGCTTATAGTACTTTTAATATATATTATACTTGATAGCTTGTCAATACCCTGTACAAGGGATGGGTGTTAATAAATCAATTTACCCCATCCCGCTACTCACTATTATTTTGGAATAAAAAAAGCCGCTTTTCGGATATACCTACTTGACGGCTCAACGGTCTTACTTCAACTAAGGCTGCTTACAAGGATTATGGACACTCTATCTGTAAACCTCCTCCGAGACTCATAGCCAAAGAAACCCCTTCATCTGCAGTAGATGTGAATATAAGAACCTTGCCTTCTCCTCTCTCTGCAAAATCCTTGAGCACTATCTTTCCCTGATGCTAACCCAATTTGCTCTTTTTTGGAATTGAGCACAACGACCTTTCCTACACTAATCAATATTTTTAGCTCCTTTCATATTATTTTTTCATTTTTTACGTTTTATTTTGAAAAGAACTCTTATTTCCAGAACCAATCTGAAAATGGTTTAATAATACTACACCGCCTCAACCTTGTCAATACCGAGAAAAGAAAATCGCCTCTTTGGCGGTAAAAAGTTCTAACGTCCGATTTGTCGGCCCAAAATTTGAATTCAAAAAATGCGTCTGCGGAACATCGTGGACAACGTTCAAACCTGTTTTACAAAATCACTTGTCTGAAAAATAATCGCCCTTTTTGAAAACCTGAATCTCTTTAATATGACCAGGGAAAATCTCCTGAGGCAGATTATCTAAATCAAACCATTTCCATTGATAACATCTTTCAGGCTCTTTTAATATGGGCTCTTTATCTCCCGTATCTTTAGCTAAAAATCCTACTTGAAGATAATGTTCATCTTTGCGTACATCGTTTATAAGTCCTGCGAATTTAAATTCATCTGCTTCCAATCCCGTTTCCTCTCCTAACTCACGAGCAGCAGCTTCTCTCATACCTTCTCCGTATTCTAAATGACCGCCTGGCAAACCCCATGTTCCTGCACCATATACATTTTTTCTTTTTCCTAATAACAGCTTCCCATTTCGAACAACAAATACATTTATCCCTATATGAAATTTTTCATATTTTTCTTTCATCGTTTTGTTTTAAATTTCTTTTTCTAAAATTAAATCTAAATAACTTTCATCGCCATACGTCTTTCTATTATTTTGATTAAATTCATGTTTCAAATCAACTTTAAGATTTTCTAAAGAGAAAAATTTCCAGTGTTTTGCATAATATAGACCATTTTTATTTCTTTCCATCTGATAAGAAATTAATAAATGAGGGGCATCTTTGGTAACTTTAAAATTTTCTGAAGGAGAAAAATAAAATGATCTCTGGGTCGTGTTAATATTTTTAACATTGTAAGTTTTAACCTCAAGATAAAAAGATTTGTCTTGATAGGTAACTTCAATATCAGGATACCCTGTAGCTTTCTTTTTGCCATTACTATCAGTAGGAATATCTGCTGTAAAACCCATATTTTTTAAAGCATTTTTAATAAAAGGTTCGATATAGTTGCCAACTTCATTTGGCCTGCTGGCCTTGATACCATTTTTATTAATTTCTACAGCCGCTTTATCAAAAGATTTTCCAAACAAATCAATAACATTTTGCTCTTTTTGAAAAGACAAAACAGAGAAACCAGAAATGCTTTTTATTATTACAGTAAAAGGCAAATCTTTTAAAGGAGATAACATTTGTTTAACTGTATTTTCTAGGTCTTTGATATAATTTTCATTTGTCATATTATTTTTGAAAAATTAATATATATTCTTTTTGCATTACGTTATAAAGTCCATATATTATTTTTTCCATTTTTTTAATGGTTTTAAAACCGATCTTTTCGCAATGATTAACAACATTTTGGGCCGTGTCTATTTCTTGACCTTGGTAAGTAACATTTCCAATAATAACAACGCAGTATTTATCTTTTTTTAACACTCTGTGCATTTCTGTGTATGCTTTTTCCATATCATCTTCATATAGCTTAAACTTATTAAAGCCAGTCCCTCTTACGCCTATAAATTCCTCTTTAATTTTATCAAGATCATAACCCAACGCCCTTAATGAATGAGCATCGTTTGCCACATAGTTGAGCGCTATTGAATAAGGCGGAGAAGTAATTATTCCGTCTATAGATTCATCTTTTAAATCTGTTTTTCTGACATCACCTTTAATTATTTTAGTTTTGCCTAATTTTAAATTTAATTTATTTTTTGCCAAGTAATAATCTTCAACTGAAGCCAACATTTTTTGAGCATCATTAAAATAAGATGTTTCAAAATTTCTACCTCTCCGCGACTGATCACTATGCGCCATCATTTCGGCAACCTTATAAAAATTTTTAACTCTTTCATCTTTTGGTTCGCCAATTTCCGTTTTATTCGATAAATAAAAATCTTTATATTTCTTTATCTCGCTTAAAACATCGAGAGATTCTGTTTTTACTTTTGAAATTAGAACACATAAAGGAGAAATATCAATCCCTATCGCGTTTATTCCTAAAAGTTGAGCTTCTAAAACCGCTGTTCCGCTTCCCACAAAAGGATCTAATAACGTCTCATTTTCTTTCATCTTAATAATATTTAGTAATGCCCTTATCATTTGAGGATGAAATTTGCCTTTGTATGGATATATCCAATGGGTCAAAAACTGATTAACTGATTTAGTTTGATTAAATTTTTGTAAATGATAATAATCAGAAAAATCACTATTTATTGTCTTAAAATATGCTAATTTCTTTTTAAGTTCGCTTAAATTTTTTGTTTTATCGCTAACTTCAAATTCTCTAAAATCGTTGGTTACTTTCAAATCAGGACAGAAATACCGCAGCTCAAGTCGAGCAAGGGCTAATTCATATATAAATTGAATATTGTCTAAAAGCTTTAATTTCATACTTAAATTATAGCATATTCTAAAGGTTCGAATTTGGACATCTGGCGGTGGGAGAGGGACTCGAAGAGTTGCCCGAAGGCATTGCCTCTTTTCCCAAAAGCAGAAGCGGAAAGGACAATTTCAAGTTTTTCTAATCCCGCTTTGCGGGATTGCTCGGCTCTGCCGAGCTTGGCGACAAATTATTTTTAATATTGTTTGTGTGATGCTGTCCTATTTTATTTGCTTCAAGTTTTGCCATTTTTTTTCTGAAAAATCAAATAAGACAAGCCAGATTTCATCATATTGATTCTCGGGTATGACTATATTATCTTCAAACATATCAAAAGTTGATTTATCAAAAATAGGTGAAGTAACTCTAATTACAAGAAATAATTTATCATGCGGCTTATATGTAATTGTTTTTCTAGTTTTCTTTTTTAGAAGATTGTTAAGCGTTTTGATCAGATCAGCTGAATTCATTACTCCGTGAGCTGTTGCAGAAGATCGACCAAGCAACATCTTTGCTTCTTTTGGATCATACAATAAGTGAGCAATCTCTACTCCAATTGTTTGATCTGATTCTTGATCAACTAAGGTAAATCCGGTTTGTCAGAATGTTCTTTTATCCCTAGTTTTTTGTTGGAGTGTTTGTTATAGGCTTCAACGAAATACTTGATGGCAGATTTTTCTAAGCCATGTTTTTCGTTCATGGATTTATAGTTAAAAATGGGGTAATTTCAAGTTTCTCTTTGGCGGAAAATCACTTATTTAAAATTTAAAATTAAAATAACGATAATCTGAACTGATCCAACAAAAACCAATCCTCCGGTCAACCACTTTATTGCGTTAGTATGTTTATTGCTTGATTCAGAATACTCTTTGAGCTCATTCTTGAATTTGTCAATTGAGTTAGATAACTTCTCAGCAGATTTGCTCATTATTGTTCTAATTTCTGAACCTGTTATGGGGATTTGTTTCTGCAGAATAATGATTGATTCTTGTAATCTATTCATGGAATCAACAATTCTAAGTTGAATTACATCTGATGCTTCCATAGTCAAGCCGCAATTCTCGCAAATATATATTGCGGGGAATGAAGCATTGATTTGATGTTTTGCTCCTACATGAATTTTCCAATTATGATTACAATTATTTCTATCCATATTTTTTATTCAATAACATCTGTATATCTAAAATCTTCTGAGGTTAATTCGGTTTTTCCCAACAAATCTTTACGCATTTCAAGGACAATATTTCCAACTGCTTTTTTACCTTTTTCTGGCTCCGGCTCTTTGCCTCTCGAATCAATAACGAGTTGCACCATTTTATTTATCGCTTTCACCACACCATCTGAACAATAAAGCCAAGATTTATATTGTTCTTCAAAAAATTTCCTCTTTGTTTCACCTGAAGTAGTCCTACCAACAAAACCCTGTAAAAGAATTAGCAAATTAGAGTATTTTTCTTCCTTAAATTTTAATATGGCTTCGCTCTTTTTGGATTTAATTGTGAAATAATAAGTCAAATACGAACCTAATATAGCTGTAATTATTGGAAATAAAATTAGCAAAATTGTTTCTATTTTCATAATTTATTTAGACGAAAATAATGTTATCTATTCTTGTAAAAATTGTTTTATTCTTTGTTCTGCCAAATCGCAATATTTTTTATCTATATCATAACCAACATAATTTCTTTTTGTTTTTAAGGCGGCTATACAAGTTGTGCCGGCTCCTAAAAACGGGTCAAGAACGACATCATTTTCAAAGGTATAGAGTTGAATTAAACGGTAAGGTAATTCTACGGGGAAGGGCGCAGGGTGTCCTACTTTTCTTGCTCTCTCCGCTGAAAAGTTCCACATACTTTTTGTGAATTCCAAAAATTCATCTTTACTAATAGTGCTTTTCCTTCTGTTTGGGTTTCTGCGAGTAAACGTATCTTTACAAAAAACTAAAATATATTCATGCACATCCCTTAATACAGGATTGTTAGCCATCAGCCAAGTTCCCCAAGCAGTAGAAGGACTGGCACTATTTCCTTTGTCCCAAAGAATCTCTCCTCTCATCAAATAACCAATATCGTGCATATCCTCAATAATAAAACTGTGTAGTGGAATATACGGCTTTCGGCCCAAATTAGCAATATTTATACATGCCCTTCCGCCAGGGACTAAAACTCGGTGAGTTTCTTTAAAAATTCTTTTTAATAAACTTCTATATTCATCTAATGATAAGTCGTTATCATAATCTTTTCCTACGTTGTAGGGCGGAGATGTAACCATTAAATGCACACTGTTATCTGGCAATTCTGCCATTGATTCGCTACTTTTACAAAAAATTTTATTTATATTATCTAGATCAATTTGGTTTTCCACATATTTTACATTTTTGTCAGTATTCAATCCTTTATATAATTTACTATTATAAAATTTAGACGAGTCATGATTAATACGTCCAGGCGTACCAAAAGAGCTAGTTTTAGTTCCATTTTTTCTCTGGTTGTAAAAATTTTGTGGTTTCATATAAGTTTTACTTATCAGATTTTCTTAATAGTTCCAAAAAGCGTTGGGCTTTAGCTTCATAAGTCTGTTCTCTGTTTGCTATCTCAATAATTTCACCTAATCCTTTTTTAGTTTGCATGCTTGAGAAAAACTCTCTTTCTTCTTTCAAAAGATTCAGCGAGGATCTGTCTAATTCTTCATAATTATCAAATCGGCAAAAACCATTACTTGGTGTGTTTTTAATATTTTCACCATTATTATCTAATGGGTTAGGATTTACCGACCAGAAGCCTTGAATAATTCCGTTCTTTTTAAGGTGATCAACTTTTTCATAATAACTTTTTGTTATTGGTGTATTGCCAATTATAACAATAGGAATTTTTGAAGCAGAAAAACTTGATACTCTGATGTTAATACTCTTACCAATAGCTTTTAACATTGTATCTGACCTTAAAAGTCCGGGATTGCCCTGATGTGTTCTGTAATCACCAACACATACCAAATCTTTATTTTTTGGAATAAATTCCCAATTCCAAACTACAGAAATTTTTACTTCTAGAATCATCAAAATATTTTTGGGGACTTGAACTACCTCTTTGGTTTTGCATATAGCGACATCGGCTGGAGATTGTCTAGACAACCCTATTTCTTCGGATACAACACCTTGTACCGAATAACCACCAACTCTTTCGGCGATTTCGTTAAATAATTCTGTGATCCATTTCTCCGAATAAGAACCAATCAATGAATTTCGACTTTGCAAGGTTGTTTTTATGCCGTCATAATTTTTGGGCCAATAAGCCAAATATTTTTTATTTTTGGTGATATAAAAAAGTTGCTCCGGAGTAGCAAACTCAAGGGATTTTATGAAAAAGTCTTTCTCTTGATCTTTATTCCAAAGTGTTGACATAGTTTTATTTTATTAACTCCTCAATTGAAACATTAAGCGTTTTGGCTAATTTAGCCATGATAAACACTGATGGCTTTTTAATAACGCCTGTTTCAATTTTAGTTAGCGTAGTGTAGGGAACATCAGCTTTTCTGGCAAATTCGTCCTGCGAAAGCTCAAGTTTAAGCCGCAAGGATTTTATTTTTTTCCCCAATTTATTCTCTTGATTATTTTCCATAATTTGATAACATTAAATTGTTCTGATATAATTCTATACAAGTATATGATAACAAATAAAAACAATTTAATCAAGAAAAAGAAAAGCCCGCTTCTGGCGTTCCGCTTCGCGGAACAAAGACAAAAAATTCGATTTTGCGTTCAAAATCGGGTGGCGAGCCCGCGTAGCGGGCGAGCCAAATCCCGGATGGCGGTGGGAGAGGGACTCGAACCCCCAAGTCCTTACGGACGCTGGTTTTCAAAACCAGTGCATTGCCATTCTGCCATCCCACCTTACCAGCGGAGGAGGTGAGATTCGAACTCACAGGCCGCTTG
>Ga0315543_1001274_pt1 | contig 27735 bp, 24 predicted proteins | sample SalMarSW160210MG_2_FD_203098 | JGI IMG/M metagenome (GOLD analysis project Ga0315543, IMG submission 203098) | Salt marsh sediment microbial communities from the Plum Island Ecosystem LTER, Massachusetts, United States - Salt Marsh Sediment SW1601-210 ... | reverse complement strand
TATTTTATCGAGCAGAGTTTTCACCATTTTATCCTTTAATCGCTCCTTTATCTCATCCCCTTCCATGGGATAAAATTGTGAGTGATTACTTAAAAATAGTGAAATTTTTTACTTTCGGAAGTACTGATGTATCAAATAACTTTTTATCTTCATATATCAGATTTCCACACTTGTTACAATAGTATTCCCAATCTGTCATTTTAATCTCCATTAGATTATTTAACTTTTGATACAAATAGATACGATGTATAACACTTTTTATAAATCATATCCTCAATTCCATCAAAACTTTTTTATCTTGTAGACACTGTTAAAAAATAATGCATGTTTTATAAATCACTTTTTAATAGTTCTTACTCCATCTTTTGTGCCCACGATGACCATTGTAGTAAGTCCCACGAAAAGTCCGTTTTCCACCACGCCCGGAATGCCGTTCAATGCCCTTTCCATCTCCTCCGCATTTTCGATGTTTTCATATCTGCAGTCAAGTATGTAATTTCCGTTGTCCGTGACAAAGTCCCTTCTCCTGGGTTCGAATCCCATTGCTTCTAGTCTGCGCACAACGCTTTTCCATCCGAACTTCACAACCTCGATCGGCAGAGGAAATGAAAAATCATTGACAATCTTTGATTCATCCGCCACTATCACCTCTTTATTTGAACAGATTGCCACCATTTTTTCCCTGAGTAAAGCACCGCCTCCCCCTTTTATAAGATTCAAATTTCCGTCCACTTGGTCTGCACCGTCGATGGTCACGTCTATCTCGTGCTCATCAAGCGTAACAAGAGGTATGCCTTCCTTTATTGCCAATTTTTCAGATTCAATGGACGTTGGAATACCCGTTATTTCCATGCCTGCCCTGACCATCTCTCCGATTTCCTCAATCGCATACTTCGCCGTGGAGCCCGTCCCCAGCCCCACCACCATTCCGTCCTTAACATGGTTCACTGCACGATGGGCAGCCACTTTTTTCAACTCCTCCATGATTGTAAAGGGACATTTTTATAAAAAGATTTAGAAAAAGATTTCGTCATATGTACATCAGCGTGGCAAAAAGAGTGATGCTGATTACGAGAAGTGCACCCCATATCCCTTTACTCCAGTTAAAAATCTTCAACCCGTCCAGGGGCCCGAATGGCAAGAGGTTGAAGAATGCAAGAAACGCATTTATGTACGCCACAAATAAGGCAATGTGCGCCACCGTGCCAACTGAAAAAAGCCACACTGCCATGAATAGCAGGGAAATAAGGATATTTGTAAGGGGGCCTGCAGCAGATATCTTTCCGCTCTCCTCCCTGCTCGGCCTGCCCCATATCTGGACTGCCCCGGGAGCGGCGAATACAATCCCGACCGTCACACCGAGTAAGAGGGCAATCAATAATCCTTGGGGAAACATCCTGAATTCGGACCAGTAGCCGTATTTCTGCCCCATGTATTTATGGGCGGTCTCGTGACAGAAAAATGCAGTGACTATTGCGAGAAACGAGAGAGGAATATTTCCGATTGCAGAAGCAATGTGTGCACTTGGAGGGTAAGGCACAAAAACAAATGAAAAAGCAATTGTGAGGACTGCCATTGCAATGAGGATATGAATAATCTCGGTTCTGCTGAATTTTATGCCCGAGGAACCTCTGTGGTTATCGTAACTACCGCCATAACTCAGGGGCACATCGTGGAATGAATAGTAAACCTTTCTACCGTCCATGTCGTGTAAACTCCGGCTGTTTATCAATTTTTTCCATTATCATATGCCTTTAGAACATTCTCAAGCATGCAGGCGATGGTCACTGGACCCACGCCTCCAGGAACGGGTGTTATCATTTCCGCCTTTTCTTTCACGGAATCGAAATCAACATCACCGTATACATATTCACCTTCCTTCACAATTCCCACATCTATAACGATTGCCCCTTCCTTCACATGTTCCCTTGTTATAATCCCTCTTACTCCGGCACCCGTAATGACAATGTCAGCCCTGCTCGTGTATTCTGCAAGGTTTTTTGTGTAGACGTGACATACGGAGACGGTTGCATTCCTGTTGAGCATCATGGCCGCAAGGGGTTTCCCCACGATATTGCTGTGATTCACAATCACAACACCTTTTCCTTTGACATCTATACCTTCATGCTCAAGTATCTTCATCACGGCAAGCGGTGTACACGGAACAAGAAATTCTCTGTTTAGCATTGTCATTCCGATATTATAGGGATGGATACCTTCGACATCTTTTTTCGGGTCAACCGCTACCGAAACCTCACCGTAATTAATCCCTGGAAGCGGAAGCTGAATCATTATCCCGTGTACGCTCTCATCCCTGTTCAGTTTTTTCACGGCATTTATTATACTCTCTTTATCGGTCCCCCGAGAGAATCTCAACGTTTCTGACTCGAAGCCCACTCTTTTGCATGCCCTCTCCTTGAGTCCTGCATACAGTTCCGATTCCTCGCTTCCCTCAACGAGGATTGTAGCTACACGGAGTCTTTCTTCCGTTATGTGTTCCCCGATTTTTTGTTCCATCTCACTTGCAATTACCCTGCCACCCACAATGTACATAATAATGAAATATGGCCAAAATAAAAATAGTTTTGTGTCCGTCTATGATGATAAAATTCACATAGCCATGGGATAAAATATGTGGAAAACAGTGATTGCCACTGCGGTTGCCACACCCATGACTATTACCCATCTCGGGTCTATCTTCACTCCTGTCTTTTCCTCTTCGAAGTAACGTATAAGACCGGCAGCAGATTGAAATCCGGTGTTCTTCTTCTTTGCCATGTAAAACAAAATATCCTTGCCGTATTTATACGTTTTTGTTAAATCCCCCCAGATGCCCAAAATTTTTCGAAGGTTTTAAGTACAATCACGGAAAATACGTAAATGTACAGGGAAGGGGAAACCGAGGTTGGGGTAGAGAGCTATTTTAATACGCCTACCTCAGGTTTCCCCCAAATTGTCCTTGGTATGTTCACTCTATACTTGCTAGATTCAGTCCCCGTAATACATGGATTCTGGACATATAAAATTAATGGGAAAGGATTAAAAAAGCCAATCAATGATGATTTTTTACTGCAATGCCAACAATATCTTTTATCCCGTCATACCCCTGCAACTTCAGCCATCCTTCAAGTTCATTGCATATCTCTCCAAAAATTTTCTCGCCGCGATAGTATATTCCGCTCCCTATCTGAACTGCCGAAGCACCAGCCATCATATATTCCAGGACGTCCATGGTACGGGTTATGCCCCCAACCCCGATAATAGGAATATCAACCTTTCCTGCCAGTTCATAGACGCATCTTATGCCTATGGGTTTTATTGCCGGGCCTGAATATCCGCCCACCTGATTGGCAAGTATGGGTGTGGCTGTTTCCACGTTAATTGCCATTGCCCTGATGGTATTTATCGCAACAATTGCATCTGCACCGCCCGCCTCCGCCGCCTCCGCCCTCTCGATAATATTCTCTGCGCCGAGTTTCACGAATACGGGTATCTCGACACTTTCTTTTACAGCCCCCACCGCCTCGCGGATCGTCTCAGTTGGAAAGCCCGCCCCGTAACTTCCGGCATGAGGGCAACTCATATTCATTTCTATTGCATCCACCTTTCCTTCGATTATTTTTGCCACACCCGAGAATTCACCTTTGTCTTTCCCGAGGATGCTGCCAATGATATTATCGACGTTTATGCCGTCCAACTCGTTCAGATAGTATTCTGCGCCCGGATTCGGAAGCCCCATGGCATTCAGCAGGCCGTGCTCCATCTCGACCACCGAGGGATTTCCATGCCCCTTCCTCATCTCCATGCCGATCGACTTTGTTACAACAGCACCTGCATCGCCAAATTTTTCCATGCTCTGCCGGGTCATGTCGAGTATGCCCGAAGCCAGCATCAATGGATTTTTCATCTTTAACGACCCCACGGATGTTTCAAGGCACATAGTTTTTAAATGTGGTTCCGTATTTAAAACAATGGCAAAATATCTGAAAACGGAGTGGTTCGGCATTTTTCTTCTCGACGATAACGGAATACTGGACAGGCAACTGTTTCCGAAAGATGCAGGCGAGATTGCAGAACGTCTGCTATTGATAGAGAAGGGTTCTATCCTGGACGAAGAAAAGTTTTTCATGGCATATCGTCCCCTTGTCGAAGAAAAAAGGCTCGAAAAACTCTATGACATGTGCAAGAAAATCCCCGACGTGAACGTGAGATGCGAGGAATACGGCTATAGCAAAAAGTTGCTCAGGGAGGCTTCCGTTATGCTTGCAAAGCACATGATGAGGGAGGAGTACGGAAAAAGGGAGAGAAGAATATCCCAGGCAATATATTCCATCGATGATTTTCTGAAAACAATCAACATACTCAATGAAAGGCTTTACGAATGGTACGGGTATTTTTCAATCGGCAGGACAAAAATGAAAAATCTGGCGAACTTCATTGTCAATGAATGGGATATGGACGGCGAGAGCGGGCTGGACACGCAGGAGGAGGAATCGCTCAAAAGGCTGGCAGGGGCAATCGTTGAGATGAATGAAGCATATGCAGCCACGGAGCAATATGTGAAAAATGCAATGAAACATATGGCACCAAATCTCAGCATGCTTGTCGGAGAATCAATAGCTGCCAGATTGATTGCAGTTGCTGGCGGGCTTGACCGACTGGCTTCAATGCCATCCGGAACGATTCAGGTACTGGGGGCGGAAAAGGCACTATTCAGGCACATCAAGGAAGGCACTGCGCCTCCAAAGCACGGAGTGATATTCCAGCATGAATTCATAAACAAGGCACCGAAGAAATACAGGGGAAGGATAGCACGTACCATGGCTGCAAAGATAGCCATTGCATCAAGGGCAGATGTGTTTACAGGAAGGGATATAGCTGATGAATTGAAGGAAGATCTGGAGAAAAGAATAAGGGAAATAAGAAAGTAGTCATAACTGGAACAGAAATGTTCCCTATTGGAACCATGAAAGTGAAATAGGGGCTGCGCCCCTATTTCACTGGGAGTATAAAGATAAGCAAGTTGATGGTTCTTCAAATAGTCGATCTGGTTAGTATTACTGTGCAGAACTGGTATGGGCAGGGTATATGTATGCCTCGGGGAATACAATAAACTTAGATAGCCATGATACTTCTACAGATCATAGAGTATACCCAAAGGACATATATGATAGCAGCTATGTTGATGTCTGGTATGACGAAGGTGTATTCCTCTAATTTCCTCCCTTCTTTCTTCTTTTGATAAGCTTTTTATAAAGAAAGAGGATAAAAAATGATAAAAATGAAGATAGTGTCGATATTCCCCGTAATAACTGTGTTGGCCGCCATTATCCTTTTTTTAAATGTTAAAAGCCTAGATATAAATGAATCATCTGATAATATTGGAATGTCCAGCAACGGCGAGTGGAACAAAATATATGAAAATTTTGCTGGAGAAGCATTTGGCATCATAAAGGTGAATGGGGGCTATGCCATTACGGGAGGATGTATGGCACAAAATACGAGCTGGAGTAAATCAGATGTTTTTCTTCTAAAAATTGACGAAAATGGAAGTATAATATGGAATAAGACTTATGGAGGAAAAGATTACGAAAGAGGAGAGGATATACTAAAAACAGAAGATGGATACATTATATGCGGAGTAACCGCTTCATATGGAAAGGAAGGGCACTGGGATGCATGGGTAATTAAAATAGATGAGCATGGAAATGAAATATGGAATAAAACATATGACCATGGAGATATGGAATGGGCTACGAGAATCATCAAAGTTGGCAATGGGTATATAGTTTGTGGGAACACGATCGGAACGCCACCCTCTGGATGGTTGATTAAAGTGGACAATCAGGGGGATGAAATATGGAATAAAACTTATGGAGGACGGGATGTGGAAAGATTTTTGGATATAGCTGAAACAGATAACGGATATATACTTGCAGGTACTACAGCCACCTATGATGTCGGCTTTACCGATGGCTGGCTTCTGAAAATAGACAAGCAAGGTAATGAAATATGGAATAAAACTTTTGGGAGAAGATTCGGGGACTCTATTCATGGTTGCCTATATGATAACGGAACTTATATCTTGGCGGGTGGTTCTTATGATGTGTTTTTAGAAAACGGAAAAACAGGGGCAGATCCCCGTATATGGGTTATAAAATGTGCAGATTATCCCCCTCCAGAGATCAAAATGACAAGGCCAAAAAGTGATTATCTATATCTTTTTGATAGAGAAATAATGCCCGCAAAAAGAACATTAATTTTAGGAGGTATAACTGTAGTTGCAGAAGTTAATGACTCCATGGAGGACGTGAACAGGGTAGAGTTCTATTTGGCAAGTGAAAAAATGTACGATTATGAAGCGAGAGCGGTATTGTATAATCCTCCTTACGAATGGAAATGGAATTCATTTTCTGTAGGATTAAGAACACCATATACAATCACAGCAGGGGCGTATTATGGAAATGCGGGAGGCGTTATTGCAGATAATAAGGTAGAAGTGTACATTGTAAATTTGGCACCTGTGTCTTCTGCCCCTACTGATGCTGGAAATTAAGCATTCATAAAAAACAATATTTTGCAATCGAAGATTATTTTTATTGCTTCCTGATGCAGTATTAATGAAATTCATTATAATTATTACAATCGCCATAATTTTGTTGTCATCGTTTTCATCTGCCGTGGCAGATATTACAGATGATACCATCCCTTCAAGCGATTATGTTCCTGCTGTTTCGGAAAATGCCGTCTCCTATGACAAAGGGTACAGATACAATGTACAGGGACTTATTTATGTCCATATAGAAGGGGATGCTTATGAACGAGGGTACCAGCACGGCTATCTGCTTTACCCGGAAATAATGGATATGATGTATCGATGGAGTAATATAATACACAACTGCCCGATAGTCCTGAAATACGTAACGCTGAATGAAAGCTCCGCGCGATACGAGAAAATCTCAAGTATATGGTGGAACTACTGCAGAAATAAGGCAATGAATATCTTCTGGGACAAGTATCCTCCAGAGTACAAGGCTGAGATAAAGGGAATATCGGATGCCGTAGCATCCAGAGGCGGCAAGATGTTTGGTGAAACGGTATCATATGAAGATATCCTGACGCTTAACGAAATGTACGAGTTGATGTCTATTCTTGTAAGCCCCATTAAGAGCATCCACCCGCTCCGTACGCTATTTTATGATATACTCGGTGCCGCTCCGGAACTGGAAAATAAAGAGAATGAATTTATCTTTTCAATTGTCAGTCTGCCACCCACACACCACTGCGACGGATTCATCGCCACGGGGGATGCCACAACCAACGGGCAGATTGTTGCCACGGATTCTGTATGGTGCGGGGGGTGGTGGTATACATATTACATAGCCCAGCGGTGGAATATCATACTGGATATTGTGCCTTCACAGGGGAACAGAATTATAATAGGCACCTCACCGGGTTACATATGGAGCGATGAGGACTACTGGCAAAATGATAAAGGAATCATTCTCATTGAGACGACATGCCCGCAGGGCCTATGGAAAAATGGTCTTCCTCTTGCAGTAAGGACCAGAACGGCTCTCCAGTACGGGGAGAATATAGACGATGTGATAGAGTACATGAGAACGGACTGCAACGGCGTTATGAATGCCGTATGGCTTATCGGCGATACGAAAAACGGGGAGATTGCCCGTCTGGAACTGGGGCTTTATGAAAGTGCGGTATGGAGAACGAAGAACGGTTTCTACTGGTCCGCAAACAACCCGATGGATCCCTCGGTTAGAAAAGAGCAGTTGAGATTCGAGAGTATAAAGGGTGCCCTTTTCAGGGTCGTCAATATGCTTTTCAATACCTCCGGCTACGAGTACTATACATTGAAGTATTTTCCCTCCGACAGGGACATAAAATTTGAGGAATTCGGGAACGATAATTATGGAAATATTGATGTGGATGCAGTAAAAAATCTCATGTCAAATCCACCGATAACGGATTTTTCCACCGACTGCAAACTCACTGACAGTAATCTTCTCTCACAAAATGCACTCTGGGCATTCTGGGGAAATCCTAACGGAGAGGTGTGGAATGCATCATCTTTAAAATCGAATCTGAGGGGTGCGGCAGATGTCCCGCCCGCCGGGTGGGTGCGTTTTTACGGTATCCCTTCATCTGCCGCCCCGCAGGTTAATTACAATCCGTCATCTTCCACAGGAGATGAAGCAGTGGTGGCATGGGAGTACGATATGGGGGGAAACAATTTTGAATGTGCGTCTGGTATCGCAGGTGGAGACGCGGTTTATATGTCGACAAATACAGGGAAACTGTATGCCTTCGATAATAGAAGTGGAAACCTTTTGTGGAATAAGGTCATGGGAGAGAAAACCACCATGCCATCATATCACGAAGGAACGATTTTTGTTGGGGCCGACGGCATCCTATATGCCCTGAATACAAATGGCGATGTGGAATGGAGTTATGATGCAGATGTCTCATCCCGGCCGGTTGTCGATGATGATTCGGTGATTGCAGGATGTGAAGACGGAAACGTTTACTGCCTTTCACCAGATAACGGAAAGGAGATATGGTCTGTAGAATTAAAAAGTGAATCGTATCCTTCAAATATTGCAAATAAACGGGTTTATGTGGCGTCTGGAAACAACTGCTACGGCATCGATGCCAGGGATGGTAAAATACTCTGGACATTCGAGACGGACGGGGCAATAACCTCCTCGCCCCTTGCATACGGCAAAACAATATACTTCGGAAGCTGGGATACATACATGTATGCACTTGACGCAGGCAGCGGGGAATTGAAATGGAGGTATGCCGCCGGATGGGGAAGCGATGCAACCCCTGTAGCAGATGGCAGATGCGTATTCTTCAGCTCGATAGACAATAACATTTATGCTTTGGACTCAAAAGATGGAAAACTGGAATGGGCATTTACATGCAGGGCAGCCATTCACTCATCTCCAGAATTGTACGGGGAATACGTGTTTTTTGGGGCTGATGACGGTTATGTGTATGCCCTTAACAGGACGGACGGAAAGATAGCATGGTCTTTTTCACCATCATATTCCATGCAGGGCGATGTATACAACTATATCACCACGCCAGTGCTGTCAAATCCATGTGTAAGCGGCGGAAATATATTTGTCGGGGCAGGAGGCCACATATACGCTCTTGATGCCCAGACAGAGGAAATACCATCCGCAGGAAAGCATATTCTGCCATCCTCACCCATCGGAATATCAATAACTGCTGTTCTTCTTGTTGGTATATTACTTGCAGCGGTATATGTTTACCATTATAAGAATCACAGGAAAGAAAATGAAGAAATATAGATATAGTGTGCTCAAGTAATAGTAAATGTCCGGCTGTTATATATTGGGATGGGGAAAAACACTAAGGGTGTAATATCCTCTTTCTGTCCACCCTGCCCCATCCCGCCTTTGTATTTTTTATGGTGCAGAGATGAAGAGATACCTGTACCAAAAAATCATAAAGATTCATTCAGCCAAAACGAAAAATTAAACATGGCCTATTGACTTTGCCGGTCCAGTATAATACAATTCGGGTTTTGCCCGGGATGGTCGATTGTCTCTTGTATCACCGCTTTTTACTCGTCTGTCCGTCCAGATTATAAACAGCCCTATAAATCGGTGACTGTACTATCTCGTTCTTCTTTTTCCTGAAGGAGACTACTCTTTCCTTCGCATCCATTGACTTTTTCTTCAGTGTTTCCCCAATTTTCCCCTCAACTTTATGCTCTCCCAAGAATTTATCTCTGTGGATGGAGGGAAAGACATTGTAGGTGCAGAACGGTATTAGTCTTTGGCCTGCCGAGTAATGTATGCTGCATCTCTGTACCCTGTTAACATCATAATTGTAGTAATCCTGAAAATGCATCATCCCGAGAAATATGAAGTTGTGATGGAACTTCCTAAGGCTTGAATAGTCTCCTTGTTTAACTATGCTATCTACCATCATACTGGATAATTTTTCTCCATTTGGCAGATCATCATTTTTTACGTAATCCAAAATTTTATCTGAAAAAGCTTTTCTGAAACTCTTATATCTGACCGCACTCGGAATGACTTTGGCACTCAACAAAACTTTTTTGAGAATGCTGTTATCCAATTCGGATACGTCTTTTATAAACTTGTCTACATCTATAAAATTTGTTATCGGAATCAGTTTATTTTCCTCCTTATCAACATACACATAGGTTGCTATGCCGCATTTCTCGTTGTTATAAAAATGGATATGAGGTTCTTTCCCTACGACATCGGCCAGCGATGCCATCGTGGGCACAGGATACCATGCTTCCATCCCAAAATTGAACTTCTTCTTCAATTCCTCCACAATATCCGACTGCACAACCCGGAGTTTGTCTCGGTCACCTTTTTTAGTCAATCCCACAAGAGATATCGGCTGAAAGTTTATGCCCTTTACTCCTCTATTCAGATTATTCATTCCGAATCGGACGATATCCGGCATTTCTTTCAGGTTTATCTGGCTGACCGTGGGAACGAGTACGATGCTTTTTATCCCACCCTCCGTGTACGCCTGAAGAGCGAATGGCAACTCATAGTGGTTCTTCGGGTTGCTTTTCGAGTCCGGGCTTATGCCGTCAAAGGAGGTATAAATGGTCTTCAGGCCTGCCGCCCTCCATTTCGAGACTTCCTCTACAGCCTTCCGGGGATTTTCAAAATACTCGATTCCGATGGAAACGGAGTTTGTATTGAGTTGGACATGCGGAGAACCAAGATCCACCGACGCCTTTATTATTTTATCAAGATCCTCTCTCATGGACGGTTCTCCCCCGGTAATTTGTATGGGGGGTACATAGCCGTTAAATTTTTCTGCCACCTTGATTCCATCGGTTATTTCCTCCAGACCGGGCTCATATACAAAACCTGCTTTTTCCTCATAAAAGAAGCAGTACCAGCACCTCAGGTCACATCTGTTTGTTACGACAACATTCAAAAGGGCAGTTGTATCCTTGTGCTTGTTGCAAAGCCCGCAACTTACAAGGTCTTTCCCGTGCTTTATTTCAGTATATATTTTTGCCACTTTCTTCTCTGCCGGCTTGAATATTATTATCTTGTCCCAGTATTCTCTACTTCCTATTCTCTCAACAGTTTCATTCTGCTTCAGAAGATAAACAATTCCACCTTTCTCCGCATATGCAGCAGGTATTGTTTCAGGCATACCATTCTTTTCGATGGAGATATCATCGACGCTTTTTGTCATTTCCAGTATGTTAAAACCGTTCCCCTCCGCATACTCTTCTATCGAGCCCATAATATCCTGCCAACCGCAGAGTATATTTAAAATTTTTTCTTATGAAATTAGGTCTCTCATCTGCGGGTCTTACGCTATGCTACAGACCAAGCAGTATTCTCGGCCTAAATGAATGGTGAAATAGGGGCAAAGCCCCTATAACCCCATTCCGCCTTCGTTCCTCGGCAAGCCCTTCGGGCATGCCGCATCTCACTCGGCGGTGAACCCAAGCAGCCGCCGCTGAGTATCGTCCGTAACAGTAACTCCATGATGATATTGTTGTCCTCTCAGATAGGTACTCGATTCCTCCAAGTTTATTTTTCCTGTTGACTCATGATGCTCATATCCACTCCAGAAACTTCCGTGTGGATACCGTTTCCGAAACCCCGGATGTTGCTCAAATATTCTCTTGGCACTACGAGATTTCAACATTATTTCCGCATTTTGAACTGAATACCGTTTGGGAATATTCGCCTGGAAATGTATGTGATTTCCCGCAAAACCAAAATCTCCAAATTCGAAACCAAACCGTTCCAGTTCCTGGAAAGCATCCTTGCAAGTGTCAATGTGTGACTGCTTCCTGAAACAGTTGAACCGGTATTTCGTCACAAACATCATGGTTACCCAGTTATTCCGGGTGTCACCCACATTCTTTTTATAGCTACCGCTACTTACATCGTTCATTCTTTTAGACTCCTGTCGTGCCGTTTAGGGGCAGACCTTACGGTCTGCCGCGCACGACAGAAATACAATAGTTGATGGGTTAAGAAACGGCCTCTCATCTGCGGGTCTTACGCTTCGCTACAGACCAAGCAGTATTCTCGGCCTAATTTCATAAGAATTTATACGCCTATCGGGGAGGATGGCTGTCAAAATATGAAAAGTGTTATGATTTATTTAACAAAGCACTCTCTCAGAAGATCGGCTTTGGTAATTATGCCAATTTTCTCCCCCTTCTTTATTACGATTATGGCAGGATAAACCTTCAGCATATTTTTAACCAATGAAATGGGAGTATTTACAGATACTACCGGAGAAGGCTCATCCATAATTTCCCCTATTTTTATGTCTTTGTTCCTTATTTTATCATAATTCCTTATCAGACTCGTTTCAGATATGCTTCCCACCACCACATTATCTTTCATAACAGGAAGCTGGGAAATTGCATACTTTTTCATAAAAATCAACGCTTTTTTCACACTATCCTCTGGAGATACATAGATTATTTTTTTTGTACATACCTCCTCAGCAACAAGAGTCTTATAATTATTTACTAGCTGTTCCTCTAGAACACTTAGTATTCTCCTACCTATGGAATAGGAGGGTTCCAATCTTCCTCCCTCAATCTTCGCTACCATGGATTGACTTACCTCACTCAGCTTTGCAAGTTCTGTTTGTGTCATGCCCAAATTTTGTCTGAACTGTTTTATTTGCCTAAGATCATCTACCATAAATTAGATACTGGCGAACTACTATTTATTCCTATCGGAATAATTTTGTCAATAAATATTATTATTGTCATAAGCTTTTCCTAGCATTGGGTAGTTAAAAATGAAAACATATAAGAAAATAAATGAGAAAATTGCAAACAAAGAATGCATAGTTGTGACCGCTGAGGAAATGATCGAGATAGTGAATGAAATAGGGCCAAAGAAAGCAGCAGAAGAAGTAGATGTGGTCACAACCGGAACCTTTGGTGCAAGATGTTCCTCAGGCGTGTTTCTGAATTTTGGGCATGCGGACCCCCCTATTAAAATAATGAAAGGCTGGCTAAATGGCGTGCCTGTCTACTGCGGTCTTGCATCTGTAGATGCTTACTTAGGTGCAACAGAACTTCGAGAGAACCTGAGCTTGGAGTACGGAGGCGCTCATGTAATTGAGGATTTGCTAAAAGGGAAGGAAGTGCATCTCCAAGCCATTGGCTATCCAACAGATTGCTACCCAAGAAAGGAGATCGATACTTACATTACACTTGATACCATAAATCAGGCAATAATGTTTAATCCTCGAAATGCCTATCAGAATTATGCTGCTGCCGTAAATTCATCCGATAAAACTCTCCATATTTATCTTGGAAAGTTACTGCCCAATCTTGGAAATGCTGCATACGCAACTTCCGGCCAGCTGAATCCCCTAATCAATGATCCTTATTACAGAACAATCGGGATAGGCACCAGGATCTTCTTAGGCAGAGCGCAGGGGTACATAGTAAACGAGGGGACCCAGTTTAATTCAAATGTATCAAGAGCTTCAAACGGCGTGCCCAAGGAGCCAGCCGGAACTTTGGCCGTTGTAGGAAACCTTAAAAAGATGGCTCCAGAGTACATAAAGGCTGTCAGCGTGCCTCGATACGGTATCTCGCTTATGGTTGGGATAGGTATACCCATACCGATTCTAGATGAGGAGATGGCAAGGTTTACAGCGGTAAAAAATAAAGAAATCTACATGAAAATTTATGATTATAGTTACCCTTCCAGAGACAGACCTGTTCTGGGAGAGGTAAATTATGAAGAATTGAAGAGCGGGTATATTGGAATAAATGGAAAGGAAGTCCCAACTGCATCTTTGTCAAATTATAAAAAGGCAAGAAAAATAGCTGAAACTCTGAAAGAATGGATTCAGAAGGGCACATTTTTCCTTCAGAAGCCTATAGAAATGTTCCCCTTATGCAGGGATTTCAAACCTTTGGAAATAAGGAGGAAAAGTAAATGAAGGAGATTAAAAGGGCACATTTTCAGCTTAAGGAAACGATAGCTACGATAATTGCGGAGGAAGATAATAATATAGAAGCAGCAAAAAGGGGTATGATAAGATGCAGAAAGGAAATTGAGGATTTCATAATAATCAATCCTTTTTTTGCCTATACCCTCGAACCTTACTCTCCTCCTTCAAATGCCCCTAAAATAATAAAGAAGATGTGCTCCTCTTCAGAGAAATTAAGTATAGGACCCATGGCCACGGTGGCTGGTACCATAGCAGAATATGCAGTTAAGGAGATGAAAGAGGGGTGCTCTCAATATGCCGTTGTAGATAACGGAGGAGATATAGCAATATTCTCAAAGAAGGAGGAGGTTACGGTAGGAATATATACAGGAAATGAAAAAACCAGCAAATTTGCACTTAAAATCCCTCCAAGAAACAACATTGTGGGGGTATGCACCTCCTCGGGCAAAATAGGACCCTCCATAAGCTTTGGTAATACTGATGCCGTTACCATAATATGTAGGGATATATCAGTGGCCGATGCGGCTGCAACCGCCGTGGCTAATCTTATTAAAAGTGAAGAGAACATAAAAAATGCATTTAAATTTTTAGAGGATGTTAAAGAAGTTGAAGGTGCCATAGCGATATTGGGAAATAAAATAGCTTTATGGGGTGATTTGCCGGAAATAATACCTGCAAAGGCACTCTTAAAACTGATAACAATGGGGTGATAATTGTGAAAAGAAATGTAGCTCTTTTAGGAGGAACAGGAACGATAGGCCAGAGATTTGTAAAAATACTCGAGGATCATCCATTCTTCGACCTTACCTTAATCGTGGGCTCAAGAAAAAAGGCAGGAAAGGAATACGGCAGAGCTGTCCACTGGCTACTTGGGAGCGAAGTACCAGGATATGTAAAGAATCTGAAAATCGAGGAATTCAAAGCTTCCTTATCTGAAGAAAAGGATATAGACCTAATTTTCAGTGCCCTGCTTGCAGATGTTGCCGAGAAATACGAGGGTATTTTGAGAACCCAAGGCTTTGCGGTATTCTCAAACTCCGGTGCATACAGGATGAACAATGATGTACCTATTTTAGTGCCAGAGGTGAATCCTGAGCATATAAAACTTGCAGATTTTCAGAGAGAAAGATATGGGGGATATATCACAACGAATCCAAACTGCTCCACTTATGGCTTAGCCATGATTCTTAAACCTTTAGAAAAATACGGAATAAAGAGGGTATTTGTCTCCACATATCAGGCAATTTCAGGAGCAGGGTATCCCGGAGTATCTGGAGTGGATATAAATGGAAATCTAATTCCTTGTATAGGGAATGAGGAGGACAAAATCAGGAGGGAAACAAAAAAAATTCTGGGAGAATACAGGAAAGGGAAAATAAGGGCATGGGAAATAGATATCCTTGCAAGCTGTGTCCGTGTTCCCGTAAGGGATGGGCACCTGGAATCCGTGATAATGGAAATGGAGGAGAATACGGAAATAAGGGAGATTAAGGAAACGCTCAGAAGCTTTAAGCCATTGGCGGATTTACCATCTGCACCATCGAGACCCATAATAATAAGAGAGGAGGATGACAGACCTCAACCAATTTTAGATGCATACACCAGAGAGAAGGATAGAGCCGGAGGAATGAGTGTTGTTGCCGGACGACTCAATATATCTGATAGATATCTAAGACTTTTCCTTTTAGTTCACAATACCATAAGAGGCGGTGCAGGTAATGCCATACTGAATGCGGAGTATGCCCTCAAAAAAGATTATGTATAAGGAGATAAAAATGAAAGTGATGAAATTTGGTGGCTCATGCCTTAAAAATTCTAGGGATTTTCTGAGAGTTGCAGAAATTATAAAAGATGAGAAATATGAGAAAATAGTTGTTATTTCTGGAGTAAACAGCATTACAGACTTGATTTACAGAAATATAGAAGGAAAAAATTACGATGAAGAAAAAATAAAAAAACTGGTGGGATATCTGGGAAATCTACACCTCAAAATAGCATCTGGAGCCATAGAGAATTCCCAGATATTCGGAAATGTAGAAGAGAATATACTGAAGAAGTTGCAGGTTCTGGAAAGACTGCTTTATGGAGTATGTTATATGGGAGAACTCCCAGATAAAACCAGAGATATTATCTTAAGCTACGGAGAGAGGTTATCTGTACCTATACTGGAAGGCGTTCTTCTCTCTCAAGGGGTGAAGGCAAAGGCTCTTGAGGCAGATAAAATAGGTATTTTGACAGATGAGAATTTTGGTAATGCAACTGCTAACCTTCCAGCAGTAAGAAGAAATATGAAAAGAGATATTATACCCCTTGTAAAAAAAGGTATAGTTTCAATAGTTACAGGATTTTTTGGATGTGATAGCAAGGGAAGAACCACACTTTTTGGAAGAAATGGAAGTGATTACAGTGCATCAGTCATTGCATATGGGGTTGATGCAGATCTGGTGGAGATATGGAAAGATGTGGACGGCTTTTTGAGCGCCGATCCCAAAATAGTTAAAGATGCACATCTCATAGACTCTCTTTCATATGATGAGGCAGCAGAACTGGCTTACTTCGGAGCGAGAATACTCCACCCGCGAACTGTGGAGCCGCTGAAGCTAAAAAATATACCTTTAAGAATAAAAAATATTTATAAAAGAGAGGGTGAAGGCACATTAATTCATTCCACGAGCAAAATCAGGGAGAATAAGATAATAAAGAGTGTTGCCTGCAAAAAAGAAATAGGATGCCTAAAAATTCATGGTACAGATGTGGAAAGTAATCCCGGCATACTCAGAGAAGTCATCTCCTACCTCAGTGAAAACAGGATAAACATAGAATCTGTAATCGCCTCACAGACTTGTATCACCTTACTGTTGGAGAGGGAGGATGTTGAGAGAAGTTACAGGATACTCTCTCTGAAAAATATCAAAACAGTAGAAAAAATAGAAAAAGTCAAAAATATAAGTCTTATCGGAATTGCTGGAGAGAAAGTTTTGGAGTATCCTGGAATCGCTGCCCGTGTATTTAGAGCTGTGGCAAAAAAGAAAATCAACATAGAGATGATATTTACAGGTGCGTCCCGGGTGGCTTTTTGCTTCATAATAAAAAGAGGATTCCTTGAGGATGCCATAAAGGCGACACATAAGGTATTTTTTAACGGAGATGAAAAAGATGAAGAGAATTAAAGAGCTTTTAAATTCAGGAAAATTCATAGTAACTTACGAACCTAACTCTCCTGCAGGATTCATAATCGAGGAGAACATTATTTCTGAGACAGCATTAAGAAAAATAGATGGTTTCGGAATTTACAGCAATCCCCGGGGAAGACCGAAGCTTGATTCTTTTGTCTACGGATGGAAATTAATGAAAGATTATGAAAAAGATGTTATAGTTAATCTCCGAATTCAGGACTGCACTGTTCCCCTTTTGCAGAGTACTCTCTGGGGTGGGCATCTTCTAGGTATAAGAAACATTTTGATAGTGACCGGTGATTATTGTCTAGGAAGTCCCTTTCTCATCAATGTAACAGAAGGCATAACCGGAGTGCGAAAATATCTAAACAACGGGCATCTTATACCACCCTTGGAGGGAAAGACAAAAAGATATCATAACAGATACTTAGAGGAAAACCTGCCTCCCGGGGAAAGAGCAAAGGGTAAAACGGATTTTTTCATAGGCGCAGCCCTTACCATAGGAAGAAAAGGAGAAAAAAAAATGTATCAGAAGAAATTAGAGGGGGGTGTACAATTTTTCATCACGCAACTCGCCTACGATTCGAAAACCATAATAAAATTTCTCGAAGAAATGTGCCCTCCAGTACCTATACTCGTTGGTACGGCGCCTATAAACTCCATCAAAAGGGTCGAGTTCCTTAAGAAATTAGGGGTATCTGGATTAACGAAGGAGAAGATAAAAATGCTTAAAGAAGCAAAAGATATAAGGAAGAAATCCGTTGAAACAGCGGTAGAGATGTATCATGAGCTCAGGGATTTTGCAAAATCAAATGGCTGTATGGTTGGAGCCCACGTAATGTCCATAAAGAGTCCTGAGGATACAATGAAAATTATAGAAAAAATTGAGAGGTGAAATAGGGGCAAAGCCCCTATAACCCCATTCCGCCTTCGTTCCTCGGCAAGCCCTTCGGGCATGCCGCATCTCACTCGGCGGTGAACCCAAGCAGCCGCCGCTGAGTATCGTCCGTAACAGTAACTCCATGATGATGTTGTTGTCCCCTCAGATAGGTACTCGATTCCTTCAAGTTTATTTTTCCTGTTGACTCATGATGCTCATATCCACTCCAGAAACTTCCGTGTGGATACCGTTTCCGAAATCCGGGATGTTGCTCAAATATTCTCTTGGCACTACGAGATTTCAGCATTATTTCCGCATTTTGAACTGAATATCGTTTGGGAATGTTCACCTGGAAATGTACGTGATTTCCTGCAAAACCAAAATCCCCGAACTCGAAACCAAACCGTTCCAGTTCCTGGAAAGCATCCTTGCAAGTGTCAATGTGTGACTGCTTCCTAAAACAGTTGAACCGGTATTTTGTCACAAACATCATGGTCACCCAGTTATTCCGGGTGTCACCCACATTCTTTTTATAGCTACCGCTATTTATATTGTTCATTCTTTTAGACTCCTGTCGTGCCGTTTAGGGGCAGACCTTATGGTCTGCCGCGCACGACAGAAATACAATAGTTGATGGGTTAAGAAACGGCCTCTCATCTGCGGGTCTTACGCTTCGCTACAGACCACGCAGTATTCCCGGCCTAATTTCATAATAAAGAATGGTATCTTTGCCCGTTTTTTAAAGCCATAGAAAAACCAGAAATTGAATCGGTGATTGAAATTGCACAATTAGGATAGTGGGCCCGGAGAGATTCGAACTCTCGACCTCCCGGTTTCTGCCCCGCATGGGATAAAATATCAGATATGCGGCTATCAGCCGGGCGCTCCAACCTAGCTAAGCTACGGGCCCTCGAAATGGAATGTATTTTGGGTATATTAAAAAAGCGGTTCTTAATCGAGCCATGTTTCATGTGTGAATGCATGCCTTAATATGAAAATCAAGAGTATATCGATGGCCAGCATTGATGCAGCAGCAACTGATATGAATATCCCTCTGTGGGCCGAAGCGATGCCCCAATCCAAGTAACGCTGCTCGATAAGCAATGTCAGTCCGCTCAGCAAAGATATTGTATATACGGATGTAACCATCTTTTTATTTTCCATAAGGTAAGGCAGAAGCACTGCAAAGAGCATGAGAAAATATTCGTAATGGATTTTCGGATATATAATAAAGTAAAGAATCAGCGTGAGGGAAACTGTCTTCCATATGCTAAATTTTCTTTTGTACGCCACATAGTACACAAAAAGAAAGGCGACCATCATTACAGCTATCAATGCTTCGCCGGGGATGCCGTATCCTTGAGCATCAAGTATTCTCCAGAAGCTTATCCCTTCAAGTTCTCCCCCCTCACCGAAAAAATAAAACTTCAGGTGCCACATAAACTGCTTGAAAGCCAGCAACATGAAGGGGAGAGTAATGGCAATGGAGACCGCTGAAACAATCAAGGCATGCTTTGCTATCTCTTTTTCCTTGAGTTTTAGAAACATCGGTGGTATCAAAAATATCGAGTGCATTTTTATCCACACGCCGATTGATGAAAATGACATGTACATATATCTGCTTTTATTTGCAATAAGCAGGAGCATGGGGAGAATGAAGAAGAAAACGACCATTGCTTCATCCTGACGGGCAAATGTGGGAACGACAAGTGTTGTGGGAATCAACAGAAAGGCAATTGCAGAGAAAAATGCTTTTCTCTCATCTCTGTATGACAAAAAGTAAAATATTGCCAGTGCCGTCAGAATGATAAAAAAAGAAAAATATATTTCGAAGGCAAGTGGAGATGCACCGAAGTAAACAGGTGGGACAAGAAGATAATTTACAAGGGGTGGCGTTTGCGTATCTACATCTTTATACAGCAATTTACCGTCCAGTATCGTTCTTGCCCTGTTGATATAGAGCTGGTTGTCCGTGTGGTCCGTGGAAGGGTCCGTGTTTATTTCGCTGTCTACATATAGTCTATCTGCAGATATGAGAATGGAAAGCACTACGGATGAAATAAGCAGAAGTGCTGCCATCTTGTTTTTTCGGGATGGATTGAGCATTTTATCCTGTTCCCGAAATGGCAGGGCAATATAAGTATTTATTTCGCTCACTGATTACAAGTGTCCGCATGAACAAAAAATTGAGATATGCAATAAATGCAGCAATAAGCGTAGGCCTAATAGTTACCGTAATTTGCATGACTGGGGTGGGAAGGGTGGAGGAGCAACTGTCCGGGCTTATTTTAAAATTCTTTTTACTCGCTCTCGTAATAGAAAATTTTGGTGTGGCTGTCAGTGCAAAAAAATGGCAGATGCTCTTTAGGATGAAAGATACGCACATCCCTTTCCTGACTGCATGGAAATATTATTACATCGGCACGTTTTTCAATGCATTCCTTCCAACATCGGTAGGCGGAGATGCGGTAAAGGCATACGGCATTTCTAAAAAATTAGAAAGGAGAGAGGAGGCTTTCTCGTCAGTTATTATGGACAGGCTGACAGGGTTGATTGCAGTGCTGGGCATAGGCTTGTTTTCGCTGGCTTTCGGATGGAGAGTGGTGCCACAGACGGCGATCCTGCTTTGTCTTCCTATATTAATTCTCCCGATTATATTGCTGGTCATAGTTTTTAAAACAGATTTTATTGGAAGAGTTATTGAAAGACCTATCTTCGAAAAATTTGGAAGATTCAAGAGTTTTATCGAAAAGATATATATTTCTTTGAAAGAATATGGCTCGCTAAGGAGAGAAATTGTACCCGTTATTTTGATTTCCTTTTTTTATCATTTCCTACTTATCATCATTAATTATGTGCTATCCATTTCCTTAGGATTGAACATACCCCTTTATTACTTCTTCATTTTTATCCCGGTGGCTGAGATAATTGTTTTTCTGCCCATAACAGTGCAGGGATTCGGGGTAAGGGAGGGAACATATGTAGCTCTTTTCTCTTCTATTGGAATTGGAACGGCAAAGGCATTCTCTCTCGGTTTCTCAAATCAAATGGTAATATTGACGCTAGATATATGCGGAGGATTTATCTATTTATTTAGTACGCTAAATCGCAGGAATAAGAAAAAGTTATAAACTCAATATAAGTTTTATTATTCATATGTCTAGTACGAATAATATTTTCATGCCTGAAAATCATATGGATGAACTGTACTATAATAAGAATATGGCAGTCAGGTTTGCCCATAATAACAGATTAAATGCCATTATTAATGAAATCCCTAAAAAACATAAACTAAAAATTTTAGATGCAGGCTGTGGAGAAGGACATTTAATAAAACGATTATATAATGAGGATAAAAATAATTTGTATTATGGCATTGATATTACGAAAATTGCAATTAAAAAAGCAAAACACAGATGTCCTTATGCTACAGTAAAGTTATGTGACTTGTCAAAAATAGATTTTAATGATGCTTTTTTTGATGTAGTTATATGTACTGAAGTTCTTGAGCATATTCATAATTATAATATTGCTATAGATGAATTAAAAAGGGTTTTAAAACTAGATGGGACTATTATTATTACATTCCCCAACGAGTTTTTATTAACAATGGGTAGATTTTTTTTGAGGAGGAAACCTATAAAAGTACCTGATCATGTGAATTCTTTTACCCCCAATAAAATGATAGATGCAGTTTCTTTAGAGGTTATTAAAAAAAAGAATTTGCCTTTTAATTTTCCTTTTTTTATTTCATTATATGGTTTACTAAAATTTAAAAAATAGTTTTTATTATATCGTTCCACTACGTTGGTGCTTCGTTCATATATTATACTGCTCTAATAACCACGTTTACTTCTCCCCCCACACCTAAAGGTGTGGGCTTCTCCTTAAGAGGAGAAAAACACCTTTAGTATTCTTAGTTCATACGTCTCACCATAAATGGCGGGGTTTTAAACCCCCAAACAGCCTGACATAATGACAAAAAATTAAATGATTTTCTTTATGTTATACATCTCCTTCTTCGATATGGTGTAGTATTCCCTTATCATTATCTCTGCCAGAAATCCGAAGAACACTATCTGCAAACCCATTATCATCAGAAGAATGCCCAGAAGTAGGAGCGGACGGTTTGATAGTGTCTCGCCATAGAAAATCTTCAAACACAGAAGATATAGATTTATAAGAAATCCAGAGGAAAAAAGGATGGTTCCGATTCCGCCGAAGAAATGTAGGGGCCGTGTTGAATAGTCAGCCCAGAATTTGAAATTTATGAGGTCGAAAAATCCCCTGAAAAGACGGCGTGCCCCGTATTTTGATTTTCCGTGTTTTCTTTCGTAATGTCTGACTTTCATTTCTCCCACCCTATATCCCTTCCATGCCAGCACGGCGGGGATGTAGCGGTGCATATCGCCGTATAACTCTATATCCTGCAGAGATTCTTTTTTATATGCCTTCAGTGCACAGTTGAAATCATGGATTGGCAGGCCGGTTATCCGTCTCGATATTACATTGGATATTCCAGAGGGCAATTTCTTTCTGAACCACGGGTCTTTCCTGCTGTATCTCCATCCACTGATAGCATCATATTCCTCCAGCATATCCACAAGCGTAGGTATATCCTCGGGGTCATTCTGGAGATCTCCGTCCATCGTAATGATGATTTTCCCTGTTGCATGTTCAAACCCTGCCATGAGGGCGGGGGTTTTGCCGAAATTCCTCCGAAAGCATATGCACCTTATATGCTCGTCTTTTTCATTCAATTTCTTTATTTTCTCTAAGGTGCTGTCCGTGCTGCCATCGTCTACGAAAACGATTTCATAATCCCCAAGCCCCCTCATTACAGACGTGATTTTGTCATAGAGCGGGGAGATATTCTCTTCTTCATTGTAAACCGGAATGACAATGCTGTAATCCATCGCTCTGAAATGGCTAACTTACTTAAATATTTACAGGCTATAAAGTTATGAAACAGGCGGAGTACACGCCGCAGGAAGTGGAGGAATGCCTTCTTGAAGTGAAGGGTATAATGGAAAAGGAGGCATCGCTCATCGAGCTTGATGGAAAAGTCATGTTTGCAGGAGACACTCACGGGGATTTGATGGTAACAAAGGCAATTTCAAAACGATTTTTTGAGGGAGATTTTGACCATCTTGTTTTTCTGGGGGATTATGTGGACAGGGCTCCTCCGGACATCGGCTCCTCCATCCCCAACATGAATTATCTGCTGTTTTTAAAGAGGGATTTTCTTGAAAAAGTTGTTTTATTGAAAGGAAATCATGAGGCAAATTATGCGATATCCTGCTATCCATATGAATTTGAAAGGGAGGTTGAGAATGTCTATCCGGGAATGCATGAAAATTACGTTGAGGTGTTCAAAAACATGCCGTTGATGGTATTATCAAACAAAATTTTTGCATCTCATGGGGGCATATTAAGAGGTTTTGGAAGGGAGGAACTAAAAAAAGTCGATAAAAGTGATGTTCATGCGATAGAAGCCCTGACATGGAGTGACCCATCCATTTCCAAAACTTTCAGAGGAATAGGATTTTCCTACAGTGGGAAAGATTTGGAAGAATTTTTGGAAGGCATTAACGCAAATCTGTTCGTGAAAGGGCATGATTACGACACAAACGGAATAGCCATTTACAGGGAAAAATGCCTGACCATATTCTCCTCCAGAAGATATGAAAAAGCGGGAAACGGAGGGGTGCTTATAGCGGAAGTCACCAAGCCAGTAGAAAGCATAAAAGACATAAAAGTGATGGATTACTTGGGAGGGATGTGGAAAGAGTATACTGTAGGTACGTTATGAATTACAAATAAAAGAAACAGAGGATAAATGGTAAAAACACTAGTTGCGAACGATATCTTTCAACCCATAACCCTCATCCACCAGCTCCCTCAGTCGTACGGTAAAGCGAGCCATTGGCACGCCGTCGACGATGTCATGGTCCACTGCAGTATTCATACTCAGCTGCTCGCGGATGGCAATCTTATCATCGATAACCACCGGTTTTTTTGTGATACCCCCTATGGCAATGTTCCATTCCTGAAAATTGCTGACGGTGCCTATGGTGGTAATGCTGCAGGTTCCCATATGTTTTTTCCTGACGAATGCATTGTTTCTCAACGCCCATAACAACACTTTTTTCATCCACATCGGAGCTCCGAGGGCAAATCGCTCAAACAATATAAGAGATGCACCGAGAACCTGCGCATCCGGGGAGATTCGTTCATCTTTTACAGCCCGTATTTCTTCGGTGATATCCTCAACACTTTTCTCATTCACCTTTCTTATGATATATACCATGGGCCGCGGATTGCCCCCTATTATGCGTTCCACGGGAAGGGCAACATCAACATCGCAGAATGTTGCCAATTTGTTTCTCCCGTGTCTGAAGGTGTTGAATTCCGGGTACTCGCTTATGATCTGAGCGATACATTTGATTATCCATCCTGTAAATGAGATTTTCTTTCCGGTTTTATTTTTAATGTCACGGATTATCTTCCGTCCCTCGGTCACGTCAACTTCAATGAGCGCGTGAATTACATGCCTCCTTTTCCCCTGCTCCAGCATCAATGAAATATTCCTGCGACTTCTGGGAAACTTTTTTGATGCATACTCTCCGATGCGGTCGTTCATGGGGAAAAATAGCCCGTGCAATAAAAATGTATTGTCATAACCGATACACCTGCAGATATTACAGATAAAAAGTGCGAGGAGCCGGATTTGAACCGGCGAACCACTGCTGGAACAGATCTTGAGTCTGTCGCCTTTGACCTAGCTTGGCTATCCTCGCAACCTAATAAGTCCAATTTAGGGAATATGAAAAGAATATATTAACTCAACGATTTTGACTTGGAATTATTGATTTGCGACACAGAAGATGGGAAAAGATTTTTTACCCATGCCCCTTTTATTGCCATGCGTCTGGCCGCCGTATTGATGGCCCTGGTAATGATTTCCGGATGTATTTCATGGCCCTTTGGAGAAACTCACAGGACGGGTTTTAAGGAAGATGATTTGACAATGCCAGGAGAATATAACTACTCTCTGTTACAAACAAAGCCGCCAGCCAAACTTCCTTATTCTCCATCCATCCCGAAACAACCCATCTACTTGAACATGGGCAGATTATACGTTAATTATGGGGGAATATCTAAAAGGACTCTAAAAAATCCGGGACCAAATGATATATTTTTGTACAACTACAGCATAAGAATGGGAGATAGTGAATGGAAGTGGCAGAATGAAAAGGGGATGATTATAAAAAAGGGGGAAGAAGAAAATGCCTATCTGTGGTTTGGGGGGGTAAATAAACCAGGGAAATATTATGATTATCAAATATCATTTTCTCATATGATAAATAATGTGGCCGGTATGCTTCCTTATCCGAGGGAAATGTGGCATGATATTGGTGCCTCTCATTTTTCGGAAAATGATTTTAGTAACTTATCTTATATAGAGATAAATCCGTATAGCATTAGCAGTGTCTATACTTCATCAAAAAATTACTACTACTATTTCGACCGTATAAACGACATGGTCAAACCCTTCGATTTAACAGTTTATCAAAAGGCAAGGGAGATAACCCTTCCATTTTCCGGGCCCTATAACATTTTTCAGGTCTGTACGATATTTGATTACCTCGTGGATGACCTCAAGTACATTCAGGATCCGGATGGAAATGACGTGTGGTCAGACCCGATTACGACATTGAGCCGGGGGGGTGGGGACTGCGAGGATTATGCCATGCTTTCCTCTGCACTCGTTTCAAGCATCGGCGGCACAACGAGAATTTACATGACCGACAATCATGCCTTTTCAACTCTCTATATCGGAAACTCGACTGAATCAAAGGATATGCTGGAGGAGATAGATGCCTACTACGGAACAAACCTATTCTTTGCCGTCCTGGAAGATAAATTCGGGTACTGGCTTGTTGCCGACCCCTTGGGCTCTTTCTTTCTGGGAGGATTACCGGTTGGGGGAGACGCCGTAGGCCCGCCTGGTGACAACCATCTTTACAACTGGGATTTTACGGAAACGGGGCATGTAAATATAATAGACGTCATGAGGAAATGAGACGTAAAACTTTAAACGGTGATTGCCATTACCCTCTGATTGAAATGAATGTCGATTTGAAACCGGAATTGGTGTGGAAGTATTTTGGAGAGATAAGTAAAATACCCCGGTGTTCCAAGCATGAAGAGAAAGTGACGGAGTATGTCGTGGACGTGGCAAAGAAGCTTGGACATGAAGTGGTAAGGGACGGGGTCGGGAATGTTATTGTCAGAAAAAAGGCAACGGCGTACGAGAACTCCCCGATGGTAACGCTACAGGGCCATGTGGACATGGTATGCGAGAAAAACAGAGATGTTAAGCATGATTTTGAAAAAGACCCCATAGATTTTTACACCGACGGAGACATGGTCAAGGCGAAAGGGACAACACTGGGGGCGGACAACGGCGTAGGGGTTGCAGCATGTCTTGCATTGATGGAAGACAAAAATGTAAAGCACGGCCCTCTCGAATTCCTGTTTACGATTGACGAGGAGACCGGGATGACCGGGGCCTTCGGCCTTAAAAAAGGCTCACTGAAGGGAGAGATGCTGATAAATGTGGATACGGAAGAATTCGGAGCGGTCTACGTTGGATGCGCAGGAGGCGGCAACACAACTTTTACACTGCCTCTCAAATACGAAAGTGCCGGCGGGAAGGGAATGGAAATAAACATAAGGGGGCTGAAAGGCGGACATTCTGGAACCGAAATACATGAGGGAAGGGCAAACTCCCTGAAATTGATGGCGAGATTATTATACAACATAGATGCAAAAGTGAGCAGTATAGAGGGGGGTGACAAGTTCAATGCCATACCGAGAGAAGCCACTGCCAGAATAATTCCATCAAATAAAGATGATGTCCTCAAGAAGGCAAGGGAGTTCGAGGAGATATTCAAGACCGAATACTCTGTTGCAGATCCGGGTGTCACGATAGTAACGAAGGAATGTGACATTGACAGGATTCTTGATTCCGGCAGCCAGAAGAAGGTTTTATCTCTGCTTATGGGTCTTCCACACGGTATACTGGCAATGGACCAGCAGGTGGAGGGGCTGGTGGAAAACTCACTTAATCTTGCGAAGGTCAGAAGCAGTGATTCTTTGGAAGTGATGATGAGTTCAAGGAGTTCGGTTAATTCGTCTCTGGAGGCGGCAATGCAAAGCGTACATGCCATAGGAAATCTTGCGGGAGCCAAAGTCTATGAAGGAAGTATATATCCGGGATGGAAACCCAACCTGAATTCCAAACTCCTGAAAATCGCCAAAGAGGCTTACAAGGAACTTTACAACAAGGAGCCGGAGATAAAGGCGATACATGCAGGTCTGGAAACGGGTGTGATAGGTGGTAAATTTGACGTGGACATGATATCCATAGGGCCGCAGATAGAGCACCCTCACAGTCCGGATGAGGTTGTATATATCTCATCGGTACAGAAATTCTGGGGTTATTTGGTAAAAATACTGGAGAATATAGCAAAGGGGAAATAAAATAGGGGCAAAGCCCCTATAACCCCATTCCGCCTTCGTTCCTCGGCAAGCCCTTCGGGCATGCCGCATCTCACTCGGCGGTGAACCCAAGCAGCCGCCGCTGAGTATCGTCCGTAACAGTAACTC
>Ga0315543_1001270_pt1 | contig 27798 bp, 34 predicted proteins | sample SalMarSW160210MG_2_FD_203098 | JGI IMG/M metagenome (GOLD analysis project Ga0315543, IMG submission 203098) | Salt marsh sediment microbial communities from the Plum Island Ecosystem LTER, Massachusetts, United States - Salt Marsh Sediment SW1601-210 ... | reverse complement strand
GGAATATGGAAGATAGAGTTGCCATCTTTATAGATGGAAGCAATTTGTATCACGCTTTACAGAACAACTTTAAGCGACATGACCTCAACTTCGCCGAGTTTGCCCACAAGCTTTGTGGCTCAAGGCAGCTGTTCCGCGTTTATTATTACAATGTGCTGCAGGACCCAACCCGCTGGCCTGATGCCCATCGAGAGCAGCAAGAATTTCTCGACAGCTTGCGGAAGACCCCTTACCTGGAGGTTCGCTTGGGCACCACCAAGTTATCTCAGGGCGTGCCTGTGGAAAGGGGCATAGACATCATGTTAGCCACGGATTTGCTCCGTTTCGCCTGCGATGAGCTTTATGATATAGCAGTGCTGGTAAGTGGAGACTCCGATTTTGCTTATGCCCTTCAGGCAGCGAAGAATATCGGCAAGCATGTTGAAGTGGCTTATTTCGAAAGAAGTATATCCAAAGACCTTCTTGATGTCGCCGATTATTGCCAGCTCCTCAACCGAACTTTCTTCAAAGGTCTGTGGATAGGCAAACGCCCCATAAAATTCAGAAGAACAGCGTAGGCAGCAGAGCCGAAAAGCTGGAGGAGAATCTAGTACTGGAATAAGGAGTTCAAATCCAACTCCACTACCAAGAAACTAAAGAGGGCTGACCCAAAGTCAACTTTCTTTTATTATCTAGAAAATCACCAACCTAATTAATATTTGTTATATCTTTTGAAAACATTTGACAAAATGAATTATTTATGATAAATTTTATATAAATCTTTGATAGGAGATTATTATGGATAAAGAAAATTTACAGGAATGGAAACAGACTTTATTACAAGAGATTGAGGATTTGAAGGCACGATTAACCCCTATAGAAACGGAGATAAGAGTTAAGCAAGAAAAGCTAGTGGCAATTGATAGGTTGCTTAATTTGGAGGCACACCCATTTGAAGCAATTCCCGCATTGAAAAACAATCCGTCTGCTCCTACCACAGGCAAAAGAAAGACTGCTGATGTAGCTTATGAAGTGCTAAAAAATGCTGGGACTCCTATGCATTATAGGGATTTATACGAGGCGATTCTGAAAACAGGTTTTGAAGTTCGAGGGGAAGACCCAGCAGCAAATCTGATAGCCCATGTCAGCATCGACCCACGATTCAAGCGTGTAAAGCGGGGAACTTATGCCTTAAAAGGGTGGAGATTGAGTCGAAAACATAAATAAATACTCTACAGCGATAGGAGGTAAAAGGAAATGGGAATACCAATGCATGTTGCCTTAAATGAGTGGTTCAAGGGACAAAAAAAATGGAAGAGCCGAGCGGAATTTGGTAGAGCAATTGAGATTGAAGAAAGCACATTAGGGGATTATTTTAAAGGGCGTCATCAACCCGGTCTTGGGAATAGGCAAAAACTGTTTGAAACAACGGGGTTAGAATGTTTTAGGCCTCTAAAGGAGAAAGTGGCACCGCAAGTTGAAGTGCGTATTCTCAAACAACCTGAAAAACTCGAAATTCCGTGGGATGATGTGGGAGAACAACTAATAGAAATTGGCAAAGCAGTCGCTCAATTGGGAAAACTTCTCAGCCGATCCCCCACTTCAGATGTGGCTGGGAAAGTAGAGGCTGTTGAAAACATCCTTTATACACTGAATCACGAACTCGAGTTTTTCAAACAAGGCTCAGCAAATTCTAGGGAAATATTACGCCAACGACTGAATGGACCTGATGTAGGATATGTGGCTACGTTACTAAAAGCGCTATTTGATGAGGAAAAGTTCCAAAATTGGTTAGCGATGACGACCCATGAAGTCAGGAGGTGATATTATGAAAGACGAGTTGCTGCTCTCAATCGGAGACGAAGAGAATGTCATCCGGATTCTTGGGGATGTATATAATGATCCTCGAGACGCGATGGCAGAGTTCATCACCAATGCCATCGAGGCAAGTGCTACAAAAATTTATGTATTCTTGCATAAGAGGGCTAAAGAACCATATATGCGGGTGTCTGATAATGGGGATGGGATGACCGAGGATGGGCTAAAATATGCAAGAAAAAACATTGGCAACTCGCTCAAGAGGTATGACCCCAAAACCCCAGGTGAAAAGGGCATTGGCATCCTCGGTTTTCAAGCTATAGCAGATAGATGCGATATTGTTTCAAGGGGAAATACAGAGAGTTTCTGTTTGTCGCTTACGGCAGGCACCCGAAAAGCCCCTATTGAGCAGGAAAAGGAGCGTGCTCTGCAAATTCGTGGCACAGATGTTTACCTTTATGGGATAGGCGATGATAGATGGCGGATGTTCACCAGAGAGAAGCTGGCAAATCACTTTAAAACTAAATTTCGACGCGACCTTTCAAGCGATGCTTTCTCTTTGGAAATTATTGAAGGCAAAGAGGCTACTCGGGTGCGCCCTGAAGCTTATAAGGGTGAGCCATTTTATATTAATACTTTACGCACCTCCTATGGCAACATTCGCCTTTCCCTCTACATCTTGCCAAGTGGGAAGTCAGGCTCTATAGGCGTTTATTGCAAGAATATAAAGGTGCTAAATCTTGTCGACCTTCCCGAATTTGCCTGCGAGCTGTGGAACCTTGGCAAAGTTCAGGGTGAGATAACTGCCGATTTTCTCACGCCTACTACTGGGCGGGGGAGCTTTATACGCGACCGCAAGCATTTTCCAGCCTGGGTCAACGGGGTTAAAAGCATTGAAAAGCAATTGGCATCTGAGGTTGAACACTTATCAAAAGAGTATAGCACAGCGCAAAACCGCAAGCTGTATAAAAGATTGAAGCTTGCTTTTCAAAAAGCGATAACAGAGTTGAACTTAGAAGGGATGAAAAGGAGGAAAACCTCTAAAGGGCTACTCAAAGACGATGGCAATAGAGAGCAAAGCAAGAAACGCCGAAGCAAGAAAGACGGAGGCAAGGAAAGGAAAAAGAGAAAGATGAAGGCTTTCAGTTTCTCCTGGGATGAAGATGATTTCAATAGGCTCCCCGAATTAAACCCGGAACTGAGGAGCTACCTTGAGCCTAAAACTATGACAATCATTGCCAATAAAGCTCACCCCGACTATGTAAAGGAATATCCATCACCAGAGCGAAGGGAGAGTTATTTCCGCACATTAACCTCTAAGGAACTCGCCTTGTATAATTACCCGAAGGCTAACCCAGAAACTCTACTAGAAGAGTTAGTAGCTATTGAGGTGTGCGTGAGGAGGCATCTATAAAAGCTCAGCGGTTTTCCAATTGCTATAGCAACTAGAGCTAAGCAATCACTACAAGATTAAAAAAGAGCTTATTTCTTTTCCTTCTTCTTCGGTTTCTTTTTCTTATCCCTGTCCCTTCATCTCCTCCGCCCTTTTAGATACAGCATCCTTATATACCCTTGCCAGGCTCTTGCCGTGCTTGGGCATCTTCGCCTTTTCCTTTGCCCGGCGCTTTCCCCTCCTATCCTGTCTGGTTTCCCTCATGAGTTACCACTTGACCTCGTATGAGTCGAGGATGAAATCCAGGTCCTTCTGAAGGGATGAAATGCCCTCCTGGGAGAGGAGTCTTTCATCCAGATCGACCATCAACTTTGTTTCGCCCCCTGGTAAGCCGATAATCTCGGCACTGCCGCACTCCTCCTCTCTTACCTTAAACACCATGGTAACCCGGGATTGCGTTGCACCACTGGGAAGACCGTAGGTCTGCACCTTCGCTTCTTCCACCATAATCCCCCGCTTTTGAACCAAATCCCGTATTTCGTCACGAAGCATCTCCGGGTTTATCCCGCTATAAGTTTTCTTGATTTGTACAGTCACTTTACCTCCTGCGGCATATTATACCATGTTCGCCTCTCCTAAACCCATCCAGATACGCAGGTGACATGTTAAACCAAATTTGGGGTACGCCACGGTCGTTCTTTATATTATCGCGAGTCCTCCTTGTCTGTCATTGCGAGCCGAAGGCGTGGCAATCTTTGAAAAACGAAATTATAAATACTAAACAATGTGAAAAAACAATCAGCAGTCAGCGGTTAGCTAATGGCTGAAGGCTGATAGCTACTAAACTGAGTTTGGGGTTTCCCGGCAATGACAAGGAAAGAGGCTATATCATTTGTCATATAAACGGGCATATCCTTTACCGCATTTAATATTTATCTGCTATAATACGTAGCCATTATGAAAAGAGAGCTTATGAAAATTCTGGCGTGTCCGGTATGCAAGGGGGATTTAAAGCTTAATGTAGAGCAGGAAGAGGATAATGAAATAGTTACCGGCTCCCTATACTGTCCCAAATGCCAGCATTCCTATCCTATCGTGGACACAATCCCCAACTTGCTGCCGCCAGACTTCGCGGAAAAGAAGGATTGACTTTACACCAGAAATTCTTCAAATTTCCGGGCTTCCCTTTATTCTCAAGGGGTATAAACCACGCCACTCGTAGGTGATTCCCAAACTTCCACATATGCCAATGTAGCTGATGAACCGGAAACACGAGACTTGAGCTCATCATATATTGTAGCAGCAATGTTTTCACAGGAAGGTTCAATCTCGGTGAATGGGGGCACATCATTGAGACAGATGTGGTCGAAGGAAGCCAGAATTTCCCTCAGATAACGCTTTAGCTGAGCAAAATCATAGGCTAAACCAGCCTCATCGAGTTCCTCCGCTTGCAGGCGAGCTATCACCTTAAAGCGATGACCATGCAAATTTTCACATTTACCGCGATATTTGCGGAGGTAGTGCGCGGCATCAAAGTGTTCTTCCACGAATAGCTGGTACATTCAGTCCCCCGATGTCCATTTTCGCACTCCGGCCCGTCCCTCCGCAACCTCAGCCAGTTCACTAATTTCCCTGTCCAGTTCAGGATGAGTTAACTGTGGGGTAATTTCAGCTAACGGTATAAGCACAAAGGCTCTTTCCGCCAGCCGGGGATGCGGTATAGTCAACTTGTCGGTCCTGATAACCTCACGACCATAAAAGAGGATGTCTATATCTATAAGGCGCGGTGAGTTGGGAAAACTTTCTACCCTGCCCATTTTTGCCTCAATATCCTTGACAAAGTGAAGAAGCTCCCAGGGGTTCAAGGCGGTGGTGACTTGACATACCATATTAAGAAACAGCGGTTGCTCTTTATAGCCTATCGGCTCAGTTTCATAAACGGAGGAAACCTTTTCAATATCTACCCTCTTGGAAAGCAATGCCACAGCCTTGTTCAAATTTGCCATTCTATCCCCCAGGTTTGAGCCAAGACAAAGATGAGCAACAGCCAATTTACCGCCATCCTCTAACAATGACATCGCTCATCTTACAAACGCGTGCCATCTCCTTTACATCATGCACTCTAACCATATCAGCACCCTTGGCGATGCCGAGAGCTATAGTAGCCGCCGTCCCCTCCAAACGTCGGTCAGCAGGTGGAACAAATGCCATCCCCTGTAACCTTTGTTCCGGAGTCAAATCAAGCGTCCATCCTATTACCGATTTACGGGAGCTACCTAAAAGGACTGGCCTGCCCAGCGTCTTAAGCTCTTCCAGTCGCTGTAGAATCTCCAGATTCTGTTCCTGTGTCTTACCGAAACCGATGCCGGGATCAACGATGATATTTTCGTGAGGCATGCCTGCAGCGAGGGCTTGCTCAATAGCTTTCTGCAAATCAGCAATAACCACGGAGATAATATCGGGAAAGATAACATCGTGGTGAAGTGAAATATCCCGCTGATTGCTCATCAGAATAATTGGTATTTCCCTCCGCGCTGCTAACTCAGCCAGTCGAGGCTCCTTCTTCAATCCCCAGATATCATTTATCATGTCGGCACCAGCATCCAGTGCTTCACGCGCTACCTGGAGCTTATAAGTATCGATGCTTAACGGTATTGATATCTCTTTGCGCAGCTTTTGCAGGACAGGGATTACCCGGCGTAATTCTTCATCAAGTGAAAGAAGAGCAGCACTGGGGCGAGTGGATTCTCCACCTACGTCAATAATGTCTGCTCCATCAGCCACTAACTGCCTCGCCTTAAGTAAGGCAACATCCCCATTTTCTAATCCATCCCCGGAGAAGGAGTCTGGAGAAAGATTTATAATCCCCATGATATAGGTCCGCTTGCCCCAATAAAAGGTAGTCTCGCCACAATGAGTGGGAGCAAGCTCCGCTACCTTGTTATTCTGATCAGTCATGCTGTTGATTATAGCAAAGGAAGCAACTAAAATAGCAGGATAACTCAATTAAATAAATCATCAAGGAAAGACGAGCATGGATATCGAACAAAAGTTAGCGCAATTAAACGAGCTCAGAGAGAAGGCAAGGCAAGGTGGAGGTGCGAAGCGTATTGAAGCACAACATAGCAAGGGGAAGTTGACCGCCAGGGAACGATTAGACCTCCTTTTCGACCCTGGTAGCTTCGAGGAAGTAGACCCTTTTGTGACCCACCGCTGCACTGACTTTGGCATGGCAGAGCAGAAATTCCCCGGCGATTCAGTCATCACCGGTTATGGAAAGGTTGCCGGACGTCTTGTCTTCGCCTTTTCCCAAGATTTCACTGTTCTCGGCGGCTCATTATCAGAAGTAGCCTCCAACAAAATTTGCCAGGTAATGGACTTGGCCGCCACAACTGGTGCACCCTTCGTGGGCATACTCGACTCAGGAGGAGCACGCATCCAGGAAGGGGCTGATAGTCTTAAAGCCTACGGCGAAATCTTCACCCGTAACACTATATACTCAGGCACTATCCCTCAGATTTCGGTGATAGTTGGACCCACTGCAGGAGGCGCTGTGTATTCACCAGCCATAACCGATTTTGTGTTTATGGTCAGGGGAGTAGGACAGAGCTATATCACTGGACCCGAGGTGGTCAAAACAGTAACTGGAGAGGAAATCAGCCTGGAGGAACTGGGCGGCGCTATGGTAAATGCCACCAAGAGTGGAAATGCCCATTTCGCCATTGATAGCGAACAAGAATGTTTTCAACTGGTGCGTAAGTTGCTGAGCTTCCTTCCCCAGGGCTATCAACACCCCCCTCCCTTTGAAGACACCGGTGATGACCCTAATCGTACAGATGAAGGATTACTTCACATTGTGCCTGATAGCCCGGCCAAGCCTTATGATATGAAACACATCATAACCAAAGTGGTGGACAACGGTGACTTTCTCGAAGTCCACCACAGATTTGCTCGCAACTTCATCGTGGGCTTTGCCCGACTGGGCGGACAGAGTGCAGGCATTCTAGCTCAGCAGCCGCTTCATTTAGCCGGTGTACTCGATATTGACGCCTCGGATAAGGCATCGAGATTTGTCCGCTTTTGCGATTGCTTCAACATCCCCCTGGTTACCTTCGTTGATGTGCCGGGATATATGCCGGGAACTGACCAGGAATTCCGGGGTATCATCAGGCACGGAGCTAAGCTGCTCTTCGCCTATGCTGAGGCAACTGTGCCCAAGATAAGCATAATTACCCGCAAGGCATACGGTGGAGCCTATGTAGCCATGAGCAGCAAAGGGCTGCGGGGAGATATTTGTTACGCCTGGCCAACGGCCGAAATCGCAGTGATGGGTCCTGAAGGAGCAACCAATATCGTTTATCGTGCTGAAATAGCTAAATCAGAAAATCCCGCGGAAACGAAGGAAAGATTGATTCAGGAGTACCGCGATAAGTTTGCTAATCCTTATGTAGCTGCAGCCAGAGGCTATATTGATGATGTCATCGACCCTCGAGAAACTCGCCCAAAGGTCATCAAAGCCATGGAAATGCTCAAGAATAAAAAAGTTACTAATCCGCCTAAGAAACATAGCAATATCCCTCTGTAATCTTTAATGGGGAAAACTTTAGCTGAAAAAATCCTTGGCCTTAAATCAGGCACCGACGCCAAGTCAGGCGATATCGTCATTGCCAACGTAGACCTGGTGTTCGTTCAGGATACTACAGGCCCGCTAGCGATAAAGCAATTTGAGGAAAGCGACTTAAAAACTATCGCTGCACCAGAGAAGACAGCAATTTTCCTTGACCATGCTGCTCCCAGTCCTACCCAGCAAACCTCTAACGACCATATGCTTTTGCGCCGCTTCGCCAGGGAAACAAATTGCCATATTTACGACGTGGGAAATGGAATATGCCACCAGTTAGTAGCTGAGCTATTTGCCAATCCAGGGAATATCATTGTTGGCGCTGATTCCCATACCGTTACTGCTGGGGCCTTGTGCGGTTTTGGCACCGGCATGGGTTCCACCGACATAGCCACGGCTATGGCGTTGGGCAAAACCTGGTTTCGTGTGCCTGAGACTTTCTTGATTAACCTCAGCGGCTCTTTCTCTAAAGGGGTCTATGCTAAAGACCTGATTCTATCCCTCATTGGTCAGCTTGGTGCTGATGGTGCTACCTATAAAGCTCTGGAATTCGGTGGTGAATCCTCAGCCCGCTTGACAATGTCCGAGCGCCTCACCATAGCTAACATGGTTGTGGAAGCGGGAGCCAAAGTTGGCTTATTCCCCAGCGATGAAGTTACTCAAAGCTTTCTTTCAGCACAAGGACGTGGCGATAGCTATGAACCACTTTATCCCGACGCCGATGCCAGTTATGAGCGGATTATGTCAATAAATCTCGCTTCCATTGAACCAATGGTCTCCTTCCCCCATACCGTGGATAATGTCCGCCCCGTCAGCGAAGCAAAGGGGACTAAAGTCCAGCAAGTATTCATTGGCACGTGCACTAATGGGCGCCTTGAAGATTTAGCAGTTGCTGCCAGTACTCTCCACGGCAAGAAAAAATATCCCGATACCAGGCTCCTTATTGCCCCAGCTTCACAGCAAGTGCTTTTGCAATCTATAGAGAAAGGCTATATTCACAGCTTGATTGAATCTGGAGCAGTCATCCTGCCCCCGGGCTGCGCAGCCTGCCTTGGTTTACACCAGGGCGTATTAGGAGATGGAGAGACTTGCCTTTCCACCGCTAACCGTAACTTTAAGGGACGAATGGGCAATCCCACAGCTATGATATACTTGGCGAGCCCGGCTACCGCCGCTGCCTCAGCTATAACAGGCGAAATTACCGACCCCAAGGAGGTTTTCGTTGACTGAATGTCATTGCGAGCGTAGCGAAGCAATCTCCTCTCCCTTGAAGGGAGAGGATTAAGGTGAGGGTGAGAATGACTAATTTAGTGCTCAAAGGAAAAGCTATCAAGCTGGGTGACAATGTCTCCACAGACGACATTATCCCCGGCAGATTTGCCCACCTGAGGAGCAACCTACCTGAGCTTTCCAAACATATCTTTGAAGACCTCGTTCCCGATTTTGCCTCCAGGGTGCATCAGGGTGATTTCCTGGTGGCCGGCGGGAATTTTGGTTTAGGTTCCAGCAGGGAGCATGCCCCTTTGGTAATCAAAATGTCAGGAATAGCTGCCATTCTGGCTAAATCAGCAGCTCGTATTTTTTTCAGAAACGCCATAAATCAAGGCTTACCGGTTCTACTATGCGATACCGACCAGATTAACGATGGAGACCAGCTTGAGATAAACTTAACCGAAGGAGTGATAACAAACCTCACTTCCAATGCCAAGCTCACCTCGACTAAAATACCATCATTGATGTTTGCCATACTTAAGGAAGGAGGGCTTATCCCCTATATTAAAAAACACAAGGATTTCAAACTATAACCATGCAGCATAGAGTAACTTTCATCCCCGGCGATGGCATAGGACCTGAGGTTGCCGAGGCCACTCGAAGGGTATTAGAGGCAACCGGAGTCCAGTTTCAATGGGATGTAGTCACCATAGGCTCCCGAGCTCAGGAAGTGTTCGGCACGCCACTTCCTCAAATTGCACTGGACTCAATAAGAAAAAACAAAGTTGCCTTAAAAGGGCCGGTGACCACACCTATCGGTAGCGGGTTTAGAAGCGTTAATGTCGCCCTGCGCAAGAAATTAGACCTTTACGCTTGCCTTCGGCCATACAAAATTTATCCCGGCATACCGACACCGTTCAAAGATATAGACATAGTGGTGGTCAGGGAAAATACCGAAGACCTCTATTCAGGTATAGAATTTGCTAAGGATAGCCCGCAGGCTGCACAGTTACTGGATTTCGTCTCCAAAACAACTGGAGACAGGATTAAGGAAGATTCTGCAGTGAGCCTGAAAGTCATATCCCAGACAGCAAGCAGGCGAATTGTCAAATTTGCATTCGCCTACGCCAAGCAAAACAACAGGAAAAAGGTAACCGCTATTCACAAGGCCAATATACTGAAGTTCTCCGATGGTCTTTTCCTCGATACCGCTCGCCAGGTAGCTAAGGAATATCATGACATCGAATTTAACGACATGGTTTTAGATACAACTTGTATGGAGTTAGTGAGAAAACCGTGGCAATTTGATGTTCTGGTCCTGCCCAATTTTTATGGAGACTTTATCTCCGAGCTTTGTGCCGGATTAGTCGGCAGTATGGGAGTAGCCCCCGGGGCTAATATCGGAGATGATATCGCTGTCTTTGAGCCCACACATGGCAGCGCCCCCAAGTATGCCGGGGAAAATAAGGTCAACCCTATGGCAATGATGCTCTCCGGGGTAATGATGCTTCGCTATCTGGGGGAAGCAGACACTGCCAATAAATTGGAAAAGGCAATCGCCGCTGTCATTGCGGAAGGCAAGAACCTGACCTATGATTTAAAGCCTGACAATCCTGTAGGCACCAGCCAGGTTGCTGATGCCGTCATAGAAAAATTGAAATAAGCTTTTAGATTGTTAGGATTCAGCGAGAAACTCCAAAATAGTGTCAAGCACCTCCTCCGTCTCTTCCATAAGTCCATGGGCGGAATTCTCAAAGGAGACAAGCCTGGCGCCGGGTATAGTTTCCTCCAGGATTGAACCGTTTTCTGGAGGTATGAGAATGTCCTGTTTGCCATGCAGTATCAGAGTGGGTGTTTTGACCTGCGACAGCCTATCATAAGTATCGAATTGCATTATTGCGCTCATCTGGCGCATGAAGGCTTCATTTGAAATTGGGTTCTTGCTGATTTGCTCGATTACCAGTTCTTCCACGCCAGGGGTATTTTTAATAAAATCCTCGGTGAAGAAAAGTGGAATCGTCATTCTGGCAACTTCTTCCACAGACACACCACTCCTATCGGCTGTGAGCGTTCCCAGCACCTCATCAGACGCCTGAACTGACTTCGCACCTCCACAGTGGGTTGAACACAGGACAACCTTTTTCACCTTCTCGGGATAGTTAAGGACAAGCTCTTGAGCTATCATCCCTCCCATTGAGATCCCAAGCACATTAGCCTGTGGGATTCCCAGGGTATTCATCAAACCTGCGGTATCATCGGCAAACAATTTGATGGAATATTCCCTGTCAGATATGTCGGTGCGTCCAGCTCCTCTGTTATCGAATGCAATTACCTTAAATTTCCCGGAGAGCGTTTGAATCCAGCGAGGATCCCACCAGCTTGTGTTTCCGGTGAACCCCATGATCATTATCAACGGAAAGCCCTCGCCATGTACTTCGTAGAACATCTGGATGTCGTTTACCTTTACCTTCGGCATTGTCAAAACCTCCTTTCCTAACTATTATTCTCGCTGCATGAGAAAAGTGAGTAACGCAGCGATGCTCTTAGCATCACAAATCTCGCCTGAAGTGATGAGCTGAGTAATTTTACTTATGGGAACTCGCACTACCTCTATTTCTTCAGTATCCTCAGCTATAAGGCGGCTGGGGACAAGGTCAGTAGCCAAATAGCAATATAGATATTCCGTGCCATAGCCAGGAACGGAATAGAAACCACCAAGCTCTTCTATTTTCTGAGGATAATAGCCGATTTCCTCCTGCAACTCACGGCGAACACAATCAACAGGCTCTTCACCAGGGTCAATGCCGCCAGCGGGTATCTCCAGCAGGAACTTGCCCACTGGATAACGAAACTGGCGTTCTAAAAGCACGTTATCCTGTTCGTCAATTACTACAACCGCCACACATTTGCTGTGCTCCACCACCTCCCTGGTAGTCGTCTTCCCGCCTGGTTTTTCTACCGTATCCGCATATAAACTCACCGCTTTCCCCTGATAGAGCTGTTGTCTAGATAATTTTTTCTCTGGTATCAACATAACTTTCCCTCCTCTTCCTCATCATTGCAAGCCCTTTTTTATGTCATTGCGAGCGAAGCAATCCCTTCAGAAATCCCCTCTCCCTTAATGGGAGAGGGCTAGGGTGAGGGTGGGATTTCCCCCTCCCTCTAACTCCCTCCCACCAGGGGAGGGAGAATCAGCGTAGATTGCCTCGTCCCCTTCACTTCGTTCAGGGCTTCGGTTCGCAAAGCTCCTCTCAATGACATTAAACGTGGTAAATAACAGCCACCTCATCGCAATCAGGGAATTTAGGGCAGCGGTAGCACTCCCCCCACACTTTACGAGGCAATTCCGCCTTGTCAATTAATTTAAACCCATGTTTTTCAAAGAAAGACGGTTCACGAGTAAGAGAAAAAACAGTGGGGATGTCTAAAGCTTTAGCCTCATCGAGGCAAGCACGGACAAGCGAAGAGCCAATTTCCTGATTTTGGCTGCCCTCCTCCACAACCACAGACCTTATTTCAGCTAAATCAAGCCATATGACATGCAGAGCAGCACAGGCGACAACTTTCTCTTCGCTCCTGACCACAAAGAAATCCTTAATACCCTCATATATCTCGCTTAAAGCGCGAGGTAACACATCACCCTTATCAGCGAAGTGATTAATCAGGCGATGCATTGTAGCAGCATCACTCACCTTTGCGTTATCAACTTTCATGCTATCCCCTCTCCTTGAGTTTTTGCCATAGCGAGCCATAGAGGTGGGTCGGTGGATGGGTCCTCAGGAACCGCGTAGTATAAGGGCTAAGCTTCACCATGACCACTTGCCCCTCCTTCAGGGATAAATTAACCTGCCCATCAAGGCTAAGCATGGCCTCCTCCCTGTCAGCAATGCTTAATTCAACCACGCTCTGTGATGATAAAACCAGCGCATAATTTAAACAGAGATGACACGCTACCGGCATGAGAATTATTTGATTGGATTGGGGATAAAGAATCGGCCCCCCGGCTGCCAGACAATAGCCGGTGCTACCGGTAGCCGAGGCAATGACAACTCCATCCGCTCGATATGTAGTTAATTCTTCACCGTCAATTTTCGCCCTTATGTGAATCAACCGCACAATAGGACTCCGCAGTACAACATCGTTCAGAGCATGAAAACTTTTACCGTCAACGCTGGCTTCAAGCATAGCCCTATCATCAAACCAGCCCTCACCATTGATCACGCGAGGTAGGTTGGACAAAGCCTCATCGGCACTTAATTCAGCAATAAATCCCAGCTGACCCAAATTTATGGCCAATAACGGCACCGGCAGAGGAATAATAACTCGTGCCGCATGAAGGATAGTGCCATCACCACCAATGCTGAGGATTAAATCTGAGCCAGCTACCTGAGTTCTGGCCTCGTCTTCATCCCAGGCAGAACAATGCCAGCAGGTAACTCCCTTGGTGGACAATAACCCTTCCAACTCGCCAACCAAATTTCGAGCTTTCTCCAACTTGGGATGATATAAAATACCTATCTTCTTCACAGACAAATCAACTGTAGCATCGTCAAATTTTAGCGTCAACTTTCCACTGTGATTGCAAGCCCCTTTTTACTGTCATTATGAGGATTTCGACTCTGATATTGCTCCAAATTAGTCGTTATTTGCCATATCACCATCCGATGGTCTAAAATACATTCGTTCAAATGGGTGCCTTTGAAGATTTCGTCGACATAATCAGAAAGACTGAGGCAATGCAGGAGATTCTGAAGAACCTGGTCGACGAGCCTGCAAAGTTGCTAACCAGCATTTGTGAGGAATATGAAGACACCGGTAAGCCGGTGCCTGACCACCATCTCCTTCTAGTAGGACAAACTGGAGAGACAGCGGTGAAAGTGCTTCTCTCGGCAAACATGATTACCAAGGAAACCGGACAATTCTCCCTTTATAGCTACAAGCCCACTGAACTGGGGCTCACGTATTGTAAAAAATTGCGTGCCGAGCAAACACGCCCCGAAAAGCAACCTGAAGTTGTATAACCTTATCGATACTCACGCTCACCTTGATGAATTGCAAAATCTCGATTCTACACTTGATAATGCCCGGGAAAAAGGCATCGTCGCCATCATAGCCGTAGGCTCAGATTATCGCTCAAACATAAAAACGCTGGAGGTTTCTCAGAAATATCCCTCCTTCGTTTTCCCAGCGCTGGGATTGCACCCCTGGCAATTAGGCGAGCTCAATTCTTCCCAGGTCAATGGTGAACTGGAATTCATCGAGCAGAATATCGCCCAAGCAATTGCTATCGGTGAGATAGGACTGGATTACGACAAGAGGGTGGTAAGAAGAGCGGCTAAGGAATTTCAAAAAGAGGTGTTAGCACGCCTTTTACAGTTAGCTAAGAAATACGCTAAGCCGGTAAGTCTTCATACCAGGTATGCCTGGAGAGATGCGCTACAATTAGTCCAAGATGCTGGCACAGCCGAAGCTGTTTTTCACTGGTTTACTGGCTTTTCCAGTGTCCTCAGGGATATAATTAACGGCGGTTATTATGTTTCCGCCACTCCTGCTGCTGAATATCACGAAGAGCATAGGAGGGCAGTTAAGGAAACGCCAATGGATAAGTTGCTTCTAGAAACCGACTGTCCGGTATATTATGGCCGGGGGACAAAATATCGTTCCGCTCCTGGTGACATAACCAGGAGTCTCGGCGCTGTCGCTCAGCTCAAGGGAATTGACGAGGCTACAGTGGCTGAGCACACTACCAGGAATGCCATAGAGTTCTTTCCCTTAAGAATGCCATTGCCTTAAAATGTCATTGCGAGCGAAGCGAAGCAATCTCAATCCCTGTTGAATCACGGAAGGAGAACTGATGCTAACAATAAACGGTGAAGCTGACTTTGAAAAAGATGTCTTACAATCAGGAGTACCGGTTCTGGTGGATTTTTGGGCAGAGTGGTGTGCTCCTTGTCTCGCCATTGAGCCTGTTTTAGAAACGCTGGATACTGAGTATCGGGGCAAGATACACTTTGCCAGACTTAATGTAGAGGATAACGGCTCCATTGCTGCAAGGTATGGTGTCGCTTCCATTCCATTCATGCTCGTCTTCCAAAATGGTCAGCCAATTCAACAAATTGTGGGCTATAAAGCAAAAAGACAATTCGAAAAAATAATAGACGATATCCTGGACAGCACTTAAGTAAACAGCCCGCTGAGGAAATCAAAGTTATCGGGAAGAAGAGCTAATAACAGCGGAAAGCCCTTCATCACTGTTGCTGCCACCGCAGACTGTGCCACCGCAGATTCCACGCCGGGCACAAATTTGCACAAAATGGCAAAAATGGCAGCACACAGCATGCTTCCCATAAAAGCCCCCAGAACACACCCGAGCAGCCTATCCAGCCAGCCAAAGAGCAAAACATGAACCATCTTAGCCACAAACCAGCCAATCACACCAGCAATGATTACCACGACTATAAGGATAATTGCATAGGCAGCTATTCCGGCCCATGTGGCACCCTCCGAGGAAAGCTTTAAGGCAAGCGGTTGATAAAAATGCCCCGCCAGCACTATTCCTCCTATCAAGCCCAAAATTCCGAATAATGCCTTGATAAATCCTTGCCAAAACCCTAGCAAACCGAATAGAACGGCAACAACTATGATGGCTATATCAACCCAGTTCATTGTCTAGATTATAACAGCACTCAAGACAATTTTGTTATACCTGCGAAACATGCCCGTATACTGTATCCATCTGTGCGGAGTAAACTGCAAACACGCTATCATCTGCGTGTGCCGCACGGTAAATCATATCTGCGCACGAAGAGCAGCTCGGACCAAGTTTTCAGAGGAGAATTGCCCATCTGTAACTTGAGGGAAAAGACCTTCTTCCCCAAGAAGTTCATCTCGAATAGCAACAATCGAGAGACCCTTTTTCTCAAGCTGCTTTGCTCTCCGAGACAAGTCCTCGAAGTATTCTATACATATTCGAAGAGCCTTGCGGCCATCCTGCACCACCTTGCCCGGGGCGGTAAATAGAATAAGTCTGTCGGTCTCGAGAGCAACGAGCTTTTTCATTGACCTTATAATCCCCGCGATATCCTCCTCTGGTCGGATAACCTTTGGCTTTTCCGAAACAAAAAGGTCTCCCGAAAAGCACCACCCTCTTTCAGGTTCCACCAATGCCACGTGTCCGTTACAATGCCCGGGAGTCTCTACCACATCAAAATGGAAATGGTCTGTTTCTACTTTCTCGGGCAAGCAATCTACTTCAGTGGGCTCTGGATAACCCCAAACCGTCTCTTGATATGGATACAACTTGGGAACCTGGTTGATGAGAGGAACTGATTCACGAGGTGCAAATATTTCGATGCCAAATTTCTGCTTCAGAAGATAGTTGGCACCGATATGGTCTTCGTGATAATGCGTGTTTACGGCGAACTTGAGATTTTGCCCCTCCAGAAATTCGACCAACTCCTCAGCCGCATGCCTACAGCCGGTATCAATGAGGAGCCCATCAACAAGGTACACCGCAACCCAGTAAAGCGGTTTCCCCCCAAACTCACGGCTCATCTTGATTTGAGTAACTTCTTCAAACTGGTTGACGTCAATCATGCTACCTTTTCACCCCAACTTTTAATCTTACCCGGCAACAGCGGCAATGTCATATAACTTCAGCACATACAGCCTGCCTTCCTGTATCTCCTGCCACCGTCATTATGGTTCCCCTGGCTTGAGCTCCGCTAACTCTCGCCACATTCGTCTCTGTAGGAACAATAGCGGCACATCCACGAAGGGCACCTCGGAAGCTGGGCTACTGAAGTCGCCTTTTCCAGAAGCTCTATGCGGCGTATCGCTTCAGCCTTTATGGCACCCAGGTTTCTGAAGGAAACATCATAGACCATCATCTTGGCATTCTCATCCCTGATATTGGCATAGTAAAGGAACAGCCTGCCTTTAGGATGGTCTATTAACGCACAGTCAAAGCCCAGGCGATAAAAATAGTGTGGAAATGCTGAAGGTAGCCCCCCCCGTTCCACAAGTGATCGAAACTTAGGGATTCGCACCATAGTGGGCAAGCCCTGGCGGAGCCGAACCAAATCGCTGAGCGAAGCATACTGAATCGGAACATTTTCCACCTCTCCAGGGGAACCAAATTGAATAACCCCTTTGAGGGCACCCACAAAGCCCGCCTCATCCATAGAGCGGAGGGATTCTCCTTTTTCCTCAGCCGCCTCCTCCTCTGAAATGGTTTCCAGGGATTTGCGGCGCTCGAAATATGCCAGGCGGGGAAAGACGAGGTCGTTAGTGCGAAATAGCTGCGATGGCTTTGGCTTGCCAAGCTTACCCAGCAGTTGCTGGCGGGTAGCCTCATCAATTTGAACCTTCCCGGCTAACTCAGCGATTTTGTGTGATGGGGGCACCGAGCTGGTGCCGCAGTCGCACACTGCAGAATAGTCGCATCCTCTGCCAAACCAGTCACAAACAGGCAAGTTGCTGGGGTCATTAGCAATGAGTGCCTGAATCAATAAGTCTCGCCTGCGATGCATCTCTTCCCGAACTGCTCCAAGATCGGGGAAGGTGACATGATAGGCGGTAAGGGGAACCACACCCGATTCTTCCCCACCCTTCCGTTCGTAAATGACAATCTCTCCCTCACCAACATTGACCATGGCACAATACATACCTACTTGCTCAATGTAAGTCGGTCTTTGCTTGAGTAAGCTTTTTCCTTTCGCCAGGGCTGAAGTCGTTTTAACCTCCACGGGAACATTTTCATAGATGTCAATTTTACCCACCACGCCTTCAGTCTCCACAAATTGCTCCAGATATTCCTCGCTGGAAACAGCGAAACCAAAAAGCTTGTGAAACCCGGTCCCCTTCCACATAAGCTGTTGCTTTTCCAGAGGAGGGGTGATTTCAGGATGCTTTCTCTTAAAATAAGCTTGCTTCAAATTGGTTAAGTCAGTTACCGAGACGCGATATGGAGGACGACGCTCCTGTAGCTTCTCCATCACGGCGTCCTTAACCGAACGGTTAGCCTCAATGTGGGACACATAAGGTGCAATATTGAAATCGGGCATCTTGTTGTTTATGTTAAATCAGGTGCATAGTTGGGTCAATTTTTACTGCCACGCCTTCAGACGGCGCAAGGCTTCGAGCTTCTCTTTGTCCCCGATTCTGGCTTTGTCCAGAGCTTGAGCCAGAAACTGGATGCTGCTATCGTAAGTTTTTCTATCTACAGGGTAAGGATGACCATCCTTACCGCCGTGAGCGAAGCTATAACCTGCCGGGTCACGCAGACTGACTGGTGTATCATAAATCAATTCTGAGATAAGGCTTAAGGCACGAAGTGTCTTTGCTCCTATACCTTCAAGCCCGAGCAGCGATTCGAAATTCTGCGGCTGGTGCTCGTAGGCAATGGTGAAAATCTTGCCCAGCCTGTCAGGGTGGATGTCCTCCATCGTGATGTAAGATCGTCGAGGCAGGTTTAATGTTTTCAGCTTATTTAGCTGAGCCACAATTTTATATGGTTTTTCCTCGGTGGCAACTTGAGCGATAACATTCCTTGCCTTTGTGCTCTCTGAAGCCACCAGATTCAGCGCCTCACCTCTACCCTGAGAGCAGATAGCTGACTCAGGTTCACAAACAAAATCGGTAACCTTCTCCCCCAGCCAGTGATATCGCCGAGCATAGCGGTTAATTTCATTCATGCCCTGCTGAATAACTGCCCAGGAACCCTCATTACTGAAGAAGAAAGTATGGTGATAAAGCTGGTAGCCATCTTGAAGGGCTGAGCTATCCACTTTAGCTGCCATTCGGCTGGCATAAACCAGAGGTGACGGATTCACCTTTAACAGATGCCCGGAGTTTTCTATTTCAGCAGGAGTCTTTCGTGAAGTCCTTCCTTTGCCGCCGGCAACGAATAGGCCGAGTTTTTCCCCCAATCCTCTCATCCCCTCTTTCAGAGCGCCGCAGACGGTTGTGGTAACGCCGCTGGAGTGCCAGTCATAGCCCAGAACGCAGCCAAGGGCTTGAAACCAGAAAGGGTCAGAAAGGCGACGAAGCATCTCTTCAGCACCAAACTCATCAACAATGACAACAGTAATCTCCCTGGCAAGCTGAGACATCCGTTCGAACAGCCACGGAGGCACCTTGCCATAATGTAACGGCAAATTGGCAACCCCGGTCCTTTGCGCTGAATTAGGCATTTCCAGGGATATTATACAACAGTGTTACCCGGCGATATTGTGCGATGAGGCTTGAAGTTAGAACAAAGAACGAATTTCGTAAGACTAAATCAAGGTTGTATCTACTTGACAAAGAAGCTCAGTTAGCATCCAATATATCTGGATGCCCCAAGCATATGTGGCTGTATAATTGAGGAATTGCCGCAGTGGAAATGCTCTATGCCGCCTTACTGAGTATAGCCGCTTTCTGGCTGGGTGCTTGCCCGTTTTCATTGTGGGTTGGGCATTGGCTTCTGGGTAAAGACATCAGGGATTATGGGGATGGAAATCCCGGAGCCACTAACGTTTTCCGGGCTGGAGGTTATAAAGCAGCTAGCCTCGCCCTGAGTCTGGACATAGCTAAAGGTATGCCTTTCGTAGTCCTGGCATATTTATTCCTTGGATTTCCTGACATAATAGTTATGATAGTGGCAGTGAGCGCAATAGTGGGGAATGCCTTCTCGCCCGTGCTCGGTTTGAAAGGCGGTAAGTCAATAGCCGTTACCTATGGCGTCCTTCTGGCATTACCCCAGCATGAGATGCTGGTATTATTTGCAGTGTTTATGACCTTGGGCTTTCTCACCCTGGGGAGTAACTCATGGGCAGTGATGCTTGGTCCAGTGGGCTCTCTGCCATACCTGGTAGCCACCGAGGCATATGTGGTGGCATCATTGTTTATGCTATGCGTGCTGGTCATATTTGGCATAAAACAGTTTGAGGAACTAAAAACCGGGCCCAGAATAACAGGTGGACTCATCGGTGCATTCCAATCAAGGCGGCGGCAAGCTTAGGTTTGGACATACAGGGCTAGGTGTATGCTATATCAGGTGATAATAGCCGCTGGGCTGGTTAGCTTTGCGCTTAACATTATCCTGAATTTGAGGAGCCTCAAGAAGGTGCATGGTAACAATAAGATACCCAATCCAGCACCTTTGGTCTCTGTTCTCATACCGGCCAGGAATGAGGAACAAAACATTGAGTCCTGCCTTGGGTCCCTGCAGAAGCAGGACTACCCCAATTTTGAGGTTTTAGTACTGGATGATAATTCATCAGATAACACAGTTAACATCGTGGGTCGGATAGCGGCTGAAGATAACCGTATTCAACTGATCAAAGGTAAACCTCTTCCTGAAGGGTGGGCAGGTAAGCCTTTTGCCTGTTCCCAACTTGCCCGGAAAGCCAGAGGTTCCTGGTTATTGTTTGTTGATGCTGATACCATACATGCTCCTCACATGCTACGCGGTGTGCTTGCCCTGGCGCTCAAATTCAGACCTTCGCTACTTTCCGGATTTCCTCGCCAGTTGGCTACTTCCTTACCGCAGAAAGTGGCAATCCCGGTATTATACTTTGTCATCCTGAGCTGGTTACCATTGTGGTGGCTCCAGCGCTCTAAAAAATCCAGTCCATCTCTAGCCATTGGGCAGTTCCTCATCTTTCCTAGAGAAGAATACTGGCGCATTGGTGGACACGAGGCGGTAAAGTCCAGGATATTGGAAGATGTCTGGCTGGGAGTTGAGGTAAACCGACATGGTGGTCGACATCTGACAGTGGATTTATCATCTGTCGTTTCGTGCAATATGTACCGAAGTCCAGGGGCGATGTGGGAGGGATTTACCAAATGGATTTACTCAGTGGCATCGTTATCCCCGGTAGCACTGGTTGCACTTATTATGGCCGGATACGTTTTCTTTTTGGCTCCATTCTACTCGCTTTGGAAAGTTCTATTTGTGGTATCTACTTCCGCTGCCTGGCGAGATATTGTTATCTTCCAGGTGGCTACAATACTGTTTATGCGCGGTCTGGTTGATAATCGTTTTAAGGAGCCGGCTGTTTCTACCCTGTTACACCCGATCGGGTTCTCCTTTCTTTTCTTGGTTAGTATCTATGCCGGGTCGCGGCGAGCAGTCAGAGCCGGTGTCCACTGGAAGAAACGGCTGTATGGTAGGGAAACGCATGTGGAGTAGGGGCAGGTTAACGCCATTCGAACATGAATGGCGAAGAAACCGAGACATCCGTCCAAAGAGCCAGGCATTTCCAGGGATATTATACAACAGCATCATCTTGATGATATTGCTATTTTGACTGAGAGACTGCATATTGAGGAAAGACAACAATAGGGAGATTTGTGTATTCTTCAAAACTAAAACAAAAAGTGAATTTCATATATACTAAATTATATGCCACGGCTAAAGAAGGATAAGCCCCGAGTGAATCAAGAAAAGGATATATGGGATATAGTGGAATCTGGGAGCACTTTAGAGGTGATTGGAGTTATTAAGTCATACATTTCTCTTATTGACCAGCACTTTGAATTTATTCGGGCAAATTTGGACAAAGCAGCAAGAAATTTAGTGCTATGTAATCTACTTCTAAAGTTGAAGGGATATCTATCTTATCTGATGTACTTGCTAGATGGTCCGACAGAGCTAATCGGATTTACAACAAGGTATCTCTTCGAATTAAATTTGGTTACTCAATATGTGTTGATGAGCGAAGAGAATTTAAAACTATTTGTAGCTGAAAGTGCAATTGATAAGATACAAATCCTCGAAGGTTCATTAGAGTTGCGTAATACTCCTTACAAACTTACAAGACAAAACAAAAAGGATCTAAAAGTGTTAGAGGAGGAGATTACTAGACAGAAAGCCAATTTGGAGAAGTTCAATTTTCCTTTGAAAAAGCCCAATTCCATTATCAAGATAGCAAGAATGGTCGGTGCTGAGTTGGAGTATAAAGCTTTGTATAAGCTATGCTCTAAGTATATTCATCCCTCCTCATATAGTATCAATATTTATGAGGACGTTCTTGCTGAGGATCAACTGCGCACACTATTCTTGGCCTACGCGTTACTATATGCAGGTGTTATGTTTCAAAAGGTCAAAGAGGCAACGATGGGCGACGTGGTATAACAGCGGAGATGCGGTCAGGCTTAGCCCAAATCAGCCTTTCGGTGGCTTCATGTATCGACTCGACATCATAATGAAACCGCTTAGACAAAATTTAAGAAGAACAGGCTAAGAAATTTTCAAGAGCACCATGTCGTAGATGAAAAAGGAAAAAACAGCGGTGATTATTCCAGTTGAGGAGTATGAAGAACTTCTGGGAGATATCCATGACCTTGTAATTAGCGCTGAACTTCAAGATGAGTCTATTATTGACTTCGCCTTATAGAGCATATGATAAATAATATCTCAACATGATAACCATAAACGGCGGGGCAAAGTCGGGAAGTGGAACTATAGTCCGCTACTCCATAGCCCTTGCTAGTCTGGAAAGGAAATAAATTTATAATTAGCATTTAGATATCGGTAATGATAGAATCTATAGGTGGAGGTAACTAGAAAATGGCTAATGTTAAAGAGCGATATTTAGTGGACGACAATGGCAATCGTATTGGCGTCGTGATTGATATAGAGGATTACCAGCGTCTACTTCAAGAGATTGAGGAATTAGAGTCCATCCGTGCTTATGATGCAGCCAAAGCCTCTGGGGATGAAGCTATTCCTTTCGAACAGGCAGTGGCGGAAATCGAGCGCTGATGAGCTATGCTGTATTTATCTTACGGCGTGCCCAGAAAGAGTTAGCCCAGATACCAAAGGAGACTTATGAACACGTACGGGATGCCATACGCAATCTTGGTAAGGAACCACGCCCGCATGGTTCTATCAAGTTAACTGGACGAGAGGGATGGCGTATCCGAGTTGGAGACTATCGTGTCGTTTATGATATTGATGCCCAACGTCAGGTAGTAACTATTTTTCATATTGGGCATCGCCGTGACATCTACCGTTAACTATCGTCCTTTCCCCCAACCTCTTGCATTAATTAAATATTTCTCCGCAATGAAGGAATGCCATGATAACCATAAACGGTGGGGCCAAGTCCGGAAGTGGAACCATAGTCCGCTATTCCGTTGCCCTGGCTAGTCTGCTGGCTAGAGAAATTAAAATACAAAACATCAGGGCGAAGAGGGATAAGCCGGGGTTAAGAGCACAGCACCTCAAGGTTATTCAGGCTTGCCAGGAGATGTGTCACGGGGTGGTGGAGAACGCCACAGTGGGCTCTAAAGAAATTAGCTATATCCCAAAGGAAAGATTTAACGGTGGGGAATATGAGTGGGATATAGGGACAGCGGGGTCAACCACTATGTTCGCCCAGGCTATCTTACCTCTAGCCTGTTTCGCCCAAAAGCCATCCAGATTCAGACTTAAAGGAGGGTTATTCCAGGACTTCGCTCCATCAGCCTATCACATGAAATTTGTCCTTCTTCCGCTGCTTAAGCAAATGGGCATCCAGGCGGAACTGAAGATAATCCGCCCTGGCTATGTACCCAGAGGTGAAGGCATTATCGAAATCCAGGTCGAGCCGGTAGAGAAACTAAAGCCCTTGAACCTCACCGAGCAAGGTGACATCCTGGACATTAACGGAATCGCCCTCTCTTCACACCTGGAGGAGAAAAAGGTAAGCCACAGGATGGCACAGGAATGCCGAAAAGCATTAGGCGCCCAGGGTTATAAGGCTGAAATCCAGGAAATTTGCGACAAAAGCTCGCTTCAAGAGGGAGCCGCCCTGGCAATATATGCCGGGACAAGCTCTGGCAGCATAATCGGCTCAGATAGGGCAGGAAGACCGGGAAGAAGGTCGGAGTCCATCGGAAGATATATAGCGCAAAACTTCATAGAGGATGTTGCCACCGACGCTGCAGTTGATCGGTATATAGCCGACCAGGTTATAATTTATGCCGGGTTAGCTGAGGGAATTAGCCGATATTCCATCCCCAGAATCACCGAACATGTGGAAACAAACCTGTGGCTAATCGAGGAATTCCTTGGTGCCAAGACAAAAATTAGTGATAATCTTATAATAGAAATAGAGGGGACTGGCTTTAAATGGAGAGCTTGATTAACCGTGCAGCAAGTGACTTGGTGGAAAGCAAATATGCTATTGCGTTAACAGGAGCAGGTATGTCCACTGAGTCAGGAGTACCCGACTTCAGGGGACCAAAAGGGCTCTGGACCAAGCAGCCCGAGGCGGAAAGAAGAGCTTATCAGACTTATGGGAAGTTCCAGCAGAATCCAAAAGAATATTGGGAAGAAAGATTGAGCAGTCCTTCTTTATTCGGAGATCTAGGGAAAGTAGCACCAAATCCCGGTCATTACGCTTTAGCAGAATTAGAAAAGATGGGAATTTTGAAGTGTGTGATTACTCAAAACGTCGATAATTTGCATGAAAGAGCAGGAAGCAAAAGGGTCCTGGATTATCATGGCAATGCGTTCAAACTCAGGTGTGTTTCCTGCAACGCTAGATATGATTTGGAAGAGTATGATTTGCAAAAGCTAAGAGATGAGGGTGGATTGCCACCTCGTTGTAAAAAGTGTGGAGGAATAGTGAAAGATGACATCGTCCACTTTACAGAGCCAATACCTTCAGATATCGCAGAGGAGTCGGAGAAAGAAGCATTAAAATGCGACCTGATGCTTATCTGTGGAACATCGGCGGTGGTCTATCCCTTTGCCAACCTGCCCCTGATGGCAAGATCCCACTCCGGGACGTTACCTTCAGGACTTCATGTTACCGGTTACAGAACCGCTGTGAAAATAATCGAGCTGAATGCAGAGCCAACACCGCTTACTCAGGAGGGAATCTCAGATTACCTGATCCAGGGAAAGACCGGCGAGCTATTACCCCGGATAGTAGAACAGGTGAAGAAAGCTTCCTAGAGGCAACAACTTTCCTACCAATAAGCTCCTTACATAACGATAACCTGTCCAACATTTGTGCTATAATTTAAAGATGGCGGAATTGCAAAACATTGTAGTTGAGAAAAAGGAAGGAATTGCCAGGATAATCCTGAACCGCCCCGAGGCTATGAATGCCATAAATGACGTAATCATTGACGAATTATGGGCAGCCACTGAGGATGTGAGGGTTGACGATGAGATAAAGGTGGTGATCATCACTGGTGCCGGCAAGGCATTCTGTACTGGATTGGACCTCAGCTATGTCGAGGAACTAGCGAACGGACCCATGCTGGAAGTTGGTACGCTTATGCGTAAGCTGCAGGCGGCTTTCACATTGGAAAGGCTGGAAAAGCCAGTGATAGCAGCGATAAACGGTGATGCCCTGGGAGAAGGATGCGACCTAGCCTTATCCTGTGATTTCCGCATAGCTTCGAAAAACGCACGGCTCGGGATGACATACACCCAGCTAGGCTTGGTCCCTGACATTGGTGGGGCATGCCGGTTAATCCAACTGGTTGGCTTGTCCAAAGCGAAGGAGCTTATTTTCTTCGGTGAGCCAATAGGCGCAAAAGATGCCCTGGATATGAGCATGGTAGACAAAGTAGTCCCCGCTAAGGACCTGGAGGCTGCTGCCCTCGATCTGGCAGCAACATTAGCAAAGAAATCGCCTGGAGCTCTGGGGTTAGCCAAGAGAGCGATAAACACTACACTTGAGGTTAGTCTAAAAGCAACCATGGAGTTTGATTTGCGTGCTCAAAGCAGACGCTTCCAGGCGGAAGATACCCGTGAAGCTATCGCAGCTAGAATCCAGGAATTAAAAGCAGCCCCAAAAATCAAGTGAATGTTCCCTGTGGCAAAAAGTCATAGTTGAGAATGTGGGGGAATTTCAAGGAGAACCTCAAACCGACGTATAGTCTACCCAGTTCACATCTCAGCACTTTCGCTTGATGCATTTTCAATGCCAGGTTCTTGACTCGGCCCTCGCCACCTCAGCCACAGAGCAACCGCCAGTATTGCAGCAGCTAATATCGAGACATAGATTTCAATCTGCACCACGGTCATTACCTGGGCAGCAACTAGCAGAACACTATAGTCCAGTATGATGTGCAGGAATGCCACCAGGAGGTAGAATTGCCAGCCTTTGCCCTTATTCCAGCCGTAAATTGCTAGAGCAGTGGCTGCAGTGTGGAAGCCGATGGTGCTAAACCTCTCCCAGAATGGAAATAGCGCCTGCCATCCCTGGAGCTGCACCGTAGCCCAGGTAAAACCTGAAGCGAAGACAGTGTTGAGAACCCAAGCTGCCTCGAAGATGCCAAAACCAGCTCCAGCCACCGCTCCAAGGATAAGAGCATCTCGATTTGAAATAGATGCCTGCCGCCTCACATAGACGAGTGCTGGCACCAGCTTCAACCCTTCCTGGACAAGCCCGGTAAATAGCAACGCTGGTATTCCAGCGAATAGCAGATGCTGCTGCAATGTTGCTTGGTCCCAGAAGTGAAGCAATGCCTTGTTTGCTCCAAACTGCAACGGAGCTTGAATAAAGGCGATGGTGGGACCAAAGAGAATAGCTCCACCAGCTAGAACCGCCCAGAGCCAGGGCCTCTTGTGAACTGGCGGTGCAAAAGCGCCAAGCCAGATAGCACCCAAGGCAAGAGCGATGCCAATGCCCCAGCCACCGGGATTGCTATAGAAGGATATAAATAGCTGCCATATATTTGCCCACATCGGTCGCTTCTTTCAGCCTAGCGGACTATCTCCTGCAGCAAAATGATGCTCTGGCCATTGTCATATTTGACTAAGTAGTGAGGAGCGTCTATACCATACCACATATATTGCTTCTGTCCCGCTACTTCAAATTCGAGCTTCCAGCAGTCGTAAACCCCTGCGGGGGCGCTCACTTGCTCTTTCCCACTTATGGTTATAGTTACCTCAGGCTTTTGGGCAGCTGCGGCAACGACATTGGTATAAGTGGCTTGATAGCCTTCCTCAAACGGAAGTGCCCTGAATAGAAATAATACTTCATCGTTATCATAGGCATCGTCAGGAACATCTATTTCAGCAGTTTGGTTTCCCTCTGGGGTCTCAGCCTCAATCTTGAGCTTGTTATCGGTGTAGGTAGTGTTGATTTTCATTTCGCCCTGCGAGCTGAGTATAGTCAGTTGCTCGGAAATAGGCTTGAGGTCATCGCTTGCCACCTTAATGGATATGGTTTGCGTCACCTCCCCTACCTCCCAATACTCTTCCAGAATATAGCTTTCTCCTTCTTTGGCAATGGTCAAGTTGCCACCACCTATCGTATTTGCTTCCTGGTCTTGAATAATATAACTGGTCTCCTCCTCGTCAGACCAGGGAATTGTAGAAATCGCTATGCCTTCTTTCGGAGCACAACCTACCAGAACAATGCAGAGAATAACTATTACAGCTAAAGGCATCAGCAATTTTTTCATTCTTTCTTCTCCTCTTCCCTACAGCGTGGATAGTCAAAGAGATGAACTTGAGCTCCTCGAGACATATGCTGGCTCACATCACCCTCTTTAGCCTGGGATTTGGGGTGATGCCGGGCATTCTGCCTCTCTTAGCGATGGGCTTGCCTTCTACTTCGTGGAGGTCGGCGGTGAAATCGATTGGAGGAGCATGGCTGATGTAACTACCCACAGCGAAGATGTCAACAGGGGCTCCTTCGGTTATGAAATATCTGATGCGCTCCGGGTTAAGTCCACCACTGACGACAATTTCCACCTTCTCAAACCCCTCAAGGTCAAGCCAGGCTCTTACTTCCTTAACCAAATCGGCAGTGACCCTGCCCCTCTCCGAAGGAGTATC
>Ga0315543_1001269_pt1 | contig 27805 bp, 21 predicted proteins | sample SalMarSW160210MG_2_FD_203098 | JGI IMG/M metagenome (GOLD analysis project Ga0315543, IMG submission 203098) | Salt marsh sediment microbial communities from the Plum Island Ecosystem LTER, Massachusetts, United States - Salt Marsh Sediment SW1601-210 ... | reverse complement strand
AATAACTATCCATGCAATATAGAAAAAATAATGAAACATAAAAATATCTTATTGTGAATTAAGCGTAAACTGCTTATATTTGCACCCGCAAAACTTCCACCTTCTCCGCCGGCTGGCGGATACGGTGGACACGGCCCTCCTTCGCTGAAGCTACGGAGGACACGGCGAGATAGCTCAGATGGTTAGAGCGTATGATTCATAATCATGAGGTCGCGGGTTCAATTCCCGCTCTCGCTACAAGAAAATCAGGCAGTTACAAAATAAAGTGACTGCCTGATTTGTTTTGGTACATACAGATTACATACAAAATCGGAGATAAAAAGTATGTGCAGGGAAAGTAAAAGAATAAAAAAACCGCCTCATTTATGAAAGCGGTTTTTCTTCGAACTCCAATCCGGTTAAGGACTCTATCCTGCAACAACAACTTCACCAACATATTTGCTGTTCGAAACTGATTTACCATCTTCACTGATAAATGCGATAAAGGCATAAACAGTGTCACCGGAATACTGATCAGGAACAGTCAATGTGTGAGTTCCGGTGTTCCTGGCAGAGCCATTGGTAACATAAACCGCTTCATTTCTTGCAGGATTATATACAAGCACCATTGCCTTATCGGTAGCGTTTGCATTCCCATCAAGCGAATTATCAGCCCAATTGAACAGGACCTGTCCGGCACCTGGAGAATTAACAGTCGGATTTAAGGCTCCGGTTAAACCTCCCCTGCTAATCAGTGCGTTTTCATAGTCAATTACATAGTCAGGATATTCGCCTATGATAGCATTCTTGACATTGTAAGACATGGCGCTGTTAAATTCGGTCATTTTGATGGCATAACCCCGAAAACCGACTTTAAGAAACCCTCTGAGGGGCTGCAGGAACTGTAAAACAGTTGAGAACTTCGTCCGCTGGTCAACCTGACCTTCGGTTTGAGGATTTGCTACACTTGCAGGTTTTACCCTCATGTAGTCAATTCCCTTCCAGTTTCCTCCGACAACGTTTCCAACCTTGCCCGAGAAACCGCCTAAGATACCTTGAGAAATTTTTCCCATCTTTTAAAAAATTAAGTTAAACAATACGGTTTTTGCTTGGACTTGGCACGGAGAAAACCCGGTTTTGTCCTTGCTTTCTGATGGGAAATTATATCAAATATCAGGCAATCCTTTATTTTCAGGTGTTTATGCAGGTCTTTGCATTTGTTTGCACTGCCATATTTATCTTAACGTCATTTATTCATGTCAGAAGTTTATGATTCCATCATTATTCACACAATTATTTTCAAAAGAAGAAAGAAAAACCGGAAAAAAGAAAAAAGAAAGCGGGTCAGACAGGCGGTATGTAGGGGTGTCAAGTTTTCTGATAAAATTTTTTTCACCATTAAAAAAATGACAATAGAAGAAAAAATTTTTATTAGAACCCGAAGGGCTTGAACTTGATACCCCGTTAAGCATGACCGCCTATATTTGCTGAATTTTTTCCTTTTTCAAAATAATCTACTGATCAGGAACAGATATGCCAAAAAAAAGTAAGCCACCCGTTAAAAGGGCAGCTTACTAATTGAGAACGACAGCCACAAGAGCTTAATGTAGTACCAGCCGATATGACGCAGGAAATAAAAGCGAAAACCGGCAATGCGATAAACGTAAATGAGCAGCCACCAGCCACCCAGTTTACAACGTAAGATGCAAAAAAACATAATGCCCTTGCGGTCACAGGATGGGGGCAAAATATGCAAGGGCAGACCAAAAAATACTACTTGAGGCACGAAAGTGGAGATTTTTTGAGGCTGGCGTAGCGTACCCTTGTCAGATTTTGCAACCTGCCTGTAACTTTGCTATTATGTTTGGGTGTATTCGATGTATGATTCTCGTTAAACAATTAAAAAACAATGATATTCTTGGCCTAGTACATTCCATTATTTATAGGAACGAATATAAAAAAATCATTAATATTTCAATTAAATAAAGGCTTTTGAAAAACAAGTACATTTGTTTTAAAAGAAATTTGAGTTAATTAATTCAATTATGAGACAAGCTTTCAGAAACGTCCGTAAACTAAATTGGAAAGAGTATCCAGTTGATGCAATTAAAGTTTTTTTAAACAAATTCGGTAAAATACCATATATGATAACTGAATATAATGAGGGTAAAATAATTCATAGAGCTTGTCCTATAAGTGATGATGAAATTGTTAATAATGTTTCAAGATTAACATATAAGCCATCAGAGTTAAATACATTTTATCAAAGAGCAAGTATACCGCAAAAAACGATGTTTTATGGGGCTGTTATTCCGCAGGAAATAGATACTATTGAATTGGATAACCCTAGAATAACCAGCGCCATGGAGTCATGTTCATTTTTAAGAAATATAAGACTAGATGGCATACAGAGACTTATATATGGGAAATGGATTGTAAAAGCTAAAATTTCTTTAATTACAGTATTATTTACACGATATAGAAATGCGAAAAATACTTGGATAAAAAATCTGAGTGAAGAATTCTACAAGAATATTGAACTATTTACCTATGAAGAGCAAAAAAAGTATAAGCAAATAAATAATTTTTTATCAGATGAGTTTTCAAAATATGTAGGTGAAAATGAAGACTACAAATATTTAATTTCATCAATATTTTCAATGAACTGCATAGAAAATAATTTAGACGGTGTTTTATATCCAAGCGTCAGAACAATGGGATTGGGTTTAAATGTCGCTATAAAACCGGCAACAGTAGATGAAAAAATGGAATTAGTTTCTGTATTGGAATGCGATGTATATAAAAAGAGGGAAAAAGTAGTTATTAATAATCTAAGATTCTGTAAAGTAGATAGCGGTAGTGAAAAATTTGAATTACAAAATATTACAGACCCAAATTTGAAGTTTACTAAAGAGCAAATTGAAGAGATATTAAATAGTTAATAGTTATTGCTGTGGGTTTGTAAGTAGTGCAAGGGAAAAGCAGGTTATACAGCCTTGAGCAAGCGTCGGGAGAGCGGATGCAATGAGTGAGGTACGAACGGATTGCAGACGCTGTGGGTGCGAGCCGTTGCGAGTGGAGCAAGGGTGGTGCAAATAAAAGCATGAGGAACGAATGCGATTTGCAGCTACTGTTTACAGCAAGGTTTTGGCGGAGTTTTTGCCTTTTTCATTGAAGTTTCTATATTACCAACAGACTTATATTATTTGAAATCAATGTTGAGGACACGGATGCCATTGCAAAAACTGTGACAAAACCGCAGCCCGCAGCGACCAGCAGGCGAGCCCAAACACTGGCAGCCGGAGGACTGCAAGCGGCTGAAACGAATGCAGCCGGAATGGAACGAAAGGTGTTGAGCTTGCGAAGCCCTGAAGTGAAATGAAGGCGAAATGAGTAAAGCGGCTTGCAGGACAGTAAAGGCTGCCGTGACGATGACGACTGAGGTGCAAGGATTGTGACAGCCTTGCGATAGCAACCCGGAGGGCGTTGTAGTTTTTGCCTATACCTTAGAAAACATAAACATTATAGGCAAATACTGCAACGGGCTGGCGCAAGACTTGCCGAAGAAGGAAGAGGAACACCATATAACCTGCTTGTGCGGTGGGATTATATGAGTATCTAAAGTGTAAATTAGAAGTACAAGCTCGAATTATATTGTTATCTTTCTTAGTCTGCCGATTACTTGTTTGAATGAAGATGCTACAACTTCTTCATTCGGGATTTCAGAAAAAGCCAGGTCTTTTAATTCCCTTGTATAGGTTGCTTTAATACTGTTCCAGAGGTTATCAAAATCTTTTATTAATGGTGATTCACCGATAGACTTCTGACCCCATCCTTGTGGTTCATCAAAAGCAGTTCTGTCATGTTTGATTAGTTCTGTGAGGTCCTTAATAAAATCCTCCGAATCAAAATAGGACTTACATTCGGTGTCATTCAGCAAATAATAAATATCGTAGAAGTGACGTACTTTCTCAGAGATACTAACAGTTGGATTTTCAGCAAAAGAAAATCTGAGCAAGGAAACGATTTTCTCAATAAGTGTCCGTCTTTTATCCAGAATATTGAGGTTGAACGGTTGTAAGCCGTATTTTTCTATCAAATCCTTTCTGCCTGACGATTCAAGAAACTCTCCGATCAGGGACTTGATTTCAAGGTTTACATAAGGATTTGGATTAGCAAATGAATTGGTTTCAATAATGAGCTTATTTGATACACCCTGGTATAACCTGGCATCGCCGGAAACAGTGTAAGTGAATACTGATTTTCTGAATTGTGAACCTTTACTGGTAACTCCGGGAGTATCCACTTCTGTCAAATCTACGGATATTGTTTTTTCGACATTACGGATTAAAGTTTTTACCTGGTTTCCTGTCATTTCAGCTACATTGATAATAGCTATATCAACATCTTCTGAAAAGCGGTCAATGAGTCTGTAACCTTTTGAAAGCGATGTGCCACCTTTGAATACTACTGAACCAGAATATTCACTATCGGCTAAACGCTTCAACACACTGGTTATCCAGTAATCTTTCTCAATAAATACTTCCCTGATGCCGAAATAGTCTGCTGCTTCTTTAATCAATGAACTGAATTCGCTTTTTAACTCATGTAGGTTTACCGGATTTGCCATTTTTCCTTGTTTTTAAGAATAGTTGGAGAAATATTTAAGTTGAAAGTGGTTGTACCCCGCAGGGATTTATATAAGGCTTCCACATAAACCCCGCCTTTAATGGATTCTAAGATAGCTCCGGTTAATGCCCTGGTTGCAGGATTATATTTCATTGCCAGTTTTATAAGATACCCCTGTTCTTCTACTGAAAGGTTTTGTATAATATTTATCAATCTCTCACAGGATTTGTTGATATCGGCATCAGGAATTCTTTTAACAAACCGGATGGAATCGAGGATCTGAAATAAGGGTATGTTTTCTTTTGTTATCGTATTTTTTTGGCGGATAAACCGGATGGTATATTTCCCCCTTTTTATGGACTTCTTATCAATGTTTGTTCCTATCTGGATGGTATTGGATACCTGGGTTGTTAATCCGACTTTGTTAAATGCATTGATGCCCGATAAGTAACCGATGATTTTTCCGTTCTCTTCCAGTAAATCTTTCACGACCTGGTATTCATCTGGTCTAAGAGGGCCTGTTACACCTTCTTTGGGTTTATAGTATTTCCCTTTAGACAGCCTGACTATTTTACCTGATTCTGTTAATCGGCTCAATACTTTCTTTAAAGCATCAATCTTTCCTACCGGTATATCAAAATCATCATAGGTAAAAACATAGCCTGTTTTAAAACGGTCTATTTTATTTACAGCTATATCAGAAACTTTCATTAATAATAATGTTTCTACAAAGATATAAAAATGTCACGTTAATACCGGTAAAAACGTGACAAATTTGTAAAATATTGTAAAGGAAATGGCCTAAGACAGATATTAATGAAGATTATTACGAAGAATCTAATTCATGTATAATATTAAAAAATGAAAACTACACAGTAAAATTTATCTGTATTAATATCAATTTTCTCAAAAAAAACCTGTAACTTCGTCCTAATGAATAACTCATTTAATCCAATAATAATCAAAAGAATAACAACTAAAAATTAAGATTAAATGAGTTATTCATTAGGAACGGGAAAGCTATCCCGTTTTATTTTTATAATTTCATTTCTCAAGGCACTAAGGAATTGGGAAGAACATAGGCTTGGCTGGCTGATATAATTGGTAAGAGTTATGTGATAGTCACAAATTATTGCAATAATAACCCCCAGCTTTGAAGTACTAAAAAGTATCGCCGATATATTGAATGTGTATGTACGAGAATTAATTGTGCCAACAAAATAAAAATAAGATTTTTGTAAATGACAAAAGTCAAATTTATTCATACTGCTGACCTGCATCTTGATACGCCGTTTAAGGGAGTCGTGAGTTGGAATAATGAATTAGCTACTAAGTTAAAAGAAGCGACATTTAATAGTTTTAAAAAGATTATTGATTTATGTCTTAAAGAGAAGGTTAATTTTTTGATTATTTCAGGAGATATTTTTGATAGTGAAAATAAAAGTCTGGTGGCCCAATTAAAATTTGTATCTGAGCTTAAAAGATTATCTGATAATGGTATCCCGACCTATTTCATTTGTGGGAATCACGATCCTCTTAGTTCATGGCTTGATACAATTCAACTTCCTGAAAATGTCTTCCGGTTTAATTCTTCAAAAGGGAATCATTATACATTCAGTAAGCAAGAAAATCCAATCGCTGATATACACGGTATTAGTTTCCAAACTAAAGTCGTTAAAGAAAATCTCGCACACAAGTATAATAAAACAGAGAATCCATCACCAATTTCAATCGCAATTTTACATGGTACGGTTGGTACGCCTGGCCCTCATGAAAACTATGCTCCTTTTAAAGTTGAGGATGTAGCAAAAAAAGGTTTTGATTATTGGGCTTTAGGGCATATACATAAAGGACAGGTTATCCATGATTCACAACCAGTAATAGTATATCCCGGTAATCCACAAGGCAGGGACTTTGGAGAAACAGGAATAAAAGGGTGCTGTTTAGTTGAAATTACTGCAGATAATAAACCAACTGTTAAATTTATTCCAACACAGCTCATCAGATTTGAAGAGATTGAAATTGATTTATCAGGGGAAAAAGAGGTAGGAAAACTACTCACAAAGCTTGATGAAGCTAAAATCAATATTCCTGATTACGACGATAATGATAGCTATATATTAAGAATTACCCTGAAAGGAAGAACTTCTTTACATTCTCAGTTAAATGAACCAGGAGAAATTGAACAACTCAAAGACCATTTTAATGAAGGGCAATTAAGCCAGATAAATTTTGCATGGATAGATCAGATTTATGTTAAGACATTACCTGACATTGACATTGAGCAAGTTAAGAAAGGAGCTGATTTTGCTGCCGAAATATTGAAAATATTCGATGAATATGAGGGAGACAAACAGAAATTAATGGGTGTAATTCATGAACTTGATGAAGATATGGTCAATTATCAGGTTAAAAAAGAAATTCCGGAATTAACAGGGCCTGAACAAAAAGAGATGTTTGAAAGAGCAAAGTGGATTTTGCTCAACCAGTTGTTAAAGAAAACATGATAATCAAAGAAATACATATTGATGGATTTGGAATATTTAATGGTTTTTCCCTGAAAAATCTAAAACAGGGTATTAATATAATTATTGGAAACAATGAAGTAGGTAAGTCAACTATTTTAAAATTTCTGAGATATACTTTATTTGGTTATCCAAGATTCAAGGATCAGAGAATGTCGCCTGTTAATGGTGGAAACCATGGTGGCAGGATAAAGTCGATTATATCCTCAAATAAAGAAGCGATCTTTGAAAGGACTGGCGGGGACCAAATTAGTCTTCACTATGATGGGAGAAATTCACAAAATGAGACTCTGTGGTTTCAACTACTTGGGAATGCAACCAAAGAGATATTTGAAAATGTTTATGCATTTTCACTTGATGAGTTAGTTGGGATGCAATCACTTTCGAGCTCAGGAGTTGAAGATAAAATCTTTAGTGTCAGTTTTGGATTAGGTAATATTTCGATAGGTGACGTTGAAACAGATATTTTGAATAATGTTAATGACATATATACCCCCAGAGGCAGTAAACAACTAATTCCTGTTATATTAAAGGAAGTACAAAATAAGAAATCTCAACTTCATACAATCCAAGACAATTTACCGATATACCAAAATCTCACCAGCCAGATTAACATACTTGAAAGTGAAATTACAGGAATAGAGACCTTATTAAATGAGAACAGAAATGAAAAAGAGAAGCTGGATAATTACCTCAAGTGTTATAAAAGTTTTATCTCTATCATAAATATTGATAAAGAGCTAGAAAATCTACCAGAATTTCAGAATTATAATACGAACGGACTGGAACAGTTAGGTAAACTGGAAGAAGAAGAAAAAAGATTGAATGAAAAAATTCAGGAATTGCAAAATGGGAATGAAGATGAAAAGGGTATTGATGAACTGGAAGGAGAAATAGACTCTATTTCATTTAACAAGAAATTGTTAGAGAATCCAGAGAAGGTAGAATACCTTAGAACAAATCTTGAACTTTACAAGCGAACTGTTAGCGAGAAGATAGACGGTGATGGAAAAATTGAAAATTTTAATAAAAACATTGATCAAGAATTAAACAGCATTAGCTCAGAATGGACAGAACAAAATATTATTGAATTCACGGATGATCTTACTCATAAGAATAAAATTTATGATTTTAAAAAAGAGTTCGAAAAAATAGAAAATGATAGAAGGGACTTAGAAGCCAGGAAAAATATTTTACAATCAAAGGAAGGTGTAATTAATACCAATACTCTTTTTATTCTACTTTCATTAATATCCGTTTTAGGGTCAATACCAGCCTTTTCTTATTCATTACCTGTTTTAGGCGCAATATGTTTGATAATAGCCTGCCTACTATTTTTTGGCAGAAAATATATTATTAAGGAAAGCTTACTTTGTAAAGTTCAGGAACAATTGTCAGATAATGATACCAGAAAGAAAGAATTAACAAATGAATATGAAAAGTATCTGGAGAACAATCTGAAGCTGGAAAAAACTTTATCCATAGAATCTGTTCTGGAGGTGTTAAACTCGATTAAACCACTTAAAAAGAATATTAATGATTTGGATGAACTGAAAAGAAAGCAGGATAAAGAAAGAATCCCTTTCATTGATAAATTTAAAGATGAGGTTAAATCAATAACAGATTTTTCAGGAATTCAAAGTGCTGATGATAATATTGAAATTCTGGTGAATGAAATTATTCAGGAATTCGATTCTGCAGAAAAACAATCACAGAATAAGGAAACATTGCAAAGTATTTTTTCCGGTAAACAAAAGGAACTAACAAAGACACAAAAGAAACTTAAAAATAATGAGCAATTAATAGCACAATTACTAAAATCAATAAATGCAACAGATCGAGAAGATTTCAGGAAAAAATATGAAGTCAACAACCAGGTAAAAAACTTGAGCGAGGATAGAAAAAGTGCAGTGATGACTATTGAAACGATTGTAGGGCTGGGTAAAGCTGATGGAGTAATTGATTTTCTTCAATCTCATGAGCAACAAGATTTAAGGGATAAGGTGAATGAGTTAGAAGTAGTACTTACTGAGAAAAGCAAAGAGCTTAAACTTAAAAATGAGGAATTAGGTGAAAAGAAAAATGAAATCAAAAGGATAGAAGGTGAATCTGAGCTTGCTGGAATAATGACTGAATTGGAATCAGAAAGACAAAAATTACGTGATGCCTATAAAGAGTGGATAACAAATAAAATTGCTTTGAAATTATTGAACGATGTAAAAGAAGAATATGAAAAAGAGAAGCAACCGGTAGTCATAAAGAACTCAAGCACTTATTTTAATAAAATAACAGAAGAAAGATACAAAAGAATCAGTGTCTCTTTAGGCGAGAAAGATATTACAATATTTGATCCCAGGGAAGCATCAAAGAAAATAGACCAACTTAGCAGGGGTACCAAAGAACAACTTCTCATTAGCCTAAGGTTAGGATTCATTGAAGAATATGAAACAAAAACTGAATCATTACCGGTAATTGTAGATGAAATCTTAGTGAATTTTGATAAGAGCAGGGCTAAAAAGGCTGCTGGAATTTTTCAGGATTTTGCGAAAGACAGACAGATTTTACTCTTTACCTGTCATCCCTCAACTATAGAGTATTTTGAAAAATCAAGTATAAATAAGATAGAGTTGAATAAATAAGGGTCCCAGTGTAGCCTTCCTTGAAAACATTTTCATTTAAGTATAGTTAATAAATCATAATCATCTCTTAATTTTTGAAATGCCAAGGACTGAATATATGTTCCATTGTGTTGTTCTGACAACAATGAAGTATCTTTTGTAAATTCCTTTGATAAGGAAAGAATTCCATTGTTTTTGTTATTATAACAATATTGGTTATTCTTAATTCCCATATATTCGGAAATCGAATCCGTTTTTTTTGATGGCAGAACAGAATTATTGATAATTAATTGTAAAAAGCTACACATGGGTTTTATTACAGGATATTTTGTACCCAAAATAGAAATTTCATTAATAAACATAGATAACACTTCTTTTAACCTGTATCCATTAATGTTGAGTTTGCTATCCCAGTAATTTGTATTAAAGTTAAATTCTATATTAACGGCCGAGTATTTTCCAAATATGGTTGGAACAGGTTTAAAAAATAAATCTTTCTTTATTTTTTTGTATGCTAATTCTTCATTCCCTTTTGTTTCTTCCATTAACTCTAATGCAAAAATCTCTAAAAGTTTATTAAAGAATATCCAGCCCAGACAAATTCTTAAGTCTGGATTCATTGGTGCATCAATAGATTCTATAGTTTTGAAATTTTTATATCTAAATCTTACTCTATCTAAAGTACCAATATCAATCACTTTATTTGGCTTGGTTTCAATATAATTTACCAGATTAATCAAATCAAGTGAGTTATCAGGGATTAATTGCCCTAATGATAATGGAGAAATACGTCTTAGGATAGACCTCACATCAAAATTGACATTTATTTCCCTTAAATTTTTACCAAAGGCTTGATTTGTGTTAAACAAAATCAAACTTACTATTTTGGCAATAAGACTATTTTTCAATTGAATATTTACACAAGCAAATTTAGAATCGATTAAACCATTTATAAGAGGAAGACCCGAATGAACCTGTATAGAATGAATTGGATAATTAATCGGTTTACAATCCCTAATTTTTTCATCAAAATACTTATCAAATAATTTATAGACAGAAATCGTTTTCTTTGGTATTCGGTCTAAATGGTTTTTTGCATGAAATAAATTATTGCTAGTAATTTTATTGATGTGAGTATCATTATTAATCTTAAGTTCAGACCATTCTCCTAATTCAAAAGAAGATGAAAAAACAAGAAGTGCGTTCAAATGTTGGGCAATATTGTAAGCTTTTGCAATTGTTTCTGAAAAATTTTTTGCAATTGAAGAAGCATAATTTTTTCCTGAAAAAATAGGATTTGTCGCTACTTCTAAAGTAGATAAATGGTATTCAGAATGGCTTATATATTCTTTTTTAATATTATTATCTTCAATATTTAATATTTTCCCATTTTTATCATATAAACAACCTTCTGCTTCAATTCCTGTTTTCCAATATTCCGGTATTTGTCCAGATTTTAATTCTTTAAGAGTCTTTTTTATAAACTCATATGTATGCGTATAAATATTTGGAGCAAATATTTGATTTGATGTTTCCATTATCTTCTATTATTATTCATGAAGCATGCTATGGAAGACTTTATATTTCCCATTTATTCTTCTAATCTCAGAGCTATATTCAACTTCTATACAAACCGATTTTAGTTTAATAATATCCTTTAGTGTTCTAATAAAATTATTAATGTCGTCCTCATTAAATTTATTTCCTTTAACAATATAGATTCTCAATAAGTCTTTTTTCATTTGGACAACTTGCCAGTTATGTATAGACGAAGGAGGAAATCCTAATGGAGCAATTAACTGTCCAGATGGAATAATCGTATTGTCTGGAAGAATAAAAGAATCCTCTTTTCTACCTACTATTTTATTGAGGATACCAAAATTTTTGTAAGAACAATCACATGATTTATTTTCCTCAAGAATACCTAAATCACCAGTTTTATAACGAAGTAAGGGCATTGATTTATTTCTTAGGTCTGTAATTACAATTTCCCCAATTTCTCCAGAATGACATCTCTGCCCTGATTCACTGATGACTTCTAAATAAACATTATCCTCTATTATATGATAATTATGCTTGGGACATTGAAACGCTATCAGTCCTACTTCTGTCATACCATAATCGTCATACACATTGCAATTAAATCTCGATGAAATAAACTCCTGTTCATCCATTGTAGATTGTTCAGAATGAGTGCCAATAAACCTTAATTTTAAATTTTTAATTTTATTTGGGAATTTTTTTGCTATCTCAACCAAGTAACTAGGGTAGGAATATATTATACTAGGATTCCCTAATTCAAGCAAATGTGCAAAATTTTTTACTGATATACCTGGTTTGACATTTCCAATACCATCTCCATGCATAATAAAATATGTCTCAAACGGAGTCCAGCCATGAGAAAGCATTTTATTAATTAAAACTGCTGAATAATATGAAAATAAGCTAGCGTCTTTATATACAAACGTTGGAAAACCTGAGCTGCCTGAACTACTCCTAATTATTGATTCATCTTTCTTTATGTTGTCAGAAAGAAAATTCATTCCATAATTCCGCAGTGTGGTTTTATCAACATATCCCAGTTCTGTTAATTTTTCAAAAGCATTAATATAATTCCAATGAATATTTTGATATTTTTCCCTGTAATATTTAACATTCTTGATTGCATAGTCTAATTGATGCGATAGTTGCTTTTCAATTTCCTTTTTAAATTCATTTCTTGAAAGGTTTAATAGTTTTTGATGAAGATTTAAACTATTTATAATTGATTGGCTTTCAGTATTAATCATAATTGAAACTAAATTTATTATATAATCTGAATTACTCTACAGAATATTCTATTGCTTTATCCAATGTTTCATACAATTTATTCATTCTAATTGATTGCTGTTTCATCAATTCACTGGTAGATATATCCCTTTCTTGTTTATTAAATAATAGATCCATCTTTAATGCCAATTCCTCATGGGATTTTGGTTTGAAGTATATAACATTTCGAGCTTCTATTTCCTTATTAACTTGTATGTCGGCAACAATACATGGGATACCTATTGAAACTGCATCATAAACCGAACCTCCACCCGGTCCACCTTCAAAAAGACTTGGTTGGATTAGCCCAATACTTTGTTTAATCATTTGTATTTGCTCTAATTTAGGGATATGACCCAGTAAATGTACTTTATCAGATAAGTTCTGATTTTCAATTAGTGAATTAATACTGGATATATGGCCTTTAGGAATAAATCTTCTATCAGACATTTTACCTGTTAAAATCAGGTGTACATCCTTATATTTATTATTATCTAAAAAGAATTTAAATGCACGTATTGCTGTTTTATGTTCTTTATGAATCCAAAATTGGTTACAGATAATAAAGAATTTTTCTGGTAAATTATATTTTTGGATTATATCCAAATGATTTTCAAACCATGCATTTGGTGCAATTGGAGCAAAAGGTAACGCAAATACTTTGGTGTTATTATTAGGAAAGTATGACTCAATATCTCTTTTTACCATTCGAGAATTTACAATGACAGACTTGGCATTTTTAAGTATTTTGTCAAATAAACTATCTCTTCTAATTATTTCTCTTTTTGAATAATTTTCAGGAATATATTTATGTTGAAAATCATATATGTAACCAATCCAAGGTATTTTGTTTTTTAGTGACAAAGAGGTGTGTACTGGCAGTAAAATATTAATTTTATGAAGCTTAAGCAATGAGTTTAAATCATATGAGTTGTAGAAGATGATTCGTTCATTAGGGATTATATCAGAAAAAAATTCTTGAACTTCACTTGGAGTAAATGCGTAAGAATTTTTTAATAACGAATCAGTCTTACATTGACTAAATGGAACGAATAATTTAACTTCATACTTAGTACCTTTTTGGCATAAACAAGTGGTCAGAAGTCTTATAAAGTCTAAACCTCCACCCCATTCAACAAAATCTTTAGCAAAAACTCCTATATTCATTTCATGTCGTTTCTAATTTTTTTAAATTCGTTTATGTTATAAATCTTTTCCCCTTTATAAGTAGCCGGCTTCATTGGAGGAAATATCATAGTTTTAATAAAACGATTAATCTTATTATCATCCCAAGTTTCTTTTATTTCTCCGTTATAAGGACAGCCTCTTTTATGATAAGATGTTTTACCTATCTGGTTATAACCAGGAAATCCTTCTGAAACAAGTTTTAATACTTCCCCAAAATCCTCTAAAGCATAAAACATAATCTTGTTATATAAAGTAGAACCGTTGTCAAATGATTCTAAAGGAATTTTTTTTTGAAGGATAACTTTCCCTGTATCAATACCTTTATTTACATAATGATAGGTATACCCGACTTCATTATCTCCATTAATATAAGCCCAAGCTAAACTACTACAACCACGATATTTGGGCAATAATGATGGATGAAGGTTGAAAATTTTCTTATTGCATGTATTTATTATTTTTTCATCAATAATATATCGATAATATATACTGGCAATAACATCGGGAATAAATGGTAAGACAGAATCAGAAATATTTTGTAACGAATAATCGATATCTAATTCTTTGCAATAATCTTCAAGACTTGGAATATAATAAGGTGATTTGTGGGTATAGACAAATATGTTATGCCCCATTCCACAAAGTATTTTCAATGCTTTGCAACCTGACCAATTATATCCGCATAAAATGATATTCATTTCAAAATTTCTTTTATGGTTTCAATTATATAATTTATATCGGATTCACTTAATCCTGGATAACTAGGCAGACATAATCCTCTTTTAGAAATATACTCTGCTATAGGACATAATTTATTCGAAGAATTATTATACATAGGCATCTTGTAAGCTGGAATAAAGAATCTTCTGGTTTCAATGCCTCTTCTTTCAAGTTTTTTTTCTAATTCTACACATTGTTTAACCGAGTTAAGAATGATACAAAATAACCAATACGAACTCTTTGAATACACTCTTTGTTTTTGAAATTTAATCGTTAATTCTTTCAGGTTTTGCTCATAGATTTTTACAATACTTTGTTTTTTGTTCAGTATTTCTTCGACTTTTTCTAATTGTGCAAGTCCCAATGCTGCATTGATATTACTCATCCGATAATTATATCCGACTTTCTCATGCCAATAAAGATTATCGGAAGATTTACATACATTTCGGTAATATTTACACTTATTATAATAATCTGTATTATTAGTTAAGACTGCTCCTCCTTCACCTGTGGTTATGATCTTATTTCCAAAAAAGCTTAAAATGGCCAATGAACCAAAAGTTCCTATCTTTTTTGATTTGTATTCTGCACCAAAGGATTGAGCACAGTCTTCTATTAACATCAACTTATATTTTTGTACAAGAATCATTATTTCGTCCATTTCACATGGTTGACCATATAAATGGACTAAAAGGATTGCTTTTGTTTTATGGCTAATTTTTTCTTCTATCAATTGTGGATTGATTGACCATGTATCTTCCAAGATATCTATAAAAACCGGTATGCCACCAACATAATGAATTGCATTAATTGTTGAAATGTAAGTTAAGCTTGTTACAATTACTTCATCGCCTTTTCCAATACCAGCCGCAATTAGAGAAAGGTGTAAAGCTGATGTTCCACTTGAAGTGGTGACTGCATGATTTACTTCAAAATACTTTTCTAAAGCAGATTCGAATTCGTTAATAAATGGGCCTTTGGATATCCAATTATTTGAGATACACTTATTAATATAAAGGTTCTCGTTACCATTTAGATAAGGCTTATATAGAGGATATTTAATCTCCAATTTAGTATTAGTTTTTTATATGAATTTGAAAATTTAAGAATAATTTATTTTAATTGATTCATCGAGTACTAAAGTTGAAAATAAATCTGCACAAGTTTCCTCTCTACGTATTAATTTAAGATCATTATCATTGTAACACAAAATCTCTTTACAACGAAAGCTACTATTATAATTGAACGACATTGAAAAGGCGTGAGCTCCAACATCATGAAAGACAATTATATCTCCTGCATCTAACCTTGGAAGTTCGATTTCTTCAGCGAAAATGTCAATTGTATCACATAATGAACCAACTAAAGTATATACCTGAGAATTTTTCACATTTTTTCTTGATAAAACTGTAATATGATTATACGATTTAAAAAAAGCTGTCCTCATGAAATTATTAATACTAGAATCGAGATATGCATAAGTCCTGTATGACTCTTTTATTTGCAATACCCTGCAAACAAAAAAACCACATGGACCAGAAATATATCTCCCAAATTCAGTTTGTAAAACAATTTCATTTTTAAATGGAATCCTTGTCTTTTTATTAATAGTGTTTATTTGGCTAATAAGTATATCAAGATTAAATTCATTTTGACTTTGATGATATGGAATACCAATACCTCCTCCAATATTAATGATAGAAATTTTTATTTTCTCCTTTAACCAAATAGTCTCTATTAAATTGAATAAAAGCTCATAAAGATTAACAAAATGTATATGATCTAATGAATTTGTTGTAAGCATAGCATGGAGACCAATAGTTTTTATTCCCGTACTTGCGGCTAATTTCACTGACTCTAATATTCTTTCATATGGAATTCCAAATTGGGATTTTATTGGGGGTGAGAAATTAGTGTTAATTGTAATTCGTTGGCCAGGATTAACTCTAAATATAACTTTGCTAGGTATTATTGATGTTGATAAAAGCGAGATAAAGAAATCAATATCATCAATATTAATAAAAGAGTCGAGTGAAACAGCTAAATTTATCTCTTTAGGAGTAGCATTATTCGATGTAAATATTATTTCATCACCTTTAAAGCCTAAGCTTTTTGCAATTATTAGTTCAGGATAAGAACTACATTCAACATAAGATCCATTCAATTTCAAAATTTTAATAATTTGTGGATTGGAAAGTGCTTTAATTGGGTAATAATTGTGATGATTTAAAAAGTTTGAGAATTTTTTAATTATTCTCTGATTACGATAAACTAACTCATTCTCAAAATAAATATAAAATGGTGTTTTATACTTTTTGACTGCTTTAATGATCGTTTCTTTTGGAATTGATTTTTCAATCATTCTTTTCAATTGTTAAAATCTTTTCTAAAAATTTTATCCAACATAAAACTTACTATCTGTTCATGACCACAGTAATATTTTAGATCGCCCTCAATTTTTTTATCAATCGCCGAATCGATATCTGAAATAATATCACTTATAGAAGTAAAGTCAGTGACATAATTATTTTCGAGTCTTACTTTTGAAGCGATAAACATTTTCAGGAACAATGGATGAACCATATAAAGATTGAAATTAGGAAGGCATTTTAAAGAAGCATCTCGTAATTTTAATATTTGTTCTTTTGGAAGAAAATTATCTCCAATATATCCAGCTATACCACCGTTATCGTTTAAACAACGGGAAATATTTGAAAAAAAATCACCATATAATATCTTATGCGCTATATTACTTAGGTTATTGGTGGAATTATCAAAAAGTGCAGGTAAGTCCAAAATTATTACATCAAATTTTGATTTACATTTAGATAAGTATTCAAAAGCATCTGCAAACTCAATTTTTACCTTTGAGCTTTCAAAAGAATTTTGATGGTAAGAGTATAGATATTTTTTACAATCGTTCACAAATTTTCTGTCAATATCTACCTGAGTGATTTCCTGAATACTTCTATATTTTAAAAGTTCTCTTAAAACAGCTCCTTCCCCTCCTCCAATTATTAAAACCTTTTCTAATGGAGAGACATTTATTGACAAAGGATGAACAAGCATCTCATGATATATTCTTTCTGATTGTTCTCTCGATTGTAAAATACCATCGATGAAAACCGATTTACCCTGATAGTCTTCAACAATTAAATATTCTTGGTACTTTGTTTTACGATGAACAAGAATTTTATTATACTTTGAAACATAATAACAATTTTCGTTGATATATTCATTTACTGTTTTACCTCTTTTATTAAAATATTTTTTCATTTTATGAATTATTAATAGAGATTCACATATTGATTTTTCTATTCATTTAAACTATATACTTGTCTGCCTATCATTAGAATATTTTATTATGTTGATGATTTCTATATTCCAACTCTTTTGCAGAATCTAACAATGAATTGTAGTTATCAATTACAACAGTATCGGTTAGTTGTCCGATTCCTTCTAACAACGCTGATGGAAAATTATTTGCATCTTTCATATAAAGGATTATAGGTTTCTTAAGTACCGAAGCCCATCCCAATTCTAAACTTACTTTATATGAATTATCATTAATTAGCGCTACAACAATATCACATTGATTCATTTCTTGGAAATCTAACAAAGTGCTATTAACCAAATTCATTTGATTTTCGCCAAGTTCTTTTCTTTCATTTGCACAGAAAACTGAAAAATCATTTTTTCGAAAGTGAGAAATTATAGAATTAATCTCATTAAAAACCTCACTTTCAAATATGTTATTATTTGTGTAAGATATAAAAGGTGCTATTATAAAAATCCTATTATTCCTTTTTGACAAAGATAAATGTCTCACCCAGGAAGAACGATAACTTGTTGGTTGAAGGTAAGTGAATAAACATTCAAGGGCAGGATTGTGATCCATATTTGAATTACACATGTAAATATTTATACTTGCATAATTTAACTCTGGCCATGTTGTTAAAATAATATGTGATTCTGCGAGCAAGGCAACTGTAGTAAAACCATGTATAGTGTAGGCTGTATAATGAACATCAATAACAGTAGCACCAGCACTTTTTGCTGCTTTTTTTAAAACTTCTACACTTTTTTCTGCAATACTGGGATCTGCTAAATCTTGTTTACATTCAAAAGCGTCAATTATATATTCTTTTACATTGTGAATTAAAGAGTTACTCATATCTTAATATTTTAATGAGTCAAATTTTTCTACAAAAACCACAAATGATCCCTCCAAAATACCGGTATCTCATTTCCTTCCAAATGAGGGAACATTTTTGGCTTTTGTATCGGGATATTTTATAATTAAATATCAGTATGTACCACTTTATAATCGATTAATGGATTAATTTTTTTAAATATTAATAATCTTCCAACTTCCTCCATTTTCAATATCCAGCTTGCTATTATACCTATTTTTATGAATAGCCATACACAATAAATATCTCGGACGACTCATTCCTACGTATGCCATTTTTAAACATTCTTTCACACGAACCTTGCCGTCATCAATATATGGTTTGCCTAAAAGTTGGGGCATGATCCATTCACTTTCATGTTTGCCCTGATACCAGGTTTCTAAATATAATGTTGCTGCGTGGGTTTCTCCTTTAACGGAATGAATAGTTCCTAATTGAATTTTTATCCTTTTATCATTTTCCCATTCATAAGTATTATTTGCTTTTAATTCTTGTTCTGTAAATATTTGCTGGGGTTCGCTCTTAACGAAACTTAAGACATCTGAATTTAAATTTTGGATATTAAAAACCAGTAAAAAAGAATGTTGAATGAATTTTTTTATTTCATTAATTACCTTTTCATCATATGAATAGGAGGAATGAATCTCTTTTGACCAAATGGCTATATTTTGTAATAATTTATCATAAATATCTCGATGATTCTCTTTAAGTTCTTCTAATAGAGTTGTTTTTGTGTAATCACGCTTTACATTTGCCTTCATGTTTTTAATATTTTCCATTGATAATATTTGTAGTAAAGCGTCGATTATACTATCTGAATAGTCCTTGAGATTTGCATTATGACGTTTTCTTAAAAAGGACTTTAAAGAATCGTAATTGACCTTTTCTTTTTTTCTTAATTCTTTCTTAAAATTACCGAAGTAGGATTGAATTGTGAGTCTGTCATCAGCTCTGTCTTCATCGTTAGGTTCGCCGACCCAGCCAATAGCTTTTATGTCGAGATTTTCACATTCCGAAATTTCCCATATAGTCCTATCTTTAATCTTTTGATAAGTAATTATCTCACAAAATTTAGGTAAAACATCTTTTGGATTTTCAAATACAATTAATATTGGGTCAATTGATTTTATGTTTTCATTTGGAGTAAGGCCTGAATTATCTATTATACAGACTGCTCTTAATATTTTAGCTATTTTTTCACCAAATCTTTTACTTGAACTAATAATAAGGGGATCAACTGGTTTCCATACTTCTTCTGTTTTCACTAAATTGTAAATAGATTGATACGGATCTCCGAAACATTGAACTACAATTTTTTTTTCATCAAATAATTTTTTAATTAAATCAATTTGGTGAAGGTCCGTATCTTGCATTTCATCAATGAACACATATTTAAACCTTTTAATAAAAGCATTTTTTATAACAGAGCGTCTTAAAAGATATGAGAATGCCAGTGAATATGCATCATTAAAGAAAATGATACCATCATCAAAATGCGAATAGCGGAGCTCACTTAGCAAATCAAATGTAGGGGTACCTTTCGTTTTAGCAAAAATTCTATTATCACTATAATTTCTTTTAAAGACATAATCATATTCAGAAAGGAACTCAACATAAATATTTTGAATGAAATTAAGTTCTAACTCATTTACCATCTTCGTTTTTTGGCCATATGGTATATTTTCGGGTTTTGGCAGTCTGTCTTTAATTTGACTATATAAGCATTTTTTCTCTTCGAAAGGAATCCGTTTAAATTTATATTCAAGTTTTTTACATGAAAAATCGTTATCAATTCTTCTTAACTTTTTATTCCAGCGGTCAATATATTCCGGTATTGCCAAAAATTTATCCACAAAGGATTGAATTGTTCCGAAATGATTAGGATACTTAAAAAGAATATCTGCCTTAATCCCAATTTTATCTTTTATTTCATTAATAGCTACATTTGTGTGAGTTAACACACAGATGCCTTTATTATCTTCTAAAGGCATTCGATTAGCCAGAATTGCCAATTTTGCAAGTAAAGTTGTGGTCTTGCCGCTTCCTGGGCAAGCTTTAATATCCTTTGACTCATTGCATTTAATTATAGCAATCTTTTCTGGTTCGAAATTTTCATCAGGAATTAGTAATGACGCTATATACTGAATTTCTTCAGCGCTTGCAAAAGTGCCTTTATCCATCACTATGTCCTCCTTCCTCTAACTTTTCTGTCACATGATATATAGCATCTATTATATATTTGATTTGAGTATCTGATAATATTATCTGTTTAGCATCATTTTCAATAAGTATTTTTGATAAATATTGAGCACTTATAGCTTTTGAAGCTCGATTTTGCAACAAAGGAGAATAAATATTAAATGCTCGTTCTTCTTCATCAAGACTACTCCATGTTTCATAATTGCTATCAGCCCTTTTTTTTATTCTTTCAATTTTGTTTTTTGGTAAGGCGGTAAAATTTTTATTATTTGTCCTGTATCTAACTGATACTGCAATTTGTATAGCTTGATTAATAAACCTGCCAATTGCTCCTTTAGCTATATCGTACTCCAATGTCCATTGCGGAGAAGAAAAAACCTTAATTCTGCCATGTTCATCATTAAACTTATCTTCAAGTTTTTGTCTTTCAATATTTTCATCTGGAATTTCACCATCTTTATCTGGCTTTATTTTAACTTGCCCATTTTCCTTATAAAGAGCTATATCCAAGTCTGTTATGCATCCAATATTTATGGGAATAATTTTCTTATCTTTTCTATGAAAGATTTTGACATATCTCATTAATGCTTTGCTTCTGACATTTACTATTGATACTCCATATTTATGCAATGGTCTGTCAATTAAGTCTGCTAAAGTTGGAATTAAAAGATTTTCTGAATCTCCTTCAACAATTAGCAGATTTTTTGCAAAGAATAGATTTGCCTTGGTGTCATCAATAAATCGTTTTAAGAACTCATAATCTTCCCATTCTAACTCAGTAAAATCTGGATGCATTGGAAATACATCATTTTTATTACAAAGAATAAGGTTTTCCAGGTCAATTTTGAATGCTAAAGTAATGCTATGAGTAGTTAATATAAATTGACCATATACGGCTTTCCCACTTTGAATGAAATCAATCAATCGCAGTTGATATTGTGGATGTAAATGAGCTTCTAATTCTTCAATTAATGTTAATTTAAGTCCAGTATTCTTTTGATTCAGAAATAATAATTCAGCGGCAATAAAAAGAAGATTTAATGAACCAAGACCCGATTTATTTTCTTCAAGTATTAAATCTAATTGCTTTAGGATATCAACAAGTTCATTACCAGTAAGTGCAATACCTGCGGTTCTATTGTCATTACCTAAAAAGAACTCATTTTTAAGCAATTCATTGATAGTCTTTTGAATGATATCACCTCCGCCTCCTTCTTTAAAATAATTGTCAACCTCATTCTTCAATTTTTCATAATCTGTCTCTAACTTATGCTTTAATTCATCACCAGTAACTTTATCTTTTTGTTTGATAAAGACCTTATGACTCTTTAAAATTTGAGCTAATCTTGATTTATTGCCATGTGTCATTTCTGTTAGCGCATCCCTGAGAGGTTTTAAATATATAACTCTCAGTAAATCACGAGCCTCACCTTCGATATAAGTACCCTCAGTATCAATTCCTGCCCTAATCGACTGAATGACCGAATTTTCTTTTCTTTTGGCATATAACCAAACTTTTAATATGTATTCATTATCATCATCAAAACCAATCCATTCTAAAAAGTGAGCTGCATCGCCGCCATCTTTGGAGAAACCTTTAAATAGACATTCTATTTTTAATTCATTTGCTCTGGTTCCGGTTTCTGTTTTATGAAAATCTTTTTCATCAATTTCTATGTATTCAAAGCTTTGGGTTTTTAAAACATACCTTATTGCATCTATGATCGTTGTCTTTCCAGAATCATTCTCACCGACCAATACATTAACTCCATCATTAAAACAAACTGTTAAACCTGGCTTAGAGTTTTCAATTTTATTTCCTAATATTCCGTATTTTCTGAAATTCCAAAGTTTTAATTCCGATAAATACATAATATTATTATTTATGGTGAATTCAACATACTTTGATTGAAATTGACTTTAATTTCCTGATATTATGATATTTCAAAGTATATTTATTATTCATTGTTTAATTATATTTAAATCACAAAAACCACAAATTATCCCTCCCGAATACTGGTATTTCATTTCCTTCGAAGTGAGGGAACATTTCGGCTACCATTTCGGGGTATTTTATTGTTACAGGCAGGTTTTGCTGCCTTACGGATTTCCAGTACATCCTGCTGAATTGATATACCTGGTCGATTAGTTCTTTTATAATACTAAAATCATCTTCGAGTTCTTTATGGGTACATGTGATATGCAGTTTAATGGGGAACGGGAAACCGTCACTGTCCTTAAACGATTCATTGTTGTACCGGGTATTGTTGAACAATAAGTACCGTCTTGCGCCAATGTTTATGTAAGTGCCACTATAAGGCATGCGTTTAGTCCACTCATCGTCAAAGGCTACAATATCGTGCGATTCGGTTTTGTTAATAGAGACAATAAATACGGGAATATCTAATCCCAAATCATTCAATCCTTCTTCGATGGGAGCAAGCTCTTTATCGCTTATATTTTTATAAAAATGAATGACCAGCCGGTTTAAGTTACTCTGAACGGCAACATAATCCTTAACAGCATTTAAAATAGAACCTGCAAGTATTTCAGTCTGGTTTTTCATGAAACACTCAAACCTGTGAAATTTGCCATTATTACTGAAACTGAAAGCGCTGCCAATGTACTGGACATCGGTATCGATATGTCTGAATGCTCCTATTCCGACAATGAGTTCATTCCTGGGCTTTGTATCGAGACGCCAGGGAACTCCGTTTAGCTTGGCCAGTATTGCAATAGCAATGTTATTCAAACTAAATACATAGTCTTTGGTTTCGTTTACTTTGGCAGCTTCTATTGCCTGGCTGGTAACACCATATTTCAACAATAATTCTTTTATCCTGTAATAAATTGATTTACTGCCCCGGTTGGTGATATGTTTTCCAAATGGACTGATGTAAATGGCAATGTATTGCAGTTCGTCCTTAAAATTTTTATTTCGAAGTTGTTCTTCTATTTCAGGCAAAGGATTTGTTTTATTTTCAAACCGGATACTAAAACCACGTTCAGTATAGTAGGGAACCTTTGAGAATTCCAGCAATCCTTTAAATGAGTGCAGCCCTTTATTGAAAAACACATCGAGCTTTGTTGTTGTTTCAAAATCATCCTTATGAAAAATGTAGAAGAAATGAATTTTTTTAAATGGTGATAATTCTAAGGGGCCATGCAGTTGCATTCCTCTTATGGGAACAATATGCGTTTTCTTGTTGCCAAACAAAAGCTGATTACTGTTTTCCTTAACCGATCCTACTTTGAACGGAGTGACTTTAAAGAATTTTTCACAGTCAATAGGAATTATCGCTTTAAATTCATCGGTATTCAGGTAAGTAGAAAAAAAGTCATTAATATGATTCTGAAATTTTATGTATTTGTTTCCCCGTTCAGGCGGTTCGGTTGCCTGATTCAGGGCATCCCTGATATCGAAATTCCAAACGGGAAAAACTTTTTCTAACTGCCTTGCTGCTTCATCCGGTATCTCATCGTACTTATATAGGTTGCCTTCATAAATCACCCAATTAAAACAAAGTGGCGATACCTCACCTGACAATGCAGCTACACTGATTTTAAACACTTTCGATTGGCCGGCATAGGTAATGAGTAATTCCGGTTGTTTCGAGATTCGGGCTATTTGTACTTTTACGGTGTATTTTTCATAAAAGGTATATTCCTGCGAACTGCGTTTAACAGGAAGCCAGATTTCATTATCATCAATAAAGTTGGGTTTGACCAAAAATCCTTTATACCTGAAATAATTATGAATTTTGAGATTGTAATAACGTTTCAAAATAGAAATAGAAAAAGCAGAATTCTCCTCTTTAATTCTTTTCTCGTCTCCATTATCACTTTGGATGTAAACAGGCCGGCTTTTCTTGGTAACTGACAGAAAGCCATCAGTTAACTTGTCATAACTGGTATAATAGTGTTCCTGTTCTCCAAATTCTTTAATTACTTCATCAGGTACTAAGTTATGGTGTACCCTGCATAAGTCTTCCGTTTCATCTTTAGTAAAATAAAATGTATACTCTTCTTCAGGGTGTTTAAAAGTAATGATGTTGAATGTTAGGTTTTTACTCATTTTGTTCCTAATTAAATACTTGTGATACAACTTTTGCTTTTAACAGTTTGTCCAATGATGTATATCTTGGCGCCTGAGGGGCAACTCCCTTTTTATCTTTATCAAGAGAAATTGGTTTAATTTCAATGGCACTTTCCTTAAACCGTAAGATGTATTTATTTGTGTCATTCCATTTTTCAATTGATGACACTTCTGCATAGTGCGTAATTGCCGAAACCGGAGCTACCTGGTAAGCGGCAATATATTTTATCTTATCAATCATGGATGCATGGATACGAATTGCATACCAGCAATTATTGGCAATAAATTCCTTTTCAAATCCTTCCTCTCTTGCAGGTACTACAATAGTATTTAAGTCTTCGGCCTTAATGTTTGATCCTGTTGTTTCTGTATATTCACGGATTTCAGCATTAAACGGAGAGAACTTATGAATTACAGAATTGTTATTTTTGAATGTCTGAAACTCAATGATATCCGTATCCATTGTGAGCTGACTTAACACATTTTCAAGTTCTTCAGTAATTCTGTCAATAACTACTATGGCTGCGACGGGTTTTTCGAATATAATGCTTTCCAGAAATGCATCGATATTCCTGTATCCTGCTGCTTTAAGTCCTTCTTCAGCTTTATCCAGAAGAGTTTTATCAGAAATAATATGGTTAAGCAAGAATTCTTTAATTTTCCGGCCACTGGCTTTGTAAGAAATAGCAAATTTTAATATCTGGGAACCGATATGTTTATAAGGGTCGTGACTTGAAAGTTCGTTCTCTAAAATATAGAGACGGGGTTCTGCCCTGAATGAAAAATCAATAAGATAACCATCAGGTATGGTGATAATGCTTTCACCAATTCGTTTTTTTATATCAATATAAATGGTTCTTTCACCAAAGATTTGGTTTGAGTTTTCAATTATAGCCTGTTCAAACTCTTTCTCGGTTTGATACTCAAAATAATTATATGCATTATCATCAAAAAGTAATCGTTCCATATTATTGGGGTTTGGAATTTATCTGAACAAAATGATTCGTTGGAGATATTTTAATGTTGGGATTTATAGTTCTAAAAGGATTGCCCAATTTCCATATTTTTGGTTGAGTTGTATGAGTTTCGAATACAACATAGATGTGATAGTTAGGCTCTTCTTTTGCCTTTTGAAGTTCCTGCTCGGAGATATAAAAACTGGTTTGTCCTAATTTGTTTCTCGTAGACTTTACTTCAATATATTTCGGTGTTCCATCTGGTTCATATGACAGAATATCGTAATTAGCAAAATCATCTTTTTTTGAAATATGGTCCGGTTTAAAATTGGTTCCTTTTAGTAATTCCTCCTCCTTCTTAAATACTATTTCTTCTCCTCTTAAACCCGTATATGTATTTTTTTCAGCCTGAGATTTGAAATTAGGTTTTCCACTTTTTTTTGTGCCTTTTGTATTTATATCATCTTCAGGAAATGAAATGATTTCAAGTTCAACAAATTGAGGATTAACTGTATCAGGGACATTTTCAAATTCTTTTAGTCTAGCCCTTACTGTTTTTGATGGAGGTCTCCAATATTTGTATAGAAATTCGTTATACTCAAGATTTGACCAATCTGCCATAATTGGCATAGAATCCCTAAAATCGAATAAAACCTGTTGCTTATCCAAAAATGTGTTCTTATCTGTTCCAAGTTCAAAAACCCTTATAAAATGATCTAAGTGTTGTGAAGAATAAAGATTTAAATAATCATCGGGAAAATATGTACCCAATAATTTATATTTGAATAATTCAGCTATTTTATTTTTTTCTATTGCCTCATCATCATGGATTAATTCTGCATTTAGCAGATTTGTTATTTGCAGTTTGACGTCACTAAAAGCTTCTTCAACAGTTCTGCCATATCTAAATGTAGCCCGATATCTTTCTTCATTATCTTCTCCAAAAATTCCATAGTAAACGCCAAATATTTTCGAAAAAGAACCTCTCATGTCCCCAACTATACCTAATTCACGTTCAAGCCTGTAACAAAACGAGGTATGGGAACCTAAACCAATAACATACTCCTCTAAACTCAGATTATTGATACTATTTATTGGGAAATCATTGATAAAACGATTTAATAATTCAGTTTTATGTACAAATAAATCAGCATTTACCCTACGGAATTCATCGTACTCAATAATTTTATATTGCAAATCTTCAACTAACATGACTCATATTTATTTCGTTTTCCAATGTTCCTTTGCATAGTTAAAAAACTCAAACATAGTGAGTGTCACAGCGCTTGCATGACGGCGAACATAGAATTCTTCTTTGTTGTCCTTTTCAGGATTCTTTAATATAATCGGTTCGGTTGCCTGTCCTTTTACCTGTATGGCGCAGATGGTTTTCCCCTGAACAACCGGGAATTCAATATCAAAGTGATTGGCCAGGTGGTTGCCAAAATATTTCTGCGTGAGGTTGTCGAAGTGTTTCAGGAATTCGTCTTTTTTATTAACCCCTTTGAAGCTGTTAAAATCATTATCAAGGCCGATTATATTTCCATTGTCTTCCACTCCTATAAGTAATATACCTCCCTCGGTATTCAGTAAAGCTGCGATGTTTTTAATGGCCGAATGCTCCACATAAGCTTGGGGGCTTTTTTGTTTCAGGCAAAACCGGAGGGTTGACTTGAATTCAACTTCTTTGTTTTCGCCCTGGGATATAATGGCCATCCATTTTTCTTCTTCTGTTTCCCGGCTTTCGGCAATGGCTTTTACAGGTTCTTTTATATCGGCATATTTGGCCAGTTTCGGATAACGACGGGCAAACCAGGTTTCAACTTCATTGATGTCTTCTTCGTTAAGGCCATAGAGTTGATATACAATTTGGTCTATTTCTTTTTGTTCATAT
>Ga0315543_1001266_pt1 | contig 27827 bp, 22 predicted proteins | sample SalMarSW160210MG_2_FD_203098 | JGI IMG/M metagenome (GOLD analysis project Ga0315543, IMG submission 203098) | Salt marsh sediment microbial communities from the Plum Island Ecosystem LTER, Massachusetts, United States - Salt Marsh Sediment SW1601-210 ... | reverse complement strand
ATCATTACGGAACCGGCCGAATTGGCCGTGTTCGAAGGCCACCGAAATTAAAGGCCGGGCTATCGCGGCAAGACCTATAGTTGCAGGTATGGCGATAAAGGCAGCGCTGCGTAGGCCCTGCGAAACAGTCTTGCACAGGCCGGAGAAATCCTTTTTTGCTGCGAAGGAGCTCATGACCGGGAAAATAGCGGTAGCTAAAGATATGCCGAAAACACCCAACGGCAATTGATACAGCCGTTGGGCATAATAAAGATGTGATACGGAGCCGCGTTGTAGTGGATATAGAATTTCTTTACCAAGTAAAATAAAAGAAATACCTTTTTCTGCGGAACCGGAGAGCCACCAGGCAATGAGGTCGTCGGCTAAAGTATTTATTTGTGTGACTGTTAGGCCAAGTATCATAGGCCCCATAAGGATTATAATTTTCTTAAATGCTTCTGAGTGAATCTGCCAGCCGGGCCTTATGGAAACCCCGGCGGAGCGCAGCGGCGGAATCTGTATGGCTATTTGTGCAAAGCCTGCGATGAGCACCGCGGCTGCAACGTAAAAAACCTGCTGCTGAGCGTTAATTTTGAAGGCCCAGCCGGTGAGAAGGATGCTGGCAATAATGCAGATATTGAGCACTATCGGCGCAGCGGCTGGCGAGGCAAAATGCCTGTGGACATTGAGAATACCGGCCAGTATGGCGACCATACATATAAAGAGCATATATGGCAGCATTATTGAGCTTAGGGACAAAATCAGTCTGGTATCACCTGTGGAGCTGAAGAATTTGTAGTAACACCAGATTATCCCCTGCCCAGCCAGAACCAGGGCCGCCAGTATTACGAACATAACGGTTACAATGGTATTGACCAGTTGTTTTGCCTGCTCCGGTTTGTTTGTGAGTTCTTCGCTGTATATCGGAATCAATGAGGCCGAAGCCGCCCCTTCGCCAAATAGTCTTCTCGCAAGATTAGGGATTTTGAACGCAATTGTCCAGGCATCCAGCAGTGCTCCGGCACCGAAAAAATGGCTGTACGTCACATCACGGATAAAACCGAATACTCTGCTGATGGCCGTAAGGAAAGCAATTTGTCTAAAGCCTTTTATCATACTTTCGTAGTGGATTCTCTTCTATGGTTTTCTTGCCAAGCTGTAAGGTCGGCATCGACCGACATTATTTAATAATCCGACCGAAGCCATGCTGACGATGAGGCTTGAGCCGCCGTAGCTTACGAACGGTAAAGTCAGACCTGTTATTGGCATCAGGCCGACTGTCATACTTATATTAACGATAACCTCAACTACAAACATTGCCACAATACCTACCGCGAGCAGTCTGCCGAACGCATCGGTATTGTGCAATGCTATTTTCAATCCGCAGCCGACAATAATCGCATATAGTCCAAGCAAGGCCAAACAGCCCCGAAAACCCCATTGCTGTGCAATAATGTCAAAAATAAAATCGTTGTGCCTTGCCGATAGAAAGTCGTATTTGACAAATGGTCCCCGCCGAAAACCGTACCCCTTGAGACCACCGGATGCAACGGCATATTTCGAGCGAATCAGCTGCCAGCCCCAATCGCTTTTCCATTTCTTTTCGCTGAATTTTGTTCCCACGAGAATTCGTCCCAGCGTCTGGTTTTGCTCTGCCTTTTGTCGAATCCAGTTGCTTTGCAGCAGGACGCTGCTTATTCTTTGTCTTTGATAATCCTGCATTTTTACCCAAAACAGAGGGCTGACGAGAATTGCCATAACAGCCACGATAAGCAAATGCTTAACCTTTGCTCCGGCCACGAACAGCATAGCAAACAAGACGGGCATCATCAGCAACACGGTGCCCAGGTCGGGCTCCAGAATGATTAGTACCATCGGCAGCAGCGTGAGAATAAAAGGGCCGATTAGGGCACGGAAGTTTCGGTAATTGCTGCGATATCGCAGATACCATGCGAGCGCCAGGATATATGCGAGCTTGCAAAGCTCCGAGGGCTGAATTGCCGGCAGTGAGTGTCCTGCTATCTTGAACTTTATCCAGCGATACGTTCCTTTAGTCATCGGAGCAAAGGGCAAACCAATCACATATTTGCTTACCAGCAGTATCGCCAGCAGGACAAGGATAAGAGCAAAAAGCCAGTAGCTTATGGCCCCGAATCGTCTGTAATTGACAGAGTTGACGGCTATAAAGCCGACTGTTCCAATCACGGCGAAAACGACCTGTTTTTTCCAGAAGTTGGTTAAATCTTCAATTTGGCTGGCAGGGCTGGTTTCCGCTGGGTGGCCGACCGAGTAAATGGTGGCAATCCCGATGGCAATCAAAGCTAAGGTGGCTGCCACTAAGCATAGTCTTACAACTCTAAGGTGTCCGGATAGAAAGTTGTACATAATGTCAAAAATAACAGAAAAGCAGTTAAATTACATGTATCGACCACGAAATCGTAAAATTTTTTTGCAGCAAAAAGTCCTGTTGGGACGGATATAGCCCCAAAATCGCCTAAACAGGCGTTTTTTGGCCAAATAAGAGGCCAAGAGTAGAAAAAGGCCCTTCTTTTGTTATCCTAATTTGCGGGATTATTCCTGAATTAAATTTTTTTATTTTTTTTGTTTTTTTCCTTGATTTAACAAGGAGTTTATGGTAATTTGAAGTTAATCTTCACCATATAGAAACCTGTGCGTATAGAATCAAGCACACTTTTTTCGCCAAATGGCGGGAAAGGAGGGTGCAAACGGAAAAATAATGAGTATTTTTTCAATGTCGGTTAATCCTGCCGACCGGCTCCAATTGTTCATAATCCACGTGTTTACATACGGGATTTAGAACAAGCATAATAAAGATGGCGGTTTGTTAGGCAGGGAATAGTTGTTTAATTTGTATAAAAACCAAGATTCCGCGGAGTGTGTAGCTTCGCAAAAAGAAGAAGAAAAGAAAGGAAGGTTGAGTTATGAAAAAGATTTTATTTGTTTTGGTAGCGCTTATGTTTGCTGCACCGGCGTGGGCCGTTGTGGACATCTCGATGGCTCAGGTTGGAGATAGCAACGAGGTTATTATCAGCATTACAAGCGACGAGGCAAATCTTGTTCGTGCCTATGGTCTGGATATTAAGCTTACTCAAAATACGGCCGTTGTTGATAGTGACCCCGACCCTAATATTTTAGAGGTGACCGCTCTCAATCCGGGCTACTGGGTATTCCCCGGTACCATCCAGATTGATGCGGGTGGTAACATCACCAATCCCGGCAGTCCTGTAGCTGAATATGGTGATTTGACGAGCGACACGCTGGCCGGTCTTGACAGCAATGGCGTTACCGTAGAATTGGCTTCGCTTTATGCTCCTGTTGGCCCCAGTTCTCCTAATGCACCGGTTCAGAATGGGGTATTGCTTTCGGTGAAGGTGAGCGATAGTGCTTGTATCACAATCACCGCGAACGTATCCCGTGCCGGCGCCACAGGCGTGGTAATGGAAGACCCGGACGAAGTTGTTGCCGTGAATTTACCTGACCCACTCTGTATAGAGATTATTACAGGTCCGGTTTGCTGGACTTACCCCAATCAGGCTCTCGGCGATGCCAACAATGACTGTAATGTTAACATTGCTGATTTGGGAGCGCTTAAGGTATCGTGGTTTAAGAGTACCGGACAAGAAGGTTATAATCCTTGTGCAGATTTTGACCGCAGCGGTATGGTAAACATAGCCGACCTGGGAATACTTAAGGTCCACTGGTTCCAAAATGTGTGTCCCTAATCGGCAATTGGCAAGAGGAATTTGTCCATAATTTGTGAAAAGAAGATTTTTGTTAGTAAGTTAACTTTTTAGATTGAATTATTGGAGGTAAGTATGATGAAGAAGTTATTTGCAGTATTGATTGTTTTATGTATTTGCGTCACAGCAAGCGCAGTGCCGGTTATCTCATTGGATGGTGAGGGCTCTATGATTACTGTGGCTCCGGGTGTTGTGAGGATTGGGATCTTGTCCGATGGTGCTCTCATGGGTTTGGATGCGCTCGTCACCGTTACCGGTGGTGACCTCATTACAGGTGCGATGAGCAGTGCTGATGCGGCCAGTTATGGTTGGGACGCAACCAGTTTTCCCATTGATCCTCTTGGTATAGGTACCGCAACGGCTGAAGTGGGCGGTGCTACATTTGGATCTGCGGGTCCTGGCACTGTTGGCTATGCGGATATCACTTATACCGGCGGTTCAATGATTGTTTCTATTGTTGCTGGGGCCACATTCGGTGGCAATCTTGACTCGACTGGGATGCCCACACCGGTTATGTCGACTGGCATTGTGGAGATTGTTCCTGAGCCAGCTACGATTGCTCTGCTGGGCCTTGGAGGACTGGCTTTGCTGCGTAGACGCAAAAAATAAGATGAGGTAAAGACCAAGAAATCTTGTAAAGAAAGAGGTAAGTCTTTTGGCTTGCCTCTTTTTTTTGTTTATGTTTAGGCACAGATTTCTCAGGTTGCGCAGAAATACTTTATTTACTTATACGCAGATTCTACTATAATTCCTTTAGAAGTTGGTTTTGCAGATTACGCTGCAACATGAAAAATGTTAAATATCTGCGTTAATCAGCGCAATCTGCGTCTAACAAAGTTAAGGGGGATGCAAGATTATGAAACAGTTATTGGTATTGGCCGGATTCGCAGTCGTTCTGTCGGGGCTGGTGGGATGTCAAAGTGCTGACAGAGGGATTGAAAAGGTCATTCAGGATGGTGGACAATTCCCTAAGTTTCTGGCTGGGGTATGGGAAGCAGAAATAACCGACTCTAAATGGGCTTTCAAGTTTGAGGACGATGGTTCAATTTCAAAAATAACACACGTTCTTGCAGGAGAAGTGGATTTAGAGGAAGGCGTGGTTTATCTGGAAGGACGCGAAGCAGGTACTTACGCTGTGTTCGTAATGGGGCCATGTGAGGCCGAATATGATGAAAATACGCGTGAATTAAGCGTAAAGATTATCCTTGAACATTATGCTATGAAACTGCCGCAAGGGACGTTGGAAGGGAAAAGTCACGATTACTTTCAAGGGACTGTGTCTGAGGATGGTAAAACTTGGAATGCAGGCTGGAAAAATTACGGCTGGCTTGAAGGGGCAACCCCACCTGATGCTAACGAGATAGAAGCTAATCCTGTACCGCTGGTCTTTAACAAAATCGACGCAATGTAATTGGGGGTATAGTAAACTACTTGAAGGTCTGCTCTAACTCAGAGCTTTAACCTGTGCCATATTTGTTGACGGCAAACATATGGAGTGGCAGTTCGGTTGCCTTAAAATGACTTTTGTTCTGTTCGGGCAATGATTTCGTTCTGTAGGTCCCGGCCGACATCGACAAAGTAATCGCTGAAACCGGCGACCCTGACGATAAGGTCGCGATGTTTTTCGGGATTCTTTTGGGCCTTGCGCAGTGTCTCGGCTCCAATAACGTTGAACTGGATATGATGGCCGTCGAGCTTGAAGTAGGACCTTAACAGGGGAACGAGCTTGTCGAGACCCTCACCGGCAAGCACCTGCGGATTAAATTTCATATTCAGAAGCGTTCCCCCGGTGCGGACGTGGTCAATTCTGGCCGCCGACTTGAGAACGGCGGTAGGGCCATTTGTATCGCAGCCCTGGCTGGGTGAAATGCCCTCGGAGACAGGCTCTTGGGCTTTTCTGCCGTTGGGAAGCGCGCCTATTACTGAGCCGAAATAAATGTGTACCGTTGTAGGCAGCAGGTTGACACGATACTTTCCGCCCTTGGTGTTAGGACGACCATTGAGCAGCTCATAGTAGACGTCGAATACTTCTTCGGCGATACTGTCTGCGTAATCATCGTCATTTCCATACTTTGGCGTGTGCTTGATTAACGTGTGCCGCAGATGTTCGTGCCCCTCAAAATTAGCCTGCATCGCAGTTAGTAATTCATCGAAAGTGATGTTCTGCCGGTCAAATACATTGTATTTGACTGCCGCCAGCGCATCGGTAACCGTTCCAATCCCGACGCCCTGGATATAGGTTGGATTATACCTTGGGCCGCCGTTGTGATAATCTAATCCGCGGGCGATGCAGTCGTCCATCAGAATTGACATAAAGGGGGCCGGCATATAATTGGCAAAGAGCCGTTCGATAATATTGTTGGCTTTGATTTTCAGGTCGATAAAATAGCGGAGCTGTTCCTTGTAGGCATCCATTAACTGTTGAAAAGAAGTAAATTCACGGGCATCGCCTGTTTGCGGGCCAAGCTGCTTACCTGAGCTGGGGTCGAGGCCATTATTGCATGCCAGCTCAAAAATTTTGGGCCAATTAATATAGCCTGTAAGAGTGCAGCTTTCTTTGCCGAATGAGCTGACCGTTACACATCCGCTCGGGCCGCCGGTTCGCGCATCTGTCAGGCTCTTGCCGTCCGCAAGCATTTCCCGAATAATGACATCAGTGTTAAAAACCGACGGCTGACCGAAGCCGGTACGAATGACCTCGCAGGCTCGCCTAACAAACCGGTCCGGATTCTTTGTGCTGATTTGAATGCAGGAGCTGGGCTGGGGCAGACGCATCTCTTCGACAACGTCCAGTATCATATAAGAAACATCATTGACGGCGTCAGCGCCTTCGTCCGGCGTGACTCCACCGACGTTGATAAGCGCGAAGTCGGTGTAGGTTCCGCTTTGTTCTTCAGTGACTCCAACTTTTGGGGGGGCGGGCTGATTATTAAACTTTACCCAGAAGCACTGCAACAGCTCTTTAGCCTGTTCAAGCGTTAAGGTTCCTTCTTGCAAGCCCTTTTTATAGAACGGCAACAGGTGCTGGTCAAGGCGGCCCGGATTGAATGAGTCCCAGGTGTTCAGTTCTGTAATGACCGACAGGTGTACGAACCAGTATGTCTGTAGTGCTTCCCAGAAGTTTCGAGGTGCGTTGGCCGGTACGTGTGAACAGACTTCAGCGATTTGTTGCAATTCTTTTTGTCGAACAGGGTCAGTCTCCTGTTCTGCCAGTTCCACTGCCTTGTCGGCATAACGCTTGGCGAACACAATGACGGCGTCGGCGCAGATTTCCATTGCCTGGTATTCCTGGTCTTTTTCATAGGAGCGCGGGTCCTCGAAATAGTCGATTTTGCTGCGGTATTCCGCGATGTCACGCTTGAAGTCGAGCATGCCCTTGCGGTAAATCTTATCGTCGAGAATGGCGTGGCCGGGCGCACGCTGCTCCATAAACTCGGTGAACACGCCGGCGTTGAACGCCTTATGCCACTTTTCGTCCATAGCCTTGAAGAGTTTTTCGCGTATGGTTTTGCCGGTCCAGAAGGGAATAATTTTCTCTTTGTAAATTTTTTTGACCTCTTCGGTAACAATAAATGATGTTTTTTCACGACTGTTGAGTATCCGGAGGTCTTCGAGACTGTGGCAGCATAATTCGGGATAAGTTGGTGTGGCTTTTGGGGCTGGGCCGCGCTCACCCACTATCAGTTCGCCATCATTGATACAAATGGTTTTGTTTTCCATCAGGTATTTGAACGATAGGGCACGGCAGACAGGGACAGATTCTTTGGCAAAGATATCGCTTTTGTAAAAATCGGTCATTAACTCTGCCCGTTCAGTGGAGATATATGGTTTTGTCTCAACACTTTGTTTACGCAGTTTTGCAACTTTTTCGTTCATAGTCATTAACCACCTATTTTGACTTCAAATCCATATTTTTTAAGGATTTCTGCAATCGAGCATATTTTATCGTCGTTGGGAGTCTCGGCCTGCATAAGTTTGAAGTCAGACGAGAGCCGAGCCGATTTCTCCATTCCACCACGGTTGTAGGGCAGGACATCTACTCTACTAATATGCGACAGAGATGCTGCAAATTTGGCTGTCGCTTCAATGTTTGCTTTGTCGTCGTTAAAGCCGGGGATGATGGGAATTCTGATTATGATTTCCTTGCCGGTCTCCGAGAGACGCTTAATATTATCCAGTATGAGATTATTTTCTACGCCGGTAAAGCGTTTGTGCATATCACTGTCCATGTGCTTGAGGTCGCAAAGAAACAGATCAGTTTTATCAGCCACTTTTTCGATAATCTGTGGTTCAGCGTAACAGCTTGTATCCACCGCGGTATTTATTCCATGTGTTTTGCACTGATTCAGCAGGGCAAGCAGGAACCACGGCTGCATCAGCGGCTCACCTCCGGAGAACGTGACACCACCGTTGGACTCGTCGTAAAACACAATGTCTTTTTCAACTTCAGTCATAACCTGGCCAACAGTCATTTCCTGCCCGATGATTTCCCTCGCACCGGCCACGCAGGCATCAACGCATTCGCCACACAGGTCGCATTTGCTTGCGTCTGTTGAAGGCCGGTCATTTGTAAACGTAATCGCCCCGCGAGTACATACCTTTACGCACTGGCCGCACCTGACACATCTGCCTGTTCGCAAGCCGAGCTCGGGTTCTTTTTTCCAGCTTTCGGGATTCTGGCACCACTGGCATTGCAGGGGACAGCCTTTGAAGAACACTGTTGTGCGGATGCCAGGGCCGTCATGTATGGCGTACTTCTTGATGTCAAATATGAATCCGGCTGCCAGGCGTGCGGATTCTACAGGGGAAGTCGGTTTTGAATCAGGGGTATTTAGTTTATCTGTCACTGTCTATACTCTTCTCAGTTTCTTGCTGAGAAATCTAAATTTTTCCAATGAACGTGATTAGTCAATATGTAAGAACTTTTCTTTCATGAACATATCACATTTTACCTGTAAATACAATATAGTTCGCAGAAGGTTTGGGCGAGATTGTTTGTAGCGAAAGCCTATTTGGTTCGATGATACACAACAGTTGGATTAGTATATAAAGTAGCAGGAGTCACGGCAGAATATACATTGTGAAGGGCTTATAATCAATTATGGTCTTTTACGACGAAGTTTAGTGCCTTTTTCTTAAAAGGATTGCACCGAGGCCGAGAAGCAAAAGCGTCGCCGGCTCAGGAACGGCAAGATAGGTGAATGTACTCACAGCAAACTGGCGATTATTCGCTTCGTAGAAATATTCTTCGCGTGCCTCAACCCATGACCACAAACTACAATCACCCAGGGCTGCTACCCTGCCTTGGCCATATTGAGCTGCCGCAGCTATTGTTTTTCCGGTTCCTTCCTGCCAGACTACCGGAAAGGCCGGCCCGGTAACAGACAATTCCCCTGCAGCGTACATGAATATCTCGTCACTTGTGGCGAAGCCGCTAAAAACAGGATGGGAGAGGTCAAGCTCTGATGTATATACTTCATAAATGTTGGAGCGATCAGAGACCACATTAGAAAGTCCCAATGTAATACCGAATTCGGATGCTACCGGCTGGATATTGGCATTAGGAGCAGCCAGCAGGTCACCCATAATAAGCAGGCCGCCGCCGTTATCAACAAAATCCGCTATACGGTCAACCTCAGCAGGTGTGTAGCTGCTGTAAAAAGCGCTGGTTAAACAGACAACTATAACATCATACTCACTGGGGTCATCGGCGAGAAATCCTTGAGAAGTAATATCTATGGTAAAGTCATTATTAAGGTGTTCGGCCAGCTTTTGATAGTACCCATCCTGACTCGGCTGGTAGCCGTCACCGCCAAATGTGGAAGAGACATAAACGCCGTGAGAAGTGTCCCACAAAACAGTGTAGGAAAACACGGAGGAAGATGTAAGCAAGACAAATAAAATCAAAACGGCGCCTATGTGTATCAATTTCCTGCTCTGGATTTTCACAGATATGAACAGTTTATGGACCGGAAAACGCGCAGACATCCCACTCCAATGGACTTGCTCATGGTTTTGATAACTGCACGTCATAGAAAACCTTCTCCCTTGTATAATATTAGAAAGGGACTTTGAGCAGTGCTGTAAAAATTGTAGCACTGTGTGAGCCAACGTAACTGCAACTAAGTTATACCCCTTATCATAGAGGTTAAGGGGCATCCGTGCCTTATAAGAGATTTTCCTCCCTAACAAAAATCAATTATAGCACTTTTCTGCTTTTTAGTCAAGGATTTTACATGCGTGCAGGATGTACAGACAAGGTAGTCAGCCTTGATGTCTGTAAAGCCCGCCATAGTACCATGCGGCCCTAACTCCTTGACATTAAAGGGCATATGGACCTCTGGGTCGTGGTTTGGTCCGATACATTATATGATAACCGATAAAGTCAGAAAGCGGCGGGAGGTTGGCTTCGGTGAAGATACGTCAGATTTTTTTCTTGAGCAGAAAGGATGTGTCTTTTACATCATCTCCATGCTTAATTGTCATCGTAATATTTCGTTTGTCTTCCGACATTAGAAGCCTTCTAATCTCCCACATGTTATATTTATCTGCATCCTTTTCGTTGACATTAAGAATGATATCTTTAGGACCGATACCTGCTTTCTGCGCGGGGCTTCCTTCATCAACCGAATAGACAACGATATTTCCGGCAATACGAAGAAGGTGAAGGCCGCTCATGTCGGTTTCGTCTTCCTTTTTGAACTGTTTGCCTCTTTTAAGATAAATCCTGCTGTTGGGAAAGTCAAAGGTAACTGTGTGGCGAGACAGGAACAACAAGCCCAGATGAGACCAATTGGCCTCACTGAAGATAAGTCCCTTATATTCGAATGGCCCAATGGATAGGTTGTCGATGCGACATTCTCTGTTTCGTATCACGCCGGAAGCTGTGGCAAATAGTGTTTCGGAAGTTTTTGGTTTATTTTCTGATATAATTTTTTCAAATATGTCACTGGATAATGCTCCTGTGCTATTTGAGCCGGTGTCAATTACGAAATTCGCGTTAATATTATCGAGGATATTGCTTGTAATATACGGCCAGCCCAGCTTATCATACCTTAATAGTAATTCTATCCCCCAGTCAGGGTGTTGACCTTCAACAGGCTGAAGAAATGACAGTGTGCCTTTATCAAAATCTATTTGGATGACATGTCTCTTTAAAAAATTCATACCAATAATTCCGCTTATTGTCTTTCCGTTAATCAGGCTGGGCATTTTAAGGTCAAAGCAGCTTACTTGTCCGGAATCTTGCAGATTGAGAGGGCCAAGAAAGGCTTCAGGTGCGTTAAAGATTTCTGCTTTGATTGGACTTCCAAGTGTCAGTGCTTTTTCGATTTTCTTAACCTTTCCCAATTCATTTCTTAATGATGTATCATACACCGTGTGCGAGCAGCCGGCGTCAAACAAGAACAAATAATCTTTTCCGATGAACTTGACGGGCAATAGTATTGGATCCCCGGTTTTTGGAATTTTAAATTGCGCTAATATTTTGTGCTCGGCAGGGCCGGTAGAGGTTTCCTTGGGCTCATCCGAACAGCCATAGGTTAGAAGAATAACGAAAAACAGAACGCCCGTCAGTATAGCGGAACTTTTTGTTTCACTCATTATGAAGTGGTCCTTATTATATTTCTGTTGTCCATCGTTAAGCTGCGCAAAAGTTATTTTCCCAAGCGGTTGTTAGTGTTTTGTGTTCAACATCATTGTTCTGACCGGCTTGCCTTGAAAATTCTTCATTTTTTCATACTTTACCAAATCGAAGATTAAAATGCCTCTGCCTACGCCGGCCGGGTCGCCTCGTTTGGCAAATTGAAAGGCCATATACCGGCCATCATCGCTCACTACAGGATTTGATGCCTTGTAGCCGCCGTAGTTGCCAAAAAATGTGAGTCGTTTTGTTCTGCCTGAGCCGTCCAGCGCCAGCTTATAAATGTCGACATGCTGTGAGCCCTTTGGATTGTGCTTATCGCATTCGATGAGTGTATATTTGCCGTCAGGGAAAATGCCTTCCGGCTCATCATACTGCTTCGGAGCCATCGAGTAGTTGACTACCTTACCGGTTTCAATGTCAAGGCCCATGACTTCTGTGCCCTGATAACCATAGGCACTGAATATCAGCTCCTTCTCATCAGGCGGCCGGAAGTTCTGTGTTTCGAGGCCGGTCTTGAGCGGCAAGTCCCGCTTGTCCAGAATCTTGGTTTTGTTCGCAAGTTTAGGTCTGTCTTCTTTATGAGCTATATCCGCCATATAGAATGCTCCGCCTTGCGTCCAGGCGATTCTCATATTTCTGCGAGAGACAGCCGGTCCTTCAGAGCACTTCTCGCCCAGCGGCACAGGCGGACCCGAGAGGTCACTTTTCAGCACCCATAATTCAGCGTTCTTTTCGCTTCGGCTTTGCCAAGGGTCCTTTGCGTCGAATTGTTGAGAGCCTGAAAGCAGAATGTCACCATTACTCAGATAAAGTGCCCGCGTATAGCCCTCATGGAAATAATGGTGTGTTATTGGGCGGATGATCTTCTTTTTAAGCTCTACTTCATATACATCACCGAAAGTTTTTTCGATAAACAAAATGCGCTTGCCGTCGTGCGACCAGTCCGCCCTCTGGCCAAAGTGTGTTAACCGCTTTATATGCGGCGGCAGTTCATCCAATGGAGACCGATCTTTACTGTTTTGCAATTGGTCCGCACAACCTGAAATAGTGAAGATAACCATAAATACAAACAAAAGTATTCTTGTTTTGTTCCGCATGATTATGTTCCTGCTTAAATGTTTGTTGATTTCAGCTATTTATAAGTGCGTCCCAGATATTCGACAATCACTTTTTTCAGTTCGAGCGGATTTATCAGCCCCAGCCGACGATAAATGACTTCTCCGCCCGGCTTAATCAGAATTGTGTATGGAATTCCACCCGGCGAATATGTATCCACCGCTCCCATAAGCTCGTATTTGTTTTCCGAATTAAAGAGGTAATTTTTAGTGGATGCCTGCTTCTTTTTCAGGAATGAGAGGACCGTGTCTTTTCTGTCGGGCGAATCGCCGCTGAGGGTAATTATTTCGAAATCTCGACCACGGTACATCCGGTTAATTGTAACAAGCTCATCGAATTCTATCACGCAGGGTCCACACCAGGTAGCCCATACGTTGAATAGTCGTAGTTTTCCCGAATCATTTTTCACAAGTCTTCTTATCCCCTCTGCATCTATCATTTCCACGCCGACAGGCTCTTTTGCCCAATTTTCAAAGGCCTTTTTCACGGAGTCTCTTTTGTCCGACCACTTAATTGAACAGCCGAACGTCCTGGTTTTTTCAACCGGCACTTCTTTTCCCGTTAACAATGCCTCAATCGCATTACGGGCATCGCGGGATTTTACGCTTTTGGGCTTTTCGGAATCGTCTATTCGGCCGACATAGCGTAGTTTGCGTTCTTTGTCGAAGATAAACACGTGCGGTGTCGAAACCGGGCCGTAAGCGCGGGATACTTTTTGTTTGTCTCCGTCATAGAGATAGGGGAAATTGAACCTCTTGTCCTTAGCGCGGAATTTCATTTCTTCGAACGAATCGCTTGTATCGGAGTAGCCCAGCTCATCCAGGCGGACCGCTTTGGGGTCATTCGGCGAAATGGCTACGACGGCAACGCTTTGGTTTTTATAATCGGCTGCCAATTTCTTAATTCGTTCTTCATACGCCTGGGCGGTGGGGCAGTGATTGCAGGTGAATATGACGACGAGAACATTGGCTTTTGCGAAACTGGCCAGTTTATAATTTTTTCCGTCCACACCGGGAAGATTAAAATCAGGTGCTTTCGCACCGATTTCCAGCGTTTTTGGCATTTTAGTAGCCGATAAACATAAGCTTGCAGTAAACAGAACTATTGCTGCTGCCAGGATGCTTTGCTTGTTTTTACTCATTGTTGGCTCTCCTTTTTGTTAAACATTATTGGTTTTACCTTTGCCGGTCTACTTGTCTCGCCAATTGGTTGCTTCTATTCGTTTGAACTCTGACTCGATGTCTGTTCCCTCATAGAATGACAGCCAGCCTTGCAGCCGATATGTCTGACCCGGCTCTAAATCGGGAAACTTCGGGTCGGAATGAAAACACGGGCAATTTGCATTACCCCAGGGCCGATCGCAATTCTCCCACGCTGTAATAATCCATTTCTTACCATCACCACTCCGACAGGCAACATACGGATTTGTGAGTATTTTATTATCGTTGGTTTGCTGCTCAAAGCCTGCTGCCATCTTCGTCATAACACAGTTCTGCACCCGCAAATCGCTGAGCTTTTGGTCTGTACCGTTTTGCAGCCATAATTCCATAAGTACCGCCTTTTTTGTGGGCTTTACCTTTACGCCGAAGGCGATACCATTCGGCAGCTTTCTTTCGATATCGAGCGTTTCATCAGAATGCCGGTTCCACTCCAGTTTTGGCAGTACAATTCCTTGTTTCGTCCAAATCGTGTCTATGTGTGTATGGGCCAGATATGTCAGGCCGAGATTCGACCAGATGGCCTCCGGCACATCCACAACGACGTAGCTGTTCGCGTCCCACGGCGTAAACAGACTGAACTTTGTTTCCCGCTGCGGGTCAATCGCGCCATCGAGAAATCCGATTCGAGGATGACGTCCTCCCGGGTAGGGCATAACCAGCAGCGGCGCATCCTCTGCTCGCTTCGGCTGATTGTCCGGCCGAATATCAAACTTTTTTAATACAACAGCAATTTCATCATTTGTCAGACCAGTAGCGGCTCTTATCTCTTCATTCGAGAACCGGTGGTACCACACCATATTTTCGAGCCAGTACTTTAGTTCCTCATTGTTTGCCGGCCTGAGAAAATTCCATGAGTCACTATTTTGTTTTTCCTCAGCATCCCACTTTAATTCACTAAGCTGCTCTTTCTTCACAAATCTCACATGTAAATCGTTAAATAGTACATTGCACCCTTTTCCTTTATGATTTTCAAATGTTAGTATCTCCGGTCCACCAAAATGATTCCAGCCCCCCTTAGTCTCAAACAGCACCACCATATCCGGCGGCGAAGTCAATATGGCATTGGGATTCATCGCATAATGACACCGGTCCTCTCCTGCCGACGGGCAAACAAACTCTTTCTCAGTTACTTCAGCGTATTTTACAAGCAAATCACACCACTTATCCGCTGTCGGATATTTATCATCATAATAACAGGCATAAATTAGCATCGCCTTTCCAAGCACTGTTAAATTCTCAGCGCATCTGATTCGGCGGCGATATTCGCGTAAACGAATAAGACCAGGCCAAAGAATCGCAATTATCAAGAGAAAAACGATTACCGCTGCGACTATTTTCCCTATCGCCAGTATGCTTATTTTTGGCCGTTGGCCTTGTTCTTTTTTTTCTGTTTCGCTCACTGCTTTTTCTCCATCAGGATTTTTCGCAGGATGGTTATCAGTGTTCTTGGTTCAAAATAGCCTGGTGCCAGACGCAAGTATACTGTTTTTGGGTCGGGAATTCTAATTTCACCTTTCGTATTGGTAAAGAGAGATTTTGCCTTAGCAGAGGCCTCTTTTGTAAATGAAAATACCACATTATGGCCGCTTGTAACAATGCTTTTTATATCTAATCTGCTTGCTGCGATGCGAAGCTGGCCCAATTCGAGCAGCAATTTGACCTCCTCCGGTAACGGGCCGTATACGTCAGTTAGTTCATTTTCAATTTGTTTCAAGTCCTCGGTGCCTCGTGCAACGGCGATTTTGCGGTACATATCCATCCGATGCCTGTCTGCAGGGATATAATTTTTCGGGATATAACTGGCAAAGCCTAAATCGATGACGGCTGTCGGGATGGGCGTGACCGTCTCGTTCTTTAATTTATGAACGGCATCGGCCAAGAGTTCACAGTACATTTGATAACCCACTGTTTGTATATGGCCTGATTGCTCAGAGCCTAAAATATTACCCGCTCCGCGAATCTCCAGGTCTCTTAAAGCAATTCTAAAACCGGCGCCTAAATGCGAATATTCTTCAATAGCCTTCAAGCGTCTGGCTGCCAGTGGCGTAATTGACCTTGATGCCGGCAGCAGCATATAGGCATAGGCCCGGTGTTTATATCTGCCGACCCTGCCTCGAAGCTGATGGAGTTCGGCCAGACCGAACCTGTCGGCATCGTTTATCAAGATCGTGTTTGCATTCGGAATATCCAGGCCTGATTCGATAATCGTCGAGCACACAAGTACATCAATCCGTCCCATCACAAAATCAATCATTGTCTTTTCAAGTGCGCTCTTGGCCATCTGGCCGTGTGCGATGGTAACCTTTGCATCGGGAATTAGCTTTTGAATTTCCCAGGCCTTTTTATCTATGGTCCTTACCCTGTTGTGCAGGAAGAATACCTGTCCCTGCCGGTTCAATTCACGAATAATCGCTTTTCGGATAAGGTCGTTATTATAGGCGGTAACGGATGTTACTATACTTCGCCTGTCTAATGGCGGTGTCGCCAGCGAACTTATATCGCGCAGGCCCAAAAGCGACATATGCAGTGTCCGCGGGATCGGCGTAGCGGTCATCGTAAGAACGTCGACATTGACACGCAGCTTTTTGAGCTTCTCTTTGTGCTCTACGCCGAACCGCTGCTCTTCGTCGATTATCAAAAGCCCCAGGTCCTTGAAGCCGACGTCACCGCTCAAAAGCCGATGTGTCCCTATCAGGATATCGACTTTACCTGCCTTTGTTCGTGCGATTATGTCTTTTGCCTGTTTTGTCGTTTTGAAGCGATTCAGTACTTCGATGCTAATCGGAAAGTCTGCGAACCGCTCGGTGAAAGTCCTGCCGTGCTGCACACATAATACCGTTGTCGGCACAAGGATAGCCACTTGCTTTCCGTGCTCGACCGTCTTGAATGCTGCACGCATCGCAAGCTCGGTCTTGCCGTAGCCCACGTCTCCACAAAGCAGTCTATCCATCGCCACGGCTTCCTGCATATCTGTCTTGATTTGTTCAGCGGCTGTGGTCTGGTCGGGCGTATCCTGATAAGGGAAAGATTGCTCAAATTCGGCCTGCCAGCTTGAATCCTCTCCATAGGCAATCCCACCGGTTGCCTGGCGCTTGGCCTGCACCTCAAGCAGCTCAACGGCGAGGTCCCGAACGGATGCCGTCACTTTTTCTTTTTCCCGCTGCCACCTTTTCGAGCCGACCTTGCTCAACTTCGGGCGTTTTGGACTTGTTCCTATGTACTTTTGTACGAGAGCAATATTGCTGACCGAGACGTGGATTTTCACGCCGTCCGCATATCCAATGGTAAGATATTCGCTCTTGCCGCCTTTTTCCCGTATCGTTTGTACCTCGATGAACTTGCCGATGCCGTATGAGGTGTGAACAACGTAATCGCCGGGCTGCAAGTCGCTAAGGGTATCCACGGGCGATGTAGCCCTGGCCGGCCTGCGCCTCCTTCTTAGCACGTACTGGCCAAATAATTCGTGGTGGCTTATGACAATCGTATTTAGCGAATTTATGACAAAGCCCTGATGAATGAAACCTAACAGCAGTTTAAAATTGGGCGGAATTTTTGTGTTAATCTCTTTTACAATCTCACCTACGCGTTTTATCTCGGCTTCAGCTTCACAGTAAAGCAGCACTTGCCTGCCGTTTTTTGCCTCTGTGAGAAGTTCCTCGAGGGCCTCTTTGTGTCCGGCCCACAAAGAAGCAGCCTTGTGCTGAAACCGCTGGACACTTTGTATATCCACTTTAAGGAAATCGTTCGGTCCCCCTGTGGCAAACCTGCATATATGTAGTTGAGTAAATTTGTTTATAGCTCTGTAGATATCAGCCCAGCTATAAAGTCGGCTCGTATCTTCAGCCCGTTCCAGAAACAGATTTGCGACTTCTTCGCAGTCAGTCGGCTCCTCAAGAATTATTATGCAATTTTGCGGCAGGATATTTACAAAGAGTTCCCTTTCCTCCTGTGCAGCTCCACACACTGCCGATATGATATTGATGCTTTCTATTTTTTCCGTTGAGAGATGGGTATCCAGATTGATTTCGCGAATACTTTCTATTGTGTCAGCGAAAAATTCAATCCTCATTGCCTGGGCATCTTCTGACGATGTGCTTGTCTGTTCTTTATCCGATTGGACTTTGTCGAAAGTCAGCGGCGCATAAATATCGACAATACCACCTCGCCGGGCAAATTGGCCGGGCAAATCGATCCTTTCAACACGCTCAAAACCACTCTCAATAAGCCATTCAACTACCGATTCAGGGGAGACGGTTTTCTCAACCTGTAATCGAAGAGAACTTTCCTGCAGTGCCTGTGGTTTTGGTATCGGCTGACAAAGTGACTGTGTAGAAGCCGGAATAATCAATGTGTTTTTGTCTGAACGGGAAGCCGATTGTGAGATACGAGAGACGAGCTTTAGTCTCTCAGCCCGAATCTCATCGGTGGCATCTACAAAATCCTCCTCGCCTTCCCAAGCTCCCAAACTCTCAATCCTTTTACCTGCGAATGTATGCAAATCGTCGGAAGTCTTGTCTGCATCGTCGATATGTGGACAGATATACAGAATCGGACGATTGAGGTTTTCCGATAGGTAGGCTGCCAGCAGGCGCGCAAAGGACCCCCACGTTCCCTCGACTTTAACCACTCCCTTACCGTCCCTGGTGGCCTCAAGCCGCGAGATTATTTCCGCAACAATCTTGTCTCGGCCAAGATTCATTCATTTATATAACAGCCGCCGGTTGTCGTTCACCAGCGAATAATATCAAAAAAGCAGTGAACCGTATAATATGTACATGATCAGATACCGAAGCTGGTTCCGACGGCCAGAGCTGCTTTTATTAGGTGATTGTTTTTAGGCACTGTCTTTATTTTTCCGGTAACACGCGAAAGCGGAATGCTCGAGAGTTTACCATCTTTTAGCACTACCAAATGACCCTTGATGCCATTCATTAAAAGTTCGATGGCCATATGTCCAAAGTTTGTAGCAAGGGTCCTGTCAAATGGTGTGGGCGTCCCGCCTCGCTGTATGTGGCCAAGTACAACCGCTCTGCAATCAAGGCCGGTTCGCTCATTGATCTGGCAAGCTAATACATTTGCTATCCCTCCAAGCCGAATCGGGTCGGGGCTGCAGGCGACTTTTTTGGCAACGACCATCTTGCCGCCTTTTTCCTTTGCCCCTTCCGCTGCTACTACGATGCTGAATCTCTTGCCCCTCTTTGATCTGCCGATGACAAAATCACAGATTTTATCGAGGCGGTATGAAATCTCCGGCAAAAGGATGACATCCGAGCCGCTTGCAACGCCCGCGTGAAGTGCGATCCAGCCGGCGTATCTACCCATCACCTCGATAATCATAACCCGATGATGAGAGCTGGCTGTGGTGTGGACTTTATCGATAGCCTCTGTTGCGGTGTTGACGGCCGTGTTAAAGCCGAAGGTGATATCTGTTCCGTAAAGGTCATTGTCAATTGTCTTGGGTACGCCTATCATTTTGACGCCCTTTTTGGCGAATCGAGCAGCCGAGGCCATAGTTCCGTCGCCGCCTATGCAGATAAGCGCATCGATACCGTGATTTTTCAGGTTTCTAATACAGTTACTCGAAACATCCTTAACCCGGACGTGTTTGCCCGACCTGACTCGATAATGAAACGGATCAGCTACATTGGAAGAACCCAGGATAGTGCCACCTACTGTTAAAATATTGCTGACTTCGTTGTATTCGAGCACTCTCATCCTGTCTTCGATTAGCCCCAGATATCCATCTTCAATTCCCCAGACCTCAAGGCCGAATTTGTTTATCGCAGTTTTAGTAACGGCCCTGATAACAGCATTCAGCCCTGGGCAGTCGCCGCCGCCGGTCATTACCGCTATGGATTTGATGCTTTTTGTCTTCATAAAGCTCCGTCCTTCTTGCTTAAAGATTTAATCAGCTCGTCGCCTTTTTCACAGCTTTGATGACATTCTCGGTAGTTATGCCGAACTTTTCGAAGCAGACCTTGGCGGGCGCCGATGCGCCGAATGACGACATCCCGATAAAGATGCCTTTATCGCCGAGCCACTTGCTCCAGCCTTGCTCGACACCGGCTTCAATGCCAACTCTTGCCTTGACATTGGGAGGAAGTACCGAATCCTGGTATTTTTTGTCCTGTTTTTCGAAGAGCTTCCAGCAGGGCATACTGACTACCTGTGCTGTTATCTTTTCAGCCGCCAGTTTCTCTGCTGCTTCAAGAGCAGCGGAAACTTCCGAGCCGCTCGCTAAAAGCAACACATCGGGATTGTTGGCATCGGTAAGGACATAAGCACCTTTGCTTAGATTTGTGGCGGAACCGTATTTATCCTGGTCGATGACAGGCAAACCCTGTCGTGTAAGAAGTAAAGCTGCGGGGCCGTCTCGATGTTCCAGTACGAATTTCCAAGCCTGTGCGGTTTCGTTGGCATCGGCAGGTCTAAACACAAGCAGATTTGGTATCGTGCGAAGAGCGGCAAGCTGCTCAACGGGCTGGTGTGTCGGGCCATCTTCGCCCAGGCCGATACTATCGTGAGTGAACACAAATATAGTCGGGTACTTCGACATAGAGGCCACACGAATTGCCGGCCGCATATAATCAGAGAAAACCAGGAATGTCCCGCCATAAGCCCTGGCCAATCCGCTGACGGAAATGCCGTTCATTATGGCTCCCATCGCATGTTCCCTGATGCCGTAGTGGATATACCTGCCGTCCGGAGCATCCTTTTGGAAGGCCTTTGCACCGGCAAATTCTGTATTGTTAGACGGCGTCAAATCTGCGGAGCCGCCGAAAACCAGTGGTAATTTAGGCATCAATACATCGAGCACTTTTCCTGATGCCTTGCGTGTTGCAATCGCGCTGCCTGTCTCGAAATTCGGCAGGATATCATCGAGATTTACCGGCAGCTTCCAATCTGCGGCATCACGGAACTGCTGCGCGAGGTCGGTATGTGCCTTGGCGTATTCGTCAAACATTTTATCCCAGGTTGTCTCCACGTATTTGCCTTTGTCGAGAGCTTTTCGCATATAAGCCCGCACTTTTTCGGGGACATGAAAGCTTTTATCAGGGTCCCAGCCGAACCGTTCCTTAATCAGTCTGATTTCATCGTCCCCTAAGGGAGAACCGTGTGACTTGGCAGTGTCCTGCAGATTCGGGCTGCCATAGGCGATATGGGTGCGAAGTTTTATCAGTGTCGGCCGCTTTTTCTCCTGCTTTGCATTATTCAGGGCCCTTTCAAAAGCAGTCATGTTGTTGCCGTCACCGCCGACTTCCTGTACGTTCCAGCCGTATGATTTATAGCGTTTGGCCCTGTCTTCCGTAAAGGCAAGTGCGGTGTCCCCATCGATACTGATGTGGTTGTCATCATATACAACAGTCAAATTATCAAGGCCCAGATGTCCAGCTAACGAGCTGGCTTCCGAAGCAACTCCTTCCTGCAAATCTCCATCACTGGCTATCACGTAGATTTTATAATCAATGATAGGAAAGCCATCCCGATTGAAATAGCAGGCCAGGTACTTCTGCGCTATTGCCATCCCAACGGCGTTGGAGATACCCTGTCCTAAAGGCCCGGTAGTAACTTCGATACCACAATCCGGGGCATATTCCGGATGGCCTGGTGTTTTACTTCCCCACTGGCGGAAATTCTTCAATTCGTCCAGACTTATATCAAAGCCCGTCAGATGCAGCAGTGTATACAGCAGCACACTGCCGTGGCCGGCAGAAAGAACGAAACGGTCGCGATTATGCCATCTCGGATTAGCCGGGTTGTAGTTCATATATTTGGTCCAGAGCACGTATGCCGCCGGCGCCATTCCCATCGGCATACCGGGGTGGCCGGAATTGGCTTTCTGTACGGCTTCCATGGACAAAAAACGGATTGTCTGGATACAAAGCTCGTCAAGTTCAGATAGACCTGAATTTTTTACAGATGCCTTCATATATTGAGTTCCTAAAAGAATCTATAATACACTTTTGTTGTCAAAACGAAGCGAATAAGATAACTGCAAATGCTTGTTTACGCAAGCGTTTTTTGCGATGACGCCAAAAGCAAGTATTTGCCCCCACTTTTAATATGGGCTCGAAAGAAAACTTACTTATTTGACAAACCAACACATCGGTCGGATAATTGTCGTTAATTGCTGGCTCTGTTTTGTCCGGACATTACCAAAATTTATTGACCTTGGCGACTCATTTTTTAGGATTTAAGTTTTGCTTGCATTTCGGCATGCAGCGTTATCAGGAATCTATGTTCCGAATAAGGTGGTGATTAAATGTACTTAGCTGAATTACATGGCAAACTGTCTTCAAGCATTGAAAGAATGGAAGACATTCTGACTTCTAATGTTTTTTCATTTTTTAAATATTCAAGCCGAGAAATTTTTTTGAAGGGATATTTGAATAAATTAGGTTTTAGTATTTCTAATCAAGAAGCTATTGAAGCAGAATTTAAATTTTGGCCACGCTTTGAGGAAAATACCGAACCGGATTTGGTTATAATCGTTGGGGATTACTATTTGCTGATAGAAGCTAAATATTTTTCAGGTTTCGGTGCGGAAACTAAGAAGACTAAGGCTCAACTACTACGTGAAATTGAGGGCGGCAACTTAGAGGCAAACAATTATGGTAAAGATTTTAATTTGATTGCAATTACGGCTGACCATTATTACAAGGAAAATAAATTTAAAATAATTCCGTCAGATTTTATCCCTCATTTCAAATGGACTAATTGGCAATCAGTTTCGTCATTTCTCTATAACATCTTAGAAAGTAACAAAAATATAAAAGAGGGAGAACGGGATTTTGCTTTGGATTTATATAATTTATTGGATAAGAAAAATCTTCGGGATTTTCAAGGTCTCAATAGCCTTTATAACATAAGTGCTTTTCTAAAAAGCTGTGTTTCTGTTTTCTTTGAGGCAAGGACAGCTAAATTTCGTGGTAACTTCATTGGTTTTATGCACAGTTTGTCATTTGACAAAAAAATCACGCCACAGAGGAAAACAATTTTCCTAAGTGCAACAACAGCTAAATTTCGCGGCGACTTTATCGGTTTTATAGACAGTTTGTCACTTGACAAAAAAATCACGCCACAGAGGAAAACAATTTTCCTAAGTGCTCAGAAGGGGATATTTACACCTCTATTGCAATTAGGAACGTTAAAGTATACTGAAACTTGTATATTTTATAAGGAGAAGCAAAATCATGATCGACAAAAGTGAAATTACCGAGCAGGCGAATTTAGCGTTTGACTTCATTCAAAAATTGTATCTTGAAGTCTCCTATCTAATCAAAGAAATAGAAGGGAACTTACATGAAGAAGAGGAAAAATTCATTATTGGAAGACCTCGTGGCTATAATATCAGCGCAAGAAGTTCGACAGGATTAGAGTCTAATAATGTTAATTTATGGCTGTTGAAAAAATTCGCTGTATTTTTTGTTCCGGAAGATAAAACAAAAGTCAAAGGTGGACAAACCGAAACAGAAATAGATGAGAATATAAAAATCTTATACTTAAGGATAGTTCTTAGTGATAAAACCATTAATGAACCAGTTGTCTATTCAGGAGTATTGTATAACATCCAGAAAAAAACGCTACCTAAATGGATTACAAAATTTGAAAGTGTAATGGGCAATATAATAGAATATAATGACGACAAAATTTTCAAGAATCCCGAGCAAATCGATTACGAGGACTCGTATATTAAACTTCAAGGGAAGTTACTAAAGAATAATTTGTTTGAAATTAACAATAGTGAAACTATTCTCGAGAGGATAATTAAACCATCACTTGAGTTGTATAGAAAATACTGAAATTAGCACCCAAAAGGAGGCGGAACTAATGAATCAAATATCAGGTTTTATGAATCGGCGAGAGTTTTTAAGGTTGACAGCAGTGAGTGCAGCGGCATTTACTTTGCCGGGGTGTGCCAGTGCTTCTCAACCGCGGCTTTCGATACAGGCGGCTAAACGGCCGAATGTACTGTTCATTGCTATAGATGACCTGAACGATTGGGTCGGCTGTCTGGGCGGCCATCCGGATGTAAAGACGCCGAACCTTGATAAGCTTGCCCAAAGAGGAGTGCTTTTCACGAACGCTCACTGCTCAGCTCCTGCGTGCAATCCTTCGCGAGCCAGTCTTATGACGGGAATTCTGCCCTCAACATCCGGCGTTTATCACAATCCTCACCCGTGGAGAAAGTCTCCGGCACTCAGTGATGCTGTTACGCTGCCGCAGCACTTTATGGCCCACGGTTATCGTGTGGTTGGCGGCGGTAAAATCTATCACGGCGGTTTTCCCGACCCGCCGTCCTGGCACGAGTATTTTCCATCCCAGAAGAAGAACAAACCTGACGACCCGATGCCTCCGAACAGGCCGCTAAACGGCATACCTAAAACCTCGCATTTTGACTGGGGGCCGGTAGATGTGCCGGATGAGGAAATGGGGGACTGGAAGGTTGCAAACTGGGCTATAGGCGAGCTGCGCAAGGAGCACAACAAACCGTTTTTCCTTGGCTGCGGCTTCTTCCGTCCCCATTTGCCCTGGTATGTTCCGAAGAAATATTTCGATATGTACCCGCTGGACAAGTTAACTTTGCCGAATGTCAATGAAAACGACCTTGATGATGTTCCGCCGATAGGCAAACGAATGGCAAGGCCCGAGGGCGACCATAAAAAGGTAATCGAACACAAGCAGTGGCGAAAGGCGGTCCAGGCTTACCTGGCGAGTATCAGTTTTGTAGATGTTTGTGTCGGCAGGGTAATTGAGGCGTTGGATAAAAGCGGCTATGCCGATAATACTGTTATCGTGCTTTGGGGCGACCATGGCTGGCACCTTGGCGAGAAGCTGCATTGGCGTAAATTCGCGCTGTGGGAAGAGGCAACACATGCCCCGCTTATGATAATCGCGCCGGCAATAACCAGGTCGGGCGGAAGATGTCCCCGGCCCGTGAGCTTTATTGACATTTATCCCACGCTGATAGAGGTCTGTGGACTTTCTTTGAAGAAAGAACTCGAAGGCAAAAGTCTCTTGACACTATTAAAGAATCCCAAAGCAAGTTGGCAGCGGCCTGCGCTGACGACACACGGCCGTAATAATCATTCGCTGCGTTCCGAACGCTGGCGATACATCCGTTACAGCGACGGAACTGAAGAACTTTATGACCACGACAGAGACGAGCTGGAGTGGAACAATCTTGCCAATGAATCTATATATGCCGACATCAAAAAAGAGTTGTCAAAATGGCTGCCAGAGACCAATGTCCCGGATGTGCCAAAAATCAACAACAAAAGGAATCGCTCAGCAACAAAACCAAGGCGTAAGACTTAAAAAAGGGCTGAATTAGTCTTCGGTGGATTGCCCTTGCAGATAGATGTATATTTGCTATACTATGAAACTGTTATTTCTATGAAAGCTGCAACTTAAACTTATTTTTCAATAGCTGAAAGGGGAAAATATGGAAAGCATGGTCCACGTTTCGCACGGCACACACGCGGCCCCGTTTTTTGTCATACTACTAATGATGTTCGGCTTTTTTGTAGCCTTGATAGCACTTGCTATAAAGGCCTTGATTTTTTGCAAGATATTCTCCAAGGCCGGCTATAGTTGGGCACTCGGACTGTTAATACTCGTGCCGATCGCGAATATCATTATGGCCTTTTATCTCGCTTTCGCCGACTGGCCGGTTCAGAAGGAAGTACACCAACTGAGACAGCAGCAGGGAAAGCCGGAAGCGTGATGTGCGAATTGTGAATCGAACCACGGGCAACGAGCATCAGGCAGCGTACCATTTAGTGATACTTCTACTCTGCGCAGCGATTTTGTTTTTTTCGCTGCTCCTGCAGGTAAAAGAGGGTGAACTTTACCTGTTCGGCTTAAAATGGCCCCATCGCTGCCTTTTGTATGATTTATTTGGCATAAAATGTGCCCTCTGTGGCCTTACACGCTCTTTTTGCTCCTTGGCCCACGGTGATTGGCACCAGTCCCTGAAGTTCCACGTTCTTGGCCCTATAATTTTTGCCTTTACTTGTTTCCAGATTCCATATAGAATCTATGGGGTAATCATTCATCCCAAAAGAATGGGCAAAAAACTGATAAAGATAAACTTAAGTTTGGCGGTGACAATTTCGATATTGATTTTTGTTAACTGGCTCATTTATCTTGGAGGACTTGTACTATGACATCGCAAGAAAACCAAATAAGCGTAATCGACCCTATCAGCCCCGCCATCGAAAGGGTCAAGACGCTCCTTTTCAGGCCCTTCGACATTGGCAAATGGTTCGTTATTGGCTTCTGTGCGTGGCTGGCCTACCTGGGAAGTGGCGGTGGACCGAACTTCAATTTCGGCGGACAGCAGCGACATGGAGCACCCGCTGAGGTCTTTAACAACGCAAAAGATTTTCTTATCGAAAATCTATTCTGGATTCTCCCTGTTGCTATAACCGTCACTGTCGTAATAATAATAATCGGCCTTGTCATAACCTGGCTCAGCAGCCGGGGCCGCTTTATGTTCCTGCACTGCGTTGCTCTGAACAAAGCCGAAATCAAAGTACCTTGGCGAAAATTCAAAAAGCAGGGCAACAGTCTTTTCCTATTCCGGGTTGTTGTAGGCCTCATCAGTTTCGCTGTTGTTATGATGTTAATTGCCATGTTAGTGGTTATCGGTGTCCTCTTATTCGCTGGCGGCGGCGGGCCCAATCCCCCCGGTATAATATTAATGGTTTTGCTCGCGATTTGTCTTATCGTACCAACTGCCATTGTCTTCGCACTGATAAACAAATTCACACGGGATTTCGTCGTGCCGATTATGTTCCTGCGGCAGGGAACATGTATGACCGCCTGGCGAGAGTTCTGGCCAATGCTTACCGGCAACAAAGGCAGGTTCACACTCTATATTCTGTTCCAGATTGTAATTGCACTGGCCGTTGGCATAATTATCCTGGCGTGCGTTTGTATTACTTGCTGCTGTCTTGGCTGTATCATTGCAATACCGTATATTGGAACAGTTTTCATGCTGCCTATACTTGCCTTCGACCGCTCTTATTCTCTATTGTACCTGCGTCAGTATGGCACCAGCTTCGACGTCTTCGAACCTGAACCGGACACTACGTTGGCTATTTGAGAAAACAATAGAAATAGTCGCGTTATGCTTTATTATGTCCGTTTCGCTTCAAGTGCTGCTGTGCCCAAATCGCAAGGGCTGAGCCTATCAGCAGGACCACTCCAAAGAATAATTGAATCGCGTTCATCGATTCTCCAAAGACAATATTGGAAATGGCAAGCACGATAAACGGCTGAGATAATATCACAAGCGCCGGGATAGTTGCGCCGATACGCTTTATCGCCACATAATATAGAACATGGCCTAATGAGATAGCCGTTACTCCCGAAATCACAACACACGCCCACTGCCGGACGCCCATTGTCATGCACTGCCCCACTTTGCCGAATAGCAGGGCGAGTACGAAAAGACCGGCGACTGTGTAGATGCTTATTACCGAGAAACCGTAGTGAGAGTTAATATCCTTAAAAGCGATTTTCACAGAAATTGTATATAAAGCCCACGTAAAAGCACACGCGAGGGCTATAATTATACCGATTATGGTTTTAGTCGCGTCAAAGTCCTCCTTGTAGCACATAACTCCAACCACACCGATCGCGGAAAGCGCCAATCCCAGCCAGAATCGTTTACTTTTAATTAGTGCTCTTTCATCGGCAAAGAGGATAAAAGAAAAGACCGCAACCCAGAGAATAGAGGTTTTCGTCAATAAGACCATAAATGCCGGGCCTATATAGTAAAAACCTCCGGCCCACAAACACTGCATAATGATATTTGGCACTGCCGGCAGGAGAGCTTTACGCCAGATTTTTGTTTCAAACCGTTTTCTTTTGATTGCAAAAAGAAGAAAGGGGAGCCAGAACAGACAACCCACTGAATATCGCAGCAGGTTTTGTGTCCATGAATCAATATAGCCGGCCAGGTATTTTATAAAAATCGGGCCGATTGCCCAGAAAGACAGTGTACCAAGGCATGCGAAAGTCGCTGTAAGGTCGAATTTTTTAGTGTTTTCAGTGTTCATTCAGTTTTTGTTCACAGTTAACTTTTTCTTATAAAGT